>Ga0102590_1001582_pt1 | contig 33174 bp, 36 predicted proteins | sample AraplaMF_Col_mMF_FD_76859 | JGI IMG/M metagenome (GOLD analysis project Ga0102590, IMG submission 76859) | Arabidopsis root microbial communities from the University of North Carolina, USA - plate scrape MF_Col_mMF | ecosystem: Host-associated > Plants > Roots > Endosphere | place: USA... | reverse complement strand
TTTAAGTTTTTCGGCAATCGCATTCAGAATCATGAAACCGCGCTCCAACAAATCGGAGCGCCGTTTCACCATCCAAATCTCAAATCCGCGTTAACAGAAAACTTTGCGACACGCCCACCCGCCGACTATGCAGGCAAGTTCTCGGCAAAAATGACGTCAAATGGCAAGGTCCGGTTTGGCGCGGCCGGCCGTATGCCTATGATTGAGGAAACCATCTCGTCAATGACCGCACGCGCAAATGCCTCGATTGGTAAGCAGAGGAAACAACTGATAACGCCGTCAATCAGCGCGGGTCGCGTCGCGTCAGTAAGATCGTTGCAAACGACGACCGGCCGCTGGCCGCTACTATGAGCTCGAATTGCCTGAACAATCCCGTCCTGTCCGCCACCCGCATCGTATATGGCAGCGAGATCGGCGTGGCTATCAAGGAGGCGCGTTGTGACTTCACGAGCCACCTCTGGATCGTCGAAATTGACAATTGTTTCAAGCAACCGGGGCTCTTCTCCTATTTCACGGAAATAGGATCGAAACCCCATCTCACTGAGATCTTGCCCCAGGTATCCATGACTTCCCACGAGTGTGGCAATTTTGCCTTTCGCTCCGGCCATCTTGGAGATGATGAAAGCGCCGGTGCGGCCGACCTTGCGGCTATCTAAACCGATATACCCGGTGACCCCGCTCGCCGAAATTCCCGACAGTAAAGTGAAGACGGGCTTCTTTCGGAGATTGAGTTCATCAACGGCTAACACGACAAGCTGATGGTCGATCGCTACGAACGCGACCGCGTCCGTCCTCGATCCGACCTCCAGGATTTTCTTCCCCAGCGACTCCGCGCTGATGTCATCCACGAAAACGATGTCGGGCTTTCCCTTAACGTCAAGTCTGGATGAAAGCTCTTTTCTAAGGCCAGTAGCGACATTCTGATAGAATGGATCCGTCCCTTTCTGAAGTACGAAGCCAAGTCGGACGTTCCTTACGTTCCTTGCGTTCGTCCGGTGTCTTATGAGGGGCACCGCATGATAGCCGATAGCTTCGGCCGCCTCTCTGACGCGATCGGCCGTTTCCTTTCTCACAGGGGCTCTGCCGTTGAGAACCCTATCGACCGTTGCCACGCCAACGTCCGCACGCCTTGCGACGTCGGCCGCTGTCGGTCTTGATTTTGCCGCCATTTTTCACCTCTTCGTAAGTAAACCCGGTCGGCACTAGGATTTCGCAATCTCGTGGAATTAGCAAGCCGCATTCGTGATGAAATCATCATGGGATTCCGCAAGACCATGATGAGTTTGATAGGAACTGTCATGCTCGCGTTGAGCTGCGGGTAAGTCTCGCGTATATGCTCTTCACAAGAGAAGCAGCATGACGATGCATTTGCTAGGCCTCAACAACCACATCGTTGATTCTCAACGCCAGGATAAAAAATGTTTCACAAAAGCGATCTCCAAGCCGACCCCGATGTCCATTTCGGGACGCTCGCCAACGGCATGCGGTTTGCAATTATGCGCAATGTCACTCCGGCCGGACAGGCAGCGATCCGTTTGCACATCGCCTCCGGCTCGCTCCAGGAAAACGGCAACCAACAGGGTCTGGCGCATTTTCTCGAGCACATGGCCTTCAAGGGTTCAACACATGTCGCCGACGGGGAGATGATCCCTATCCTGCAGCGCAAGGGCCTGGCCTTTGGGCCGGACATCAACGCCCATACCTCTTATGACGAGACTGTCTATGAACTCAATCTGCCCAAGGTCGATGCCGACACGGTTTCGACGGGCCTGATGTTGATGCGCGAGACGGCGAGCGAGCTGACCCTCGATGCCAGCGCCTTCGATCGCGAACGCGGCGTCATCCTGTCGGAAGAGGGGTCGTGTGACACGCCGCAGTACCGCGCGGCGCTCGAAATCATGAATTCGCTGCTCGCCGGCAAGCGCGCGACCATGCGCGCCCCGATCGGTAAAACCGACATCATCAGCAATGCCCCCGTGGAGCTTCTCCGTGAATATTACTGGGCCAACTACCGGCCCGAGCGGGCGACGCTGATAGTGGTTGGCGATATCGACCCCGCCGCCATGGAAATCGAAATCCGCCAGCGCTTCGGCGACTGGAAGGCCGTGGGTCCGCCGCCTGCAGAACCGGATCCTGGCACATTGGAGACGAAAGGCGAAAGCGCCGACGTCTTCGTCGTTCCCGGCGGCATGACCAGCGTACGGATCGCCTGGACGCGTCCCTATGACGCCGCGCCCGACACGTTCGCCAAGCGCCGCACCAAGCTTATCGAAGATCTCGGCCTGAGGGTGCTCGAGCGTCGGCTGAGCACCATTGCCAGCAAGGCGGATGCCCCATTCATCAGTGCGGGCGTCGGCTCCCGGGATCTCCTTCATTCCGCCCATGTCGTCCAGATCGCGGCGGATTCGGAGCCGGACAAATGGCAGGCGGCGCTGACGACCATTGACCAGGAACAGCGGCGCATCCAGGAGTTCGGCGTTGGGCAGGCTGAACTGGATCGCGAAATTCTTGGATACCGCTCCATCCGCCAGGCTGCCGCGGCCGGAGCCGCGACGCGCAAGACCACCGCCATCGCCTCGGCGCTGGCTGGCAGCGTCCGTGACAATGAAGTCTTCATCTCGCCCGCTGAAGACCTCTCGATGTTCGAGACGATGACGAACGGCGTCACGGCGGCCGAGGTCAATCAAGCCTTGCTGCATGCATTCTCCGGCAACGGTCCACAGGTCGTGCTACAGACGACCCAATCACCTGAGGGCGGAGCCGATACGGTTCGGCAAGTCTATGATGCTTCAAAGGCTATTGCTGTCTCGGCTCCATCCGGTGCGGCTGATGTTGCCTGGCCCTACACCCATTTCGGCGAACCGGGTGCCGTGGTCGAACGCCGTACGGACGAGGATCTGGGTTTGACCATGGTGGGCTTTTCCAACGGCGTGCGCCTTACCGTCAAGCCGACCAAACTGCGTGCCAATGAAGTGCTGGTGCGCGAAGATATCGGCCGCGGCCGGCTGGGCCTGCCGAAAGACCGCTCCGCCCCGATCTGGACATCTCGGGCCGTCGAGCGGTCCGGCCTGAAGGCCATGGATTACCAGGATATCCAGAAAGCACTGACAGCCAACATTGTCGGCGTCGACTTCTCGGTCGGCGACAGTTCCTTCAGGGTCGACGGTCGCACGCGGACGGAAGATCTTGCGACGCAATTGCAGCTAATGGCGGCATACACTTCCGATCCCGCCTACCGCCCCGAGGCATTCAGGCGGGTGCAGCAGGAGTATTTGAGCGATCTCGATCAGTATGACGCGTCGCCCGGCGACGTTGTCAGCCGCGATTTGGCCGGGCTCGTGCATTCCGGCGACCCGCGCTGGACCTTCCCTGATCGCGCTGAGTTGTCCGCCGCTAAGCCGGAAGATTTCGAGACGCTGTTCCGGCCTATGGTTTCCAACGGCCCGATCGATATCGCCATCGTTGGCGACGTCACGGTGGATGACGCAATCCGGATGACAGCTGAAACCTTCGGCGCTTTGCCGCCGCGGCCGGAGACGGCGCCGAGCAATGATTGGGGTGACGTGCGTTTTCCGGCCGCGAACAAGACGCCCGTTTTGCGGACCCATAGCGGCAGGGCGGATATTGCCGCCGCTGCCTTGGGAGTTCCGGTCGGCGATTTGCTCTCCGATCTGCCGCGGTCGTTCACTGCCAAGATCGCCATCCAGATTTTCGAGAACAGGCTGATTGACCAGTTTCGTATTGCCGAAGGCGCAAGTTATGTTCTGGAGGGCTATGTTGACCTGTCAAGGGAAGTCCCCGGCTACGGCTACGCCCATTTCTCCGTCGAGACGGAACCGGAAAAGATCCCGCGCTTCTACGCAGTTGTCGAAGAGATCGCCACCGACCTGCGGTCGCATGATGTCTCTCCGGATGAGCTTGCCCGCGCCCGCGAGCCCATTGTCGAGACATTGAAGCATCAGCAGCAAAGCAACGAATATTGGATTGAATGTCTGCACCACGCCCAGACGGACTCGCGTCGTTTGGACCGGATACGCAATAGTCTCACCGGCTACGGCAAAGTCACCGCCGGAGATATCCGCGTGTTTGCCGCGACCTATTTCAGTCCGGAAAAATTCTGGAAATTCGAAGTGCTGCCGGCGACGGCAAGATAGCGGGCGAGGCCGGTTGCGATCAGGGGCGGCGTTTAACTGCGCGCATGTTCATTCAGCACCGCCGTCTCCAGCACGCAACTGAGCAAGCCAAAGGAGAGTTCAACAATGATAGGGTTTTGGCTAAAGACGCTAACGGCCTCGGCAGCAGTGCTGATCTCGTCGACTTCATTAGTTTTCGCAACGGACCAACCCGGTGAAGATACCGTCGTTGCATCTCCGGACTTCTTCTTCCTTGGTGGTGTCGGCTACACGTGGCTGAAGGAGAAATAATAGAAGGCCAAAGTGTAGGCCAGAATAACGCCCCATAGATTGCCCCGTGTATTGCAAACACCCTCTCTAAGCTGAGACCTATCAAGATCGTCCGAGGGGCGGATCGGGAGCTGCGATGAAAGGAATCCTAAAATCGGCTCATCATCTAAACTCAACCCTAAACTCTTGTTTTAACCACTCGTTATGGGGTTACATATGTCGCTAGTTAGAAGAAAAATCTTCTCCGTAGGCGTCTTGGCCTTAATGGCATGCGGCGCGTCGGCGGCCGATCACGCCGACCACAGCGATCCGAGTGTCTCTTCTTCCGAAGCACCGAGAACCTTCTCTTGGGCCGGTGCTTATGCCGGCCTTCACGGAGGTGTCGCGTCTACCAAATTCAACCCGTTCAATAGGGAGGACGCCCCAGCGGTGGGCGCTCAGGCAGGTTATAATCTCCAGGCCGGATCGGGCGTTCTCGATGCAGAACTGGAAGGCTCTTACATGAACAACGAAGTGCCTATGCCCGACGGTAAGGTGGAAACCCGCTTCCGCGGTGTTCACGTTACAGAAAGCGAGCTTATGGTTCCCGATCGAATAGACGGTATTGGATCGCCAGGCTTGCCCGGCTACATGGATGCACAGCATGATAAACTATTCAGGCAAGCTGTGAATAACGCCAGATCATCGATTGCCGCGCCTCTTCCGGCAAACGCGCCGATTTGGAGCTCGAACTCTCCATACGGAGACTTTTCCTACGGCGGTTATTCTTGGAATAATGATGTATGGGGAACCGGCGCCGGGCCTCAGACGATTTCGGTTCATGCAGGCAAACAGTGGAGCGTTTGGTCGAACCAGCCTAATACAGATGGCATCAAGAGCTATCCCCACCAGGCGTTAAATATCGAAAAACCTCTCAGTTCAATTAATACTCTGACTTCGAGCTTCAATCAGGATGTTCCGACTGGCGGGGCCTGGGACACCGCCTACGACATCTGGGACAGCTCACACCAGAATGAGATAATGCTCTGGACAAACTACACTGGGAATCCAGACGGAAGCGGCAATGTCAAGCCCATCTCATATCATTACGACCGCTCCGGCGCAGCGATCCCGCTCTACCGCAATGTCAATGTGGGCGGGGCGACTTGGAACGTGTTCACGGGCTCTAATGGTCACAACGTGATCTCACTGCTGTGCACATCCAAAAGCGATAGCGGAACGGTGGACATCAAGGGCATCCTGGAGTGGCTCAAGTCGAAGGGCTACTTTGGCGACATACACGTCGGCAGCGTTCAATATGGCGTCGAGATTACCTCGTCCCCCGAGGGGATGAACTTCAATTTTAATAATTGGTCGGTGAGTTCGACTTAATACCGGCGTTAGTGCATCGTTCCCAACCAGGAGGGATTAAGTGGGCCTGATGAGGTGGACGGCCTTCTGCGCCGGCGCGTGAAGTGCCATGATGCGGTTGTCAGGAGCCGCAATGAGGAGAGCCGTCCATGAAGGAAGTTATCACAGTCGGAATTGACATAGCTAAGAACGTTTTTCAGGTTCACGGCGTTAGCGCACAAGGTGACGTGGCATTGCGCCGGAAGGTATTGTCACGTTAACCGGGCTGCGGTTGCCTGCCTGACGGGTTGAGCGTAGATTTCGGCGATGCATTCACGAGATATCAGCTTCAAGCGTCACCGTTTTCCGCCACGGATCGTTTCTCACGCGGTCTGGCTTTATTTGCGGTTCAACCTTACCTTAGTCTGCGTGAAGTTGAGGAAATGCTGCTCGAGCGTGGAATCGACGTGTCATACGAGACAGTCGCCGCCGCAAGTTGCGTGCGATCTGGGGTCCGAACTTGGCGATCCGGCGGCGGACGGCAGGCGCGCCCCGGCGATATTTGGTATCTGGACGAAGTCGTCGTGAAATGCGCTGGAGAGAAATTCTGGCTCTGGCGTGCGGTCGATCAACATGGCACCGTTCTCGAAGAGATATTGCAGAAGCGGCGTGATAAAAGGGCAGCGAAGCGCGTGCTGGTGGCGTTAATGAAGCGCTATGGCTTTGCTCCCAAACGGATCATCACCGATAAGCTCCGCTCCTACGGTGCAGCAAAGGCGGAAGTGGCACCCGGCCTTGACCATTGGTCGCACAAGGGCCTCAATAATCGGGCCGAGAACAGCCATCTGCCGTTTCGAAAACGGGAACGAACCATGCAAGGCCACCGATCACCAGGCACGTTGCAACGGTTCGTCTCCATGCACTCAGCGACCCGCAATTGCTTTTCAGTTCCTTCCCGCCGCCGCGCCGCACAAACAATTCGCTACCATCGGCTCGAAGCTTTCGATGCATGGAAAATTGCGGCCTGTGTCACCTGAATATCCACGAGCCGCTGACCTTTCCAGCCAGAGAAACTTAACGTGACAACACCCAAAAGTGTTCATCGCGGCGCCCATGTTCTCCGGCACTCGGCAGCGTCAGCGATGTTGCGGAATGGCGCGAGCCTCGGTGGCGTCGGCGCCGTTCTACGGCATCGCTCGCCATCCGTTACGGCGCTTTATGCCACGGTGGATATCGACCTCCTGTCGGAGATTGCTCAGCCATGGGGCGGGAGGTTGCCATGCTGAACGATGACGTTGATCGCTACATCTCCCTTCGTCACGCGCTCGGCTACAAGCTCGTGAAGGCCGGACGACACCTTCGCGCCTTTGCATGCTTCGCTGCGGATCGGGGGGAAACCCACATTCGCGTCTCGTCGGTTCTATCATGGCTGGCCATCGTCGCCCGGACACCTGGCGCTCGGGCGCGACGCCTGACGGACCTGATCCTGTTTGCCCGCTTCGTGCACGCCGAGGATTCGCGGCACGAAATTCCACGCGCTGACGTTAAGCGAATCTCGGAAAAGCGACCGGTCCCCTACATCTACACCGCTGACGAGATCACGCGCATTCTCGAAATGGCCGGCAAGCTTCGGCATCAGAGACCAAATCCGTTGCGGCGCCAGCTCTATGTCATGCTGTTCGGGTTGATTGCAGCCACGGGACTCCGCGTATCGGAAGCGTTGGCGCTCAAGCTCGACGATATCCGAGATGGGGGCGTCCTGCACATCCGTGAGACCAAGTTCCGGAAGAGCCGGCTCGTGCCGCTGCATGTGACGGTTGTCCAGGCGCTTGAAACGTATCTTGAAGCCCGCCGCCAACACGCCGGCGTGTGTGACTGGCTCTTTCCATCAGTCCAACATCGGGAGATGTTCTCGACCACCGTGAACTATACATTCCGCTGCATTCTCCGACGGGCAGGGGTTGCTCCAGAACGCCGGCAACAGCCTCGCATACATGATCTTCGTCACACCTTTGCAACCCGGGTGCTGGAACAGTGCGGAGCCGAGCGCGGCGTTGTCGCTCGACATTTCGTCGCTTTGTCGACCTATCTGGGCTATGCCGATATCCGAAACACCTACTGGTATCTTGAGGCAACGCCGGAAATGATGACGGATATTGCCGCCGCTTCGGAAATGCTGGTTGGGGAGAGCGCCGCATGACGAAGCTCGCCCCACTGATCACCGGATTCCTGCGCGACTACATGCCGGGCCAGCGAGGCTACAGTCCGCAGAGCTGCGAGACCTATGCCTACTGCTTCAAGCTGCTGTTCGACTTCGCCGCAAAGCGGCTGGGCTCCCGTCCATCCTTGCTTGCAATAGAAGACCTTGATGCGCCAATGATCGTGGCCTTCCTGAACCACATCGAACAGGATCGAGGTAATGGCGCGGCGACGCGCAATGTACGTCTCGCTGCGATCAAGACATTCATGCGCTACGTCGAGCACAAGGTTCCCTCAGCGCTTGAGCAGATTGGCCGTGTCCATGCAATCCCGCCCAAGCGCCATGACCAGAAACTCATCCCTTACCTGACAATGGAAGAGGTCCGCGCAATCCTCGACGCTCCCGACCTTTCGTTGCGGTCGGGCATTCGCGACAGGGCAATGATGCACCTTTGCTTTGGCGCAGGCTTACGCGTCTCCGAACTGATCGGCGTCCTCACCGAAAATCTGTCGCTTCGACAGGTCGCGAGCGTGATGGTTCGCGGCAAGGGCAGGAAGGAGCGCTGCCTGCCGCTCTGGAAGGACACGGCACGAGATGTCCGTGCCTGGCTGAGCATAAGAGGCGATGTCCGCGTGCCGGAATTGTTCGTCAACGCCCGCGGCGAGCCAATGACCCGTGCTGGCTTCGAGTATGTGTTGGACAAGCATGTCGACAAGGCAGCTGAAACTTGTCCATCTCTGCGCAACCGAAGTGTCTCTCCGCATCAGCTTCGGCACAGTTGCGCAGTGGTCATGCTGCAGGCGACGCATGACATTCGCAAGGTTGCCTTGTGGCTCGGCCACGCCGACATTCGCACGACGGAAGTTTATCTCCGCATGGACCCAACCGAAAAATTGGAAGCGGTCGAGGCGGTCGTTCCTCCTGAACTGAGACGCGGCAGGTTCAAGGCGCCGGATGCCCTGATCGCATCCTTGCTCTCGGGCTTCGAAGAACCCACGCATTCGAAGCGGATCCGCAGCTGAGTGGAGTTCCTCGTCAAGACGGGCGATTCCGCTCCATCTGACGTTGCGCTCGACATGGTCACTGTACCTCGTCGGGCGCATGCAACGTGTCTTATGGGACCTTGTAAGATGGTATCCGGAGCCGCGGGAGGGAGCGCTGGGCACCGGGCGGCACGTTGTTCATGCTGATGGGAGGCACCGATCGCCTATGTCGCTCTCTGACGACACTGCTGCAAAGCCCCCGATACGACCTCTCTTTTGGGCTGGTCTGGCGCCGGACCGGCCATGGCCTGCAACGGCTCCGCCGACCTTCTTCCCCTGACCGCAAGCGGCCATTCCTCGCGAGCCAACAAGCTCGGCTGCCGCCGTCCTTCGCTCACGCTGCGGTCCTGCAGATGCATCCCGTCCAATCCGTCGCCTCTCGACCGCCATCGAGGCCGCATCGGGCGGCTTCGAACAACCTCAGGAGATCAAGACAATGGCCCAGATTGGCACCTTCACCCGCGACGAAACCGGCGCCTACACCGGTACCATCAAGACCCTCACCCTCAACGTCAAGGCATCCATCAAACCCTGCGACCGCGACAACGATCGCGCTCCTGACTTCCGCGTCACAGCAACGGGTGTCGAGTTCGGAGCCGGCTGGAGCCGCACCGCCCGCGAAACGGGCGCCGAATACCTCTCGCTCAAGCTCGACGATCCGTCCTTCACGGCGCCCGTCTACGCCAACCTCGTCCAGGGGCGACAAGGGCGAGCACAAGCTCATATGGTCCCGCTGACCAGCTCAACGGCGCTCCGCTCAAAGCGGGGCGCCGCCTTCCACTCCCTCGGGATTATGCGGAGCAGAATCCATCGCAACCGCCGGGGAATCCAGCCTTCAGTGAAAAGAACTCCGCATAAGCACGTGCTCGGCATAATCGGCGTTATGCGGTGCACCGCATAATGTCGAACTCGGCGCCGCCTGGCAGAAGCGCTCGGAACAGACCGACCGCGACTACCTCTCGGTTAAGCTCGATGACCCGAGCTTCCCCGCCCCCGTCTACGCAACGCTCTCCGAGGTCGAAGGCGAAGATGGCTACCAGCTGATCTGGTCCCGGCCGAACCGGGACTGAGAACTCCGGCCCCGCCCGAAAGGGCGGGGTGTTTCCCTCGGCAAATATCTAAAGCCGGATCAGGCTTCGAGCCTGGTCCGGCTTTTTTGGTGGCACACGGGAGGGAGGGATAGCTGCTCAGAAACCGGGAGTGTGCCGCTCGCGCATGCCGGCCTCAAGGATGAGCGGTTCCCCCAATTTTCTGCAGCCGCCTGTGGCGCCTTCCGAAAATCAGCTCCCCCACTCCCCGGCCCTGCCGGTCGCTTGCGCGATCCCTGACCCCGCCATCCCCTCCCGGCCGCTGTCGTCGTCTTTCACATCCAAGGAGATCAGACGATGACCTACGACATTGAAATCCAGATCGAAGAACTGCGGTCCGAGCTCAGGGAGTTCATCGATCCCGACGAACGTCGCGAGATCGAGGTCGAACTCGAGCTGGCGCGCGCCGAGCTGGCCGTCATCATTGCCGAGAAGGATGGCTGGCTCAAGGCGGAGCCCCCCTTCTGAGGGGGCTTTTGCCGCATCCGTGAGCTTGGTCAGCCGGATCGCTCTGCCGACCAAGCTGTCAGGGATTTCACCCCTCGACACTCCCCGCCGGCTCACGCCGGAATCGGTCGCGTCCCCTTCGGGTCCGCGGGTCTCTTCTCTCTTCTGACGTCCTATTCTGCTCCAGCAAATCCGGCGTCAAGGACGGCGCGGTCTCCCCCAATTTTTCCGCCGCTGCGTTGCACTGCGCTCTGGAAAAATCGGTTCCCCCGCTTGCAAGCCGCTTCGCGGTCCTTGACCCCTCATTGCAACAGAGCGGCCGATCTCCGTCATCAAGATGAAGGAGATCCACTATGACATCCGATCAGAACCTCATGCTCTACGCCAAGCTCGTCGGTTTCCGGCTCGTCGTCCTCGCAAATCGGGTCGGCTGCGACACCGATTTCTTGCAAGAGCTTCATGACCGCCTGGTTGAAGGACTTGAGGCGGCAATCGCTCGCATCCAGACCATCATGGCATTGGAACGAAGCGTTCTCACCGGCGACAAAGCCGCCTATCAGCTGGACGGCGAGACCGAGATTTTCGGACGCTGCGCCATCAGCTTGTTGGACGACCTCGAAATCGATTTCGACACGCATGAATATCGCATTAACGGCAGCGACTGGATCAACGCCTTGACGGCCGCTGACAGCGGCGTCGATATCGATTATCCGGAATTGGTTGCGTTGACGGAGGACGAGCTCGGCTCGCTGGCGCAGATCATAAAGGATATCACACGGGAAACCGGAATCCCCGTTCATGCGGTTCGTGCCGTCTAGAGCCGGTGGCATCGCCAGGATCCGGATCAAATCCTAGACGCGGAGAGGTGGCAAAGGCTGCCTCTCAATTGGGATGGTTCAGGCCGATCGCGTGAGCGACAAGTTCGCAGGGTCTGCGCTTGACTGTCAGGATAACGGTCCGAACTTCGTAACGCTTGCGACGCTTGCGACGCTTGCGACGCTGGCGAGCGTCGGCAGATCCAGACCGAGCTGGATGTTGCTCAGGCGGAGCTTGCGGCGGCCGTCGACCTGCAGGGCAACATCTTCGATTGGGAGCCCCCTCACTGAGGGCAACTGATAGCGCCGCGCCATTATCGACCGTCGCGGTTCTCCTCTGATCCCATTTCATCGACATCAGGGATGGTGCGTCTCGAGCGTCGTGCCGCAACCTGATGCCGCCAGAATTTTCCCCGCCTTCGGCTTCCTCGCGCAGCAAAATTCAGTCGTTCTCAGGTCCTCCGCTTCGCTGCGGTCGTGCCGATGCAGCACTCCTTCCCGAGGCACATCTCATCCCCGCGATGAAACGCAATCACAGGAGAAAGATCATCCAACAGCTCGCCAAATTCCTCGCCGCTACCGGCCGCCGCCTGCGCACTCTCGGCAAGGTCGTCGGTCACTTCGTCCGCAAGGGTAAACTCGGCCTGAAGGTCGCGATCAAGATCCCCTTCTTCGTAGACATCGAGGTCAACTTCGAGACCGACTGGAACCGGCGCCCGTAAGGCGCCTCGGCCCGCTTTGGCGGGCCGGATCCTCAGCACCAGGGCTCGCGCCGGCCCGACCAGGTCCGCGCCAGGCCTTCCGACACCAACCGATCGCCGAGGCTTCGTCCTTCCCGGACGAGAACCCGGAGCTTGCGGCCGTAACGATCCGTATCGCGGCCTGGCCACGCCTGGAGTTGGAATGGTCCCTCGTTGACGAGCTCGATCAACCGCTCTGTTGCCTTGTTGCCAAGTGTCAGTTCCGACGCGCATTTCGGGGTGCTGATCTCCGGGGCGTCGATATCGGCAACTCTCACCTTCTGGCCGTAGATCCACAGCGTATCACCATCGACGACGCAGTTGTAACGGGCGCCGGACGCACATTTGGGGTACGTTGCGGGTAGACCAGATTGAGCCGCTTCAACATGCGGGACAATCAAGATTGCGCCTAGCAGAACAGCGGCGGAAATGACGCCTGTCAGAATTGATTTCACCTGATTGCCCCAAGCTCGATGACGGTAGATGGAGCGCAACTATCAGATTCGCGGGTTGCAGCTGACCGCGTTCGATACCCTCGAGCGCGCTTCTGTCGGGTCAGGTCGAGGAAGAGGGCAACCGCATCCTGCTCCCGCTCGAAGTGGTGGGTCAATGTCTGGCCCTTGCTGCCGATCCGTCCCCATCGCCGGGTCAGGCAAAGTTCACCGAACAGGTTGGCCTCGATCGACATGGCATAGTAGCGAGCCATGTTCTTGGCGCGGTCCTTGCGTTCGACATAGAGCTGGTAGGGCTGTGCGATCATGACTGAGAATCGCGCGTACGGAGTCCGCGGTCCAACGACAATTATGAATCGGTTTCGCGTGATCGATTCAATCTGGTGAAGCGTTCGAAACGTTAGGTCTTGGGCGATCCGCCTTCGGCGTACGGCTCTATTCGCCACGGCGAACGAAGCCCGCAAGCGGTCTTCGCCCATTTCGGTCACGATCTTCTCGCGGTCACCGCGGCATTGATCAGTACCCGAGATAGCCGAGGATATCCGCACCATAATATTCCCCCTCCTCGTCGGCATGAGCAATGACCTCACCAGCAGCTTCATCGACCAATGCCTTGTCATCTTCTCGGACGGCGGCCGCCACTTCGTGGATGCGGCATTCCTCGATCGCGTCTTCAGCCGAAACCTGAGCCTCACAGGCTTCCCAATATCGCATTGATGGATCCTCCCGCGTTTAGTTCGGTTCGGCCGAAGCTGAGACTTCTGGACGATCACCGCGCTGTTGAAACCTGTTTTCGCCGACACATGACTTCATGTCCGACCGGCGGAACCAGATCGCGCGGCCGCATCGCAATGGCGCGTTGCCGGCGGTGAAGACGATCTGCTCGTCAGCACGCATGCGAAGGACTTCGTGCGGTTGGATCAACTGCCTTGAAGCGAGCTGTTTCGAGCGGGTTCGTGACGACCCGCGCGATTGGAAACTGCGGCTGACCTGGTCGATCTCGACTGTCGTCGTGCCACATCGACGGGAGATATAGTCTGCGGTTTCCGGATCGTTGATTGCCGCAAACGAGATCCAGCTGGCGCTTTCGAACCATTTGCTGGACGCGTCACGACCGCCGTAGGTTTCCCGCAGCTGGCCGATCGACTGATAGATCATCGTGAGCGTGATGCCATATTTCCGGCCGGCGTCGCGCGCCGTCTCCAGCACCCGCATGTAACCGAGCCTTGCCACCTCATCGAGGAGAAACAGTGCCCGGCCTTTGATCGCCCCGTCGCGATGGTAGATCGCGTTGAGGAAGGAGCCGATGATGACGCGCGCCAGGCCGGCATGGGTTTCCAAAGCCTTGAGGTCGATATTGATGAAGACGTCGGTTTCACCATCGGCCAGCGCCTCGGTGGAGAAGCTGGAACCGGAAACGAGGGCGCCGTAGTTCGCATAGCTTAGCCAATGCGTTTCCTTGATCGCATTGGCGTAGACGCCAGAGAAGGTCTCCGGCGTCATGTTGACGAAAGCGGCGACATTCTCCTTCACGAAATCGGAAGCGGAATTGTCGTAGATCTCCTGCAGGCGCGCGCGGAGCTTAGGTTCCGGCTCTGAGAGATTGGCCCGCACCTGTCGCAGCGTCTGGTGCTTCTCATCGGTATGGCCGGACAGGCAGACGTCAGCGATCATGGCGGTGAGCAGCTGAAGACCGGACGCGCGGAAGAAGTCATCGCGGACGCCGGTCGCGCGACCGCTGTCGCTCATGATCCACGACGCGACGGCTGCGATGTCCTCTTCCTTGGTGCCGCCGTGGCGACCGATCCAGTCGAGCGCGTTGAAGCCGGATTGGGCGTTCTTCGGATCGAGAACGATAACGCGCCGGCCTGCCTTACGCCGATGCTCCATCACCATCGGCGCCACCTCGTTGGACGGATCGAGCACGACGAGAGAGCCGCCCCATTTGAGCGCCGTCGGGATCGTAACAGAGGTCGTCTTGAAACCTCCTGAACCGGCGAAAACGATCCCATGCGATGAGCCGAACGAGCCGTCGAAGCAGAGCAGCGGTGCGGAACCTCCCCTCCCCCAGGAAGTCGGCTCGCCAGGCCGAAACGACGTGGCGGCCGGATCGTCGCGATCGACACGATATCGCTCGCCGATGACGATGCCTCCTGTTTCCGGAAAGAGCTTTTCCGCCTCTTGCATCGTCATCCAATCCGCCTCCCCGTGCAGGGCGCGTTTGCCCCGGATGCGTCTCGGCTCGCTTCGGGTAAAGGCCGCATTGCCCATCCTGGCGACGCGCAGCGCGAAGAAGGTGACGAGCAGCGCGGTGCCCGCTCCTATGATGGTCGAAGGGTCGGCGTAGGACAGAAGCGTCCTGCGCGCGGGCACCTGACTGGCAAAGGTCAACAGACGCGATCCCTCGCGAAGAGCTGCGACGGCGATGACGCCGAGACCGCCCGCGGCAACGCTCCAACCTGATGTCTTGACGTTGATCGATCCCTTGGTGCCGAACAGGAACATGACGCCACATGCCCCGGCGAGTGCATAGGGCAATGCAAGCCCGATCCGCCCCAGCATCAGCTTCGCCTGATCCGTCGTTCCGAATGCTGAGAGCCACCGTTCGATGCCTGGGAAAGTCAAAGCGATGGCCAGCATGGCTACGGCCGGAATACCGGCGACAAGGATCCGCTTAGGCGTCATCGGCGAATGCCTTCGCACCGAGTTCACTCAGACGCGTTCGCTCCGCCTCGTCAGCCTTTATCCGTGCGCTGGCATCGATCAGAAGCCCGAGCAAGAGCGCGCGCTTCTCGTAGCGCAGGCCGGCCTTGACGATCAGGCCGCCAAGTTCGATCTTTTCCCGCGCGTCCTTTTTCCGAGCCTCGGCCGTCGACATCTTTTGCACCCGCTCAAGCCTCAGCAGACCGGCCCGCAGCCTCGCCAGCGCCGTTCGGCGGCGTGGTCGCAGGCTTGCGCCCCTGAGCGGGTCTCGCCTGTGCCCGAAACCGAGCCGCGACTTCTTCGAACGCCGACAGAAGTTTACCCTCCTCTATCTCGATCTCTCCGAGCCCTGCCCGTAGCGCGATCCGACCGATGCGCTCGGCGTCACGTGTTTCGGCCTGCTTGAGTTGCTCCTGCAGGCGAGCAATCTCTTCCCGGATTTTGGCGGTTGGCTTCTTCATGAGCGTTGCTTCCTTGTTCATGATGGTCCGTTGAAGACGAACCCTGCCCCGAATTTTCTCCCGCTGGAAAGGTGCAATGTTGCACCTCGCCAAAGCGCTAGCTTTTGGCGAATGATCCCGCCGTTCCGAAGGAGCGGATCCAAGGGCGCAATTATACGTCGCTGACGCGACGCCCTGCTGAAGGGTCCTGGCGGGGCCGCCCGCTCCCAACGAACGCGTTGAAAATGTTCGATCTTAGGAGCCTGTCTCAGCCGTGGCCGTCCCGCATTTCTCAGTCAGCATCGTTGCCCGCGGCTCAGGCCGCAGCGCGGTGCTGTCGGCGGCCTACCGGCACTGCGCCAAGATGGAATTCGAGCGGGAAGCGAGGACGATCGATTACAGCCGCAAGCAAGGACTCCTCCATGAGGAGTTCGTCATCCCCGAAACCGCACCCGACTGGCTACGGTCGATGATCGCCGATAGATCGGTCTCGGGCGCCTCGGAAGCTTTCTGGAACAAGGTTGAGGCGTTCGAAAAGCGCGCCGATGCACAGCTCGCCAAGGACGTGACCATCGCTCTGCCGGTCGAGCTTTCGAACGACCAGAACATTGCCCTGGTCCGCGACTTCGTCGAGCGCCACATCACGGCCAAAGGCATGGTCGCCGATTGGGTGTATCATGATGCTCTGGGCAATCCGCACATCCATCTGATGACGACCCTGCGGCCGCTGACCGAAGACGGGTTTGGCGCCAAGAAAGTTGCGGTTCTGGCACCAGACGGCAAACCTGTGCGTAACGACGCCGGCAAGATCGTCTACGAGCTTTGGGCTGGAAGCACCGACGACTTCAACGCGTTTCGCGATGGCTGGTTCGCATGCCAGAACCGGCATCTGGCGCTCGCAGGTCTCGACATCCGCATCGACGGCCGGTCCTTCGAGAAACAGGGGATCGAGCTGACGCCGACCATTCATCTCGGCGTCGGGACGAAAGCGATCGAACGGAAAGCGGCCAGTGGAAATGGATTGGCGGAGGAGAAGGTCGCGCTCGAGCGGCTGGAGCTGCAGGAAGAACGCCGCGCCGAAAACGCCCGGCGTATCCAGCGGAATCCGGAGATCGTGGTAGACCTCATCACCCGCGAGAAGAGCGTCTTCGACGGGCGCGATATCGCCAAGGTCCTCTACCGCTACATCGATGATGCGGCGCTCTTCCAAAACCTGATGGCGCGGCTCCTGCAGAGCCCGCAAACGCTGCGGCTCGACCGGGAGCGGATGGATCTCGTCACGGGTGTCAGGGCACCGGCCAAATACACGACGCGGGAGCTGATCCGGCTTGAAGCGCAGATGGCCAATCAGGCGATCTGGCTGTCGCAGCGATCTTCTCATCGCGTAAATCGAACGGTTCTGAGCGGTATCGTTTCGCGGCATGACCGTCTATCGGATGAGCAGAAAACCGCGATCGAACATGTCGCAGGTCCGGAAAGGATTGCTGCCGTGATCGGCCGCGCCGGCGCCGGCAAAACAACGATGATGAAAGCGGCGCGCGAAGCCTGGGAAGCAGCCGGTTATAGGGTCGTCGGTGGCGCGCTTGCGGGCAAAGCGGCAGACGGGTTGGAGAAGGAAGCGGGCATTGCCTCCCGCACGCTGTCTGCCTGGGAACTAAGATGGGATCAGGAGCGAGACCGGCTTGATGAAAAGACTGTCTTCGTCCTCGACGAGGCAGGCATGGTCTCGTCCCGGCAGATGGCCCGCTTCGTCGAAGCGGTAACCGCGTCCGGCTCAAAGCTCGTCCTGGTCGGCGATCCCGAGCAGTTGCAGCCGATCGAGGCCGGCGCTGCCTTCCGCGCCATTTCAGAGCGGATCGGCTATGCGGAACTCGAGACAATCTACCGTCAGCGCGAACAGTGGATGCGCGATGCTTCGCTCGATCTGGCGCGTGGAAACGTGTCGGCTGCGCTCGACGCTCACGCGCAGCGGGATTTGGTGCGGACCAGTTGGACCAGGGACGAGGCGGTCACTGCTTTGATCGCCGACTGGGACCATGAATACGATCCGGCCAAGTCGACTCTGATCCTCGCTCACCGTCGTGTTGACGTGCGTCTGTTGAACGAGATGGCGCGCAGCAAGCTGGTCGAGCGAGGGGTGATCGAAGCCGGCCATGCGTTCAAGACGGAAGATGGGACGAGGCATTTTGCGGCCGGCGATCAGATCGTCTTTCTGAAGAATGAAGGGTCGCTCGGCGTCAAGAACGGCATGTTGGCGCTTGTCGTCGACGCCCAGCCGGGGCGGATTGTTGCTGACATCGGCGATGGCGAAGATCATCGTCAGGTCGTGGTCGAACAGCGGTTCTATGCCAATGTCGATCACGGCTACGCCACTACGGTGCATAAGAGCCAGGGCGCCACCGTCGATCGCGTCAAGGTGCTGGCGTCGAGCACGCTGGACCGGCACCTGTCCTATGTCGCCATGACGCGCCACCGCGAGACGGCGGAACTCTATGTCGGGCTGGAAGAGTTCGCGCAACGGCGCGGCGGCGTGCTGATAGCCCATGGCGAAGCGCCCTACGAGCATAAGTCGGACAACCGCAACAGCTACTATGTGACGCTCAGCTTTGCCGATGGCCAGGAAAGAACCGTCTGGGGTGTCGATCTCGCGCGGGCGATGGATGCGTCGGACGCCAAGATCGGTGATCGCATCGGTCTCAAACACGTCGGATCGCAGCGCGTCACGCTCCCTAATGGCACGGAGGTCGACCGCAATTCCTGGAAGGTCGTGCCTATCGAGGAGCTGGCGATGGCCCGGCTCCATGAACGGCTCTCGCGTGCCGGATCGAAAGAAACGACGCTCGACTATCAGGACGCTTCGCACTATCGCGCTGCGCTGCGGTTTGCTGAGGCGCGTGGCCTCCATCTGATGAATGTCGCCCGCACCATCGCACACGACCAGCTCCAATGGACCGTCCGTCAATCGTCGAAACTCGCCGAGCTCGGCGCACGGCTTGCCGCCGTTGCGGCAAGGCTCGGCCTTGGCAGAGCGAAGTCGACCGCATCGACAACATCTGTAATCAAAGAGGTAAAACCCATGGTCTCAGGTACGACGACCTTCCCCCGATCGATTGGTCAGGCGGTCGAAGACAGGCTCTCGACCGATCCAAGCCTGAAGGATAGCTGGGGGGAAGTTTCCGCTCGCTTCCATCACGTCTTTGCGGATCCACAGGCCGCCTTCAAGGCAGTCAACGTCGACGCCATGCTGGCGAATGGGACGGTAGCGGCTACGACGATTGCGCGCATTGCCGAGCAGCCGGAAAGCTTCGGTGCGCTGAAGGGGAAGACCGGTCTGTTTGCGGGGAGCGCCGAGAAGCAGGCCCGCGATACAGCACTCGTCAACGCACCCGCACTGGCCCGCGATCTGCAGGGCTTCATTGCGAAACGCGCAGAGGCGGCCAGCCGCTATGAGGACGAGGAACGCGCGGTCCGTACCAAGCTCTCGCTCGATATTCCGGCTCTCTCCGCATCGGCAAAGCAGGTGCTCGAGCGCGTGCGTGATGCGATCGATCGAAACGATATCCCCGCCGGTCTCGAGTTCGCTCTGGCCGACAAGATGGTGAAGGCCGAGCTTGAAGGTTTTGCCAAGGCCGTGTCGGAGCGCTTCGGGGAAAGAACCTTCCTTCCGCTTGCGGCAAAGACTGCGGACGGGAAGGCGTTCGAGGCAGCGTCCGCGGGTATGCAGCCGGCCCAGAAGAACGAGCTGCGATCCGCCTGGGACACTATCCGCACCGTTCAGCAATTGGCTGCGCATGAGCGGACAGCTGTGGCACTCAAACAGGCGGAAACCATGCGGCAGACCCAAGCGAAAGGGTTGTCGCTGAAATGATGCCTCATATCTCCTCCACCCCTGCCGCTGCGCGCCAAAGGCGACCGGCTCTCGTTCTCCTTGCAGTGTCATGTGGCGTTGCCCTTGGGGTGATCTTCGGTGGGTCCACCGGTGGCCTGCGGATCAACACCACGCCCAGTGAGCCGCTCGGACTCTGGCGTGTTGCAGCCCTCGATCGCCCTGTTCAGGTAGGCGACCTGGTGTTCGTCTGTCCACCGAAGACCGACGCTGTTTCCGAGGGATTTCAGAGAGGCTATCTCCGCTCGGGCCTGTGCCCGGGGGGCTTTGGGCCCCTCATCAAGACGGTGGCTGCGGTCGGCGGCCAGCGCATCGAGATCGCGAGCCATGTCACGGTCGATGGGCGGCCGATCGCAAGCTCGAGCCTCGTCTCTCAGGATGGCCAGGGGCGGCCGTTGCGCCCGTATGTGGGAGGGAAGATTCCGGCCGGCTTCGTGTTCCTCCACTCGCCATTTCCCGGATCCTGGGACTCTCGATATTTCGGGCCGGTCCCCGTTTCCGGGGTCCTCGGCCTTGCAAGGCAGGTGCTCACCTATGCGCCATGATTGGCTCCAGCCTCTTGCCCTCGCTGTGGCTTCCGCTGTGTCAGGTTATCTCGGCTGGAGCGGTTCCGCTCTCGCCCTGCCTGCGGCGATTGCCTTCCCCGCGCTGTGGTCGATGGCACGCAGTCGTCGGACCGCAAGTGTCGTTTCGGCCGCCTATTTTCTGGCGGCGTCGCGCGGTCTGCCGCAAGGCGTGGCTGCCTTCTATCAATCGGATATCTGGCCGGGACTGATCTTGTGGCTTGTCGCCTCAAGCAGCTTCGTTTTCGTTCACGCAGCATTCTGGTCGCGCGATTCCGGGGGCTGGAAAGCCCTGCGATATACGATCGCGATGGTTCTCATGGCCCTTCCACCTTTCGGCATTGTAGGCTGGGCCCATCCAATCACAGCGGCAGGCGTTCTCTTTCCAGGCTGGGGCTGGGTCGGACTGGCGGCAGTGACAGCCGGTCTCGCGAGCATGACGACGCGATATAGACCGGCTGCAGCCATGGCCCTCGTAGGCTTTTGGCTCTGGTCCGCCGCATTCTGGACCGCAGCGGACATAGGGCGGCATTGGCAGGGCGTCGACCTGAACCTCGGAAATAGTCTGGGTCGCGATAACAGTCTTGCCCGGCATAGTGATCTTGTTGCAACGCTGCGCTTGAAGCGTCGCATAGACACCACCCACATGCTTTTGCCTGAAAGCGCTCTCGGGTTTTGGACGCCATCGGTCGCACACCTGTGGCGGCAGCAGTTCACCGGGACTGACCTGAACGTCATCGCCGGCGCGGTGGTCGTCGATCCGGAAGGATATGACAATGTGCTGGTTCGCGTCTCGGCCACCGAAAGTGAGATCCTCTATAGGGAACGCATGCCAGTGCCTGGCTCAATGTGGCAGCCTTGGTTGCCACTGATTGGAAAGAGCGGCGGAGCCCGAGCGGACTTCTTCGCAAATCCGATCGTATCCGTTGGTGGAAAGCGCGTGGCCCCTCTCATCTGCTACGAGCAGCTGATCATCTGGCCTGTGCTGCAGTCGATGCTTCATGACCCTGATCTCATCGTAGCGGTCGGGAACGATTGGTGGACCAAAGGAACTTCCATCATCGCCATTCAGCGCGCCAGCACCGAAGCCTGGGCACGGCTGTTCGACAAGCCCCTCATTATGTCCTTCAACACCTGATCTGGAGCAAAAGACCATGGACGCTGCACTCATTGCGAAATGTGCCGATCCAAGCCTTCCCCCCGCTATCGTCGAACAGTTTATTTTGGCCGTCGGTTCCGACGATCCATTGGCCGTCACCGTGAAGGCTGATGGTCGGCTGGTTCTCATCCCCAAACCTCACTCGCCCGACGAGGCCATGGGCGTGGTTAAGGACTATGTCGGTCATGCCATCGTACGAGTCGGCATCACCCAGTTTCCGGCGGGAGTTGGCGTCGGCGACCCATCACAGCTTCAGCCAGACATGTTCGACGCCTGCGGGAACTTGCGAACAGGGACAGGCATATTTGCAAAGGTCGCCCGGATCGTCACCAAATGGTATGGCCGGCCCACGAACAGGGAGCTTCTTCCGCAGTTGGTCGACGATACGATCTACGCTTGGAAGACGGGCAGCTTCGAGGGCGACAACGTGTTCCGTGCCCAAGATCCTGGTGGCCCGACCTTCTTAGGTACGCGCTCAGAAAAGCCTGCTGAAGATGCGGATCCCGTGGCGCCTCCCCCGGAAAGTGACGATAGCTCACAATCGGCCGAGCCGGGCAAGGCCACGGAGGCGGGAATGAGGATCGATCTTTCGAGGATCGGCGGACAAAAATAACGAGCGCTGCGGATGAGTGAGCGCTAGGGCGAAACCGGAGAGGTCAGCGCTGACGTTTCGCCTCGCGGAAGGAAGAAGCCCTTGATGCAAGCATCATTGCGAACGGCGATCTGCGTATGGGTACGCTCGTGAAAGCGAGCGCCATCGTAGATTTCATTTCCTTCAGGAAACAGCCCTCGAACCGTGTCAAATGCCGGAAGGGCGGCTTCCTTGGCGATCTCGTGGACGTAATTGATAACGGCGCAATCCAGCTTCCGAACCAGTTTGTCGGAATTCTTATCACCTCTGGCATCGGAATTCACCGGCATTTTTCCGCCGGTGGCCTCGATCTGGCTTTTCAGCATTCGGTAGCTGGTCTGGATCAGGGGGACGTACTTGCGGGTGATGAGGTCCAGGCAGTTGCCGAGATCGATAATTGCGCCGAGCACAAAGGGCTCCTTATAAGCGCCAGATTCGGCCTTCAGCGTCGCCCATTCGAGCGCACGCTCTGGATCGTTTTCCCAAAAGTAGATCCCTGAACCGAGCCAGTCATACGCCTTTTCGCTCGGAAGAAGGGGCGATGCGCCGGTTAGCGCAGCCATGCCCACGGCCTTGTCGCAGCCGTGGTAGCCGAGAACGTATGCAGGATAATTGGAACTCAAGCGGCAGCCGCTTCCTCAGCGTCGTCGTCGCGCGCATATTCTGGCGCAAGTTTGCCGTCAGCAGACACAATGCCGGCGTCCATCAGATGACGGCGTGCATCGTCTGGGGACTTGGCGGCGTCTTCAGCCCGCTTTTCCATGAGCGCGATGAGCGCCTCCAACTGGATGTCTGTCATCGTCGAGGCCCTCCTGAGCCAACTTCTTGCAGTTTATTACATGGATTCCGGCAAAAGCGCAAACCTGGACGGGGCGTGGCGCCAAGCACGAGACTGTAACGCGGACACGCTGCAAACGTTCATTTTCGTCTGCCCGATACGTCAACTCAAGACAGAAACCGTTTCAAGCTTAAACCGGCATACAGAATGTACGGCAGCTTCCCGAGGGAATAGTGGCCACAATTTAGTTTCAGGACCTGTGGTCGGCCGCCGGCGTTCTTCAAACTGTATAATAGGCTCTCCGACAGCTCCGGCAACACAACCGTGTCTCTCTTGGCCAGCACCACTTGAAGATCAACATCCGGCCGAGCCAGACGATGCACATAGTTCTCGAGATTGAGTGGGCTCCATGCTCGTCTGAGATCAGCCAACTCGATTTCCGGCTGGAGGCTGCTACGGATAGATCCTGTCGCCCGACCGGTCCAAACCATATCCGCAAGGCTTCCACCCGTCAGAAACAGCGAAGCCTTCGAAACGTTCGCATCATGTGCGGCAATCAATCCTGCGACCCAGGAACCGAGGCTCATGCCGAGGACGGAGATTTCTCGATAGCCCTCACTTTTCAGCCAGCGGATGAGTTTTCTTCCATCACATACGGCCTGCCTCATGGCTTGGATCGTTCGACCAAGGTTGGCGCTCAGCATGTAATCCGCGTGCAATGAACCTGGACGACTACGCTCGAAGTGATAAGGCATCGCGATCTCGACGACCGTGATGCCGCGCCGTGACAAAAAGCCGGCAATTTGAGCGTTTCGGGTGCGAGCGTTCCAATGGTGAAAAATCACCAGTGCCTTGTCGAGAGATCCACTTTTGGTGATTTTCGCGCAGACGATATTGTTTTCCGCGACATCGGTAGAAATTCCAGACGGAAACCTGACCCAACTATCTTTCACTTCGAAGTCTTGATAGGCGTCCTTCTGCTCATCAAAAAACGTCGGGTCGGCCGAAGCGTTATCTGCGCGGGCACAAAATTCTCGGATACTGTCGATCTTCTCACCTGGGAAGGCACGGTCTGCATCAAGGATGAAGCTCGCCGTTTCCTTCCCGTCCTCACCGCGTCGCGCCCGCTGTTCATCCCACCGATCAAGCCAGCTAAGATACAATTTGTCTGCTTCCTATTTCATTGGATCGCCGACTGCCAAGGCCAGGGTCAACCAGGCTGAACACCGCGACGAACACACCGATGCCCAAAACGATTGAGAATCCCACGAACGCGTCAACCAGCAGGTAAGTGGCAAACAGCAATGTCACGACCGCCGCCATCTTCCAGAGAGGTTTATGAAATCGCGTCCCGATACCTCGGAGGCAGATCGAACCGTAAACAAAAACAACGATGGTCGAAAGTGCAACGAGCAGACTGCTGTAATGGGTAGGCATCCGATAGTGGAACCCATTGCTGGCACCATCACGTCCCGCCAGCGCTGAAGACAAATCCCCGGCCAACCAGTCGAGGATGTTTTTGGCGTTCGATGTCAGATAGGAGCTCTGAGCCTTCATGCACAACGCGACCAGAAGGCCTAGAATTGTGCAACGAAATATCCCACGCATTAATCTCAAGCAAAGCTCATAGACTTCGTCTTGAGACCCAGCTTGCTGAAGGACCGTTGCGTCCAGGCCGATTCTCCTGAGATCGTGGATCATCGTGTGGAGCAAAATGAGCCCTGCGAAAAATAGGTAAAAGCAGAGGCACATATAGAGGTAAGCGAGAGCAGTGAACCCGATCGACACCGGGACCGAAATAACCTCCGGTCGCACAATTGCCAGCGTGCCCCAGCTTGTCGCGTAGTCTGCTCCGCCTTCCAGCAATGGGATCAGGCAAACGCCAATCCATTGAAAAACACCGGCGAACAACACACAGATCAGAAACACTGCCCAATATGAAAAGGAGGCCCCCTCCACATTCCGCGCCCAGTCATCGTGGCTTGTCGTCGTATCGCTCCACGTCCACAGCTTCACGCGCCCCTCCCTTGTCCAAAAGGCGAGCAGTTCGGTGACGAGGGCGAAAAACAGGGGCAGGAGCACCATGAAAAGGAAGGTCCAATTCGGCGCCCAGAGAAACCCAACCTCTTTCGCAACGTTATCCGCGCGGAGGTAAACGGCGCTGTGGATCCCCAAAATATAAGACAGAAAGCCGAGAGCGCTGGCCCCTGCAAACACCGCCGCGGGCAAGTTCAGCGGCGAGCCGCCGTTAAAGAGCGTCTCCGATCTCCGCGCTAAACTGATGCGCTGCTTCTTCCGATCGGCATTGGGTTCTGGTTCGGCGTCCGGTGTGGGCTCGACCGATGACGACTGCTCGTCATCAACTTTGGGGTCTGGCGGCAAATCTGGACGTTCTGGCGCACGGCTGTGTGCCTTTTTCGCCTCCCGTCTCTTGGCCTGCAGCCGCGCCTGAGCGGCACTTAGCTCGACCTGCCATGCCGCCGTGGCTTCCGGATCATCACATCCAAAAACCCTCGCAAGCCAACGAATGTTCGCCGCGCTAATTCCCCTGTCGTTTTCCTGAAACCAAAGCTGAACCGTCCTCAGATCAACCCCAGCGCGGTTCGAATCGATCTGTGAGATCGCCTCGGCAAGCAGCTCTGGCGTCCATGGGCCGGCTGGAAATCCGTCTTCACCGAGTGCTCTGCCTGCGCCCACCGCAGCCAGTTTCTTGAACAATTCCTTCCAGTCACTGCCGTCATTCGGCGGTGGCAGAAATAATTTCCCGTTCTGAAACAATCGATTACCAGTTCTGATTTCGTTTCGTTTCGCTGCACTTCATATTACATCGTGCCAAATCACTCAATCACCCATTATCGAATTCAGGTTGGATAAATTTCGCATAAACGCATAGCGAGTGATCGACATCCGCAAACAAATGAATCAACCTCGGGATGAGTTGGCGCGCGCGCGTTAGACCGTTAGCAGAGGGGGTTGGGCAGGAACGTCCAGGTTCCGCTGGTGTCCCCATGAGGCGCGGTACCGGGGGACCAGCACTGAATGGAGGGGATTTAGATGAACCAACTCGTCGCGGGGCTTTTAGAGATCGGCGCTGTCGCACATGATGATGCAACGCTGAAGACCGCCTTGGCAGATTTGGCAGAACGGTTCGAATTTACAGGCTACGACTACGCCAAACTGCTGCCGGGCGACTTTTACGTGATATCAAACCTGTCTCCAGATTGGCTGAAACTCAGCAGAAAGCTGGACCTCGAGCGGCGACACCCAATCATGAAGCGAGCCCAACAATCCCGTCGCGCCTTTATCTGGTCAGGCGCGCAAGAAAACGGGACTATGCCGGAGGAAGACCAGACCTTTTATGAAACGGCATCGCAATTCGGGATCCGATCGGGCGTCACCATTCCGATTGCGATTTCCAATGGTGGCATTTCAGTACTCAGCTTCGTCTCACCGAAAACGGTTCTGAGCGCATGGGACGAAATCGATCCGATCGCCGCATCTTCTGCAGTTGGGCAGCTACATGCACGTATTGAGCAGCTGAAGGTAACTCCCTCGATCCAGGAGCCGTTTTATCTTTCTCCAAAGGAGGCGACTTACACGCGATGGCTTTCACTTGGCAAAACGGTGGAAGACACGGCCGAAATTGAGCACGTTAAATATAATACCGTCCGTATTGCGCTCGCCGAGGCAAGGCGGCGGTATGACCTTTGCAACAACACGCAGCTCGTGGCACTGGCAATCCGACGAGGCCTGATCTGATCAAACCTTCGGTGTTCGGCCCAGAATATTGAGAAGCGTTGTGAGCGCAGACATCTGCGCGTGCATTTCGATCGTCGCCTCCAGATAGGCTACATGAGCCTCGCTCGGCTCCTTATCGACGCCTCGGCCACCTGCGTGAGCGATTTGGAACAGTCTTTCTGCCCGGTCCACCAGCGTACGGTGCTTCTTGATCGCGCCAACCGTCAGGATTTCGATAACATGCTCGGACTCGTTCGAGAGCAGTCCGACAATCGGCCGTAAGTCGATGTCCGCGGTTATGTCATTTCTCTCGTGATCCATAGTTTCTCCCAACATCCACGCACTGCCTGCGGTGTACGCCAACAGGTTTGCTCGCGTGAGAATCGAGCACACAGCGCGTACTGTCTAGAGAGTTAATTTAGCGATTGGCTGGTGCCACTTCCACTGCAGTTTTGCAGGATGGAATGATCCTTTCTTCTTGTGCTCATGTCATTTGCCTCGCAGCCGCGGCAGCTAGAACACCTAAGACGCAGATCGCTTGGCGAATGCAATTGTGATTGCCTGCTCTTGTTGCTCAGAGGTGAGATGAACCTCGTTGACCTCCGTGTCTGGACCGACAACCTCAAAGTTGGTGGGCGTTCGATCTTCGAACATCCGGTAAGCGTTCATCGCGGCCTCTGCGGGATTGTCAGCTTCGATGAGCAAGGTGCGGGTGTCAACGGCGGAGTAAAAACCGGCCATGCGGCGGCGCAAAAGTCGGCCACCTTGGCGCGCGCATGAGACCTCCGGGAGGGCGTAGCCCGAGCGGGGGTCTCATGCGCGTGGGGCGATTTTTTGAGGGGTTTCAGCCGGCCTTTCGGGCACGGCTTTGGGCGAGGCGGTAGCTATCACCATTCATCTCAAGGATACTGACGTGGTGTGTTATACGGTCCAGCAGCGCGCCGGTTAGACGCTCGGACAAAGCCATGACGATCGCAACCATCGATAGGCTCGTGCATCACGCGACTATCTTCGAGATGAACGTCGAGAGCTTTCGACGACGCACCGCTATCCAGCAACGTCAGCCAGCGACATCGAACCTGGAGGCCAGCGACATCGCTTCCACCGATCAAAATATCGACATCGAAACCAAGATGTCGCACAACGACATCGACCAGCGACATCGCCTTGAACATAAAGGGAGGATCAGTCACAACCTCTATCGTGGCCGTTGAAGTCGTCAACTTCGATGTCGCTCAACCCTTCATCTGCGATGTCGCGCTACACATAGGACCGGAGTTTGTCGGTGATCATGACCCGTGGTGTCCGCCCTTGAGCCTTCAGCAACTTACGCATCAGACGCTTTGCCGCCTTGGCATTTCGGCGGCTTGCACCAGTACTTCGAGGACGAAGCCGTCCTGATCGACCGCACGCCAGAGCCACTGCTTCTTGCCATTGATGGCCACCACACATTCGTCGAGATGCCATTTGTCGCCCAGGCAGCCGGCTGACCGTCGCTTGATCTCCCGGGCGAAATGCCGTCCGAATTTCTCCGCCCAGCTTCGAATGGTCTGATGCGTGACGATGATGCCGCGGGCCGCCAGCATGTCCTCAACCATGCGCAGGCTGAGCGGAAAGCGAAAGTAGAGCCATACCGCGTGCGCAATGATCTCAGCGGGAAAGCGGTGGCGACGATAAAGCGGATCACGAGCAACTTCTGACATGCCCCATGTACGCACATCTTCATCAGCCGTCTGTTAACTTTACGGTGCCCCCACATCTTGGCACAGTGCGTTGCCGGGAGCGGAGGCCGTCCATCACATCAGGTCACCGCCATACAAATCTGGAACAAAATCGCGTGTGTCGCCGCAGCCTGACAGCCGTCCCGGGCAGCTATCGCTGCATCAGTCCGCTGTCTGAGATGGCGCCAATTTGCACCCGCCACAGAGCGGCATAAGAGCCATTAGCGCTCAAAAGTTCAGTGTGGTTTCCCTCCTCAATAATCTTGCCTTTGTCAAGGACTACGATCTTGTTGGCCTTACAAATGGTGCTCAGTCGGTGAGCGATGACGATGACAGTCCGGCCAGCCTGACGCAGATCCTCAACTACCCGCAGCACAAAACCCTCAGCGACCGAGTCTAGAGACGAGGTCGCTTCGTCGAGGATGAGGATCTCCGGATCTCGATAGAGAGCTCGAGCCAACGCAAGGCGCTGCTTCTCGCCACCGGAGAGGCGTACACCATTCTCGCCCAGACGGGTCTGAAGGCCGCTGGGCCAGCATTCGATTTGCTTTCGTAACCCTACTTGATCGCATATTTGCAGGATCTTCGCGATGTCCGGATCGAATTCGCCAAGTGCGATATTCTCGATTACCGAGCTTGAGAACACGTCGATTGATTGCGGCACCGTTGCCATTACATTGCGCAGCGAAACGGTGGAGAGATCCTGGAGCGCATAGGAGCCGATCCGGATGCGTCCACTTTCGAGTGGATACACATTTTGCAGCAGAGCCGCAATCGTGCTCTTGCCCGAGCCGCTTTCCCCCACCACCGCCGTCATCTCGCCTCGCCTGAAAGTGAGACTAAAGTTCCGGAAAAGCTCCGGCTGAGACCCATGGCGGAAAGTGATGTTTTCCATGCTGATATTACCAAGGTCGCACTTCGTGGCATCAACGCCGCCGCCGTTCGTCTCCTGTTTAAGGTCGAAGATCTCGAAAATGCGATCCGCCGCGACAAAGGCGTCCTGAATGACCCTGTTAGTGTGGATGAGACTGGCAATAGGCCCGGTCACGTAGCCGAGCAACGCATAGCATGAAAGTAGCTCGCCGGGCGTGAGCGCTTGATTGAGGGCAAGCGTAGTGCCAAACCACATCAGGACGATGGTAAACAGGGTCGACAGGAAGGTCGAGGCACTATCTCCAAAGATCGAAACCCGCGCAGAGTTATAGACTGAGTGCAGCGTCTTGATGAAGCGGGTTTCGATGTTGAATTTGGCGAAACTTTCGACGCCGGAGGTCTTGATCGTAGAGACAGCTCCAAGCGATTCCACCAACTGCACTTCGAGGTCAGCGGCATTTTCCATGATGGCGCGCTGGTACTTCCGATTCATGCGGTTCGCGGCCCAATAGACCAAGAGATATAGAGGGATGGAAGCCGCCACGACCAAGGCAATCTTCCACGAATAGACAAACATCAGCCCCAACGCGAACAGAGATGTGTTTAAATCGACGAACATGTTGATCGATACATCGTTCAAGAAGCTCCTGATCTTCGCGGCATCGTTCATCCGCGAAATGATTTCGCCCGTTCTCATGCTGTCGTAGAACTTCTGGGGCAGGTTTATGATGTGACTGTAGTAGCCGAGGATCAGTATGACATCGATCTTCTGCCCGGTTTGCAGTACGAGCAGGTTTCGTAGGACATTGATCACCACCTGTAATACCAGGATGAGCAGCATGGCGACGCTCATCAGGTTGAGCAGGTTGCGGTTGCCCCCGGTGATCACATGATCTACGATCTTCTGGACATAGATGGCTGTCGAGAGGCCAAGGATCGTCGTCACCAGCGCTCCGACGAGGGACTGCGCCATCACTGCCCTATGTGGCACAAGCAGACTGGCGAAACGGACCAGGGGTGACGTGGTCTCATCGCGGCGCTTGAAGCCGTCGCCGGGAACCAAGAACAACAGGACGCCGGTCCATTGCGTCTTGAACTCCCCGTGCGACAGCTTGCGAATTTCGCCGTAGGCTGGGTCCATGACCGTGACCGACCTTGCGTCGACCGATTGGATTACGACGAAGTGGTGCAGGACTTCCTTGACGACCACATGCGCGATAGTGGGCATCGGGATCTTGTACAGGCAATCGAAGCCACCCTTCACCGCCTTTGTGATGAAGCCTAGTTTCTCGGCCGCTTCCTTGAGACCTAGCACGGTGGTACCGGAGCAGTTGGTAGAGGCATATTGCCGGATGCGCGACAAAGGCAGCCTATAACCATAGGTCGCTGCGACAGAAGCAAGGCAGGCAGCGCCGCAATCCGTGTTGTCGCGTTGTTTGAACTTACTGACTTTTTTAGGCATGACTCTTTCTCTGTTCGGTAAATCAAGAATTAGTGGGCCGTCTTGAGCGGGTTGAGCCAATCGTCGACGCCTTCGTAGAGGAGTTGCAGGAGCGTGCGGTTGGCCACAAGAAAACGTGCCTGGATGGTCATGCCTTTCTTGAGGTAACCGATAGCCCCATTCTTGAGCGCAAGATGGTTGTGTGACAGCGTGCAACGGACCTTGTAGATCGGCCTGCCGTCAATGAGTGTGAAGTCCTGCGCCACTTCGCGCACTGTTGCTTCGATCAAACCCCATTGATTATAGCTGAAGGAATCTACCTGAAGACGCACCGACTGGCCCGGCCGCACGAAGCCGATGTCGTTGGGTGAGACGTAGATATCTGCCACCAGTTCGCCGCCCGGGGAGACCCAAGCGACACTTTGCCCTGCCTGAATGTAGCTGCCGGGGCTGAGGCCGGAGAATTGCTCAAGGGCGCCTGACACCGGAGTCCGGATGTGCGTCAGATCCAGTTCCTTCTCCGATTGACGTAAGTCGGCGGCGAGTTCTTTTAGGCGCAAGGTCGTGTCGAAGAGTTTCTGGCTCCATTCAGCGGATTTGCGCCTCATGAGAATCTCGCGCTGAACCTCAATGCTCTGGAGAGCGAAAGCCCTTTCGTCTACCGACTTCGCTGGCGCCGTAGCAAACGAAAGGAGTCGCTTAGCGCGCTCCAACTCCGCCGCCGCATTGCTACGGGAAAACTCGTTCTCACGCAGAAGGTCGAGAAAATGCGCCTGCTCGGCCTTAACTGTTTCGGTGAGGAGGCGGACCGGGCCAATGGTGGTACCGGACGCGATCAGAGCTTTGAGGTCACTGGCAAGATCGCTCTTAGCGCGAATATCGGCTCTAAGAGCCACGAGCCTTTCTCCAACGACCTCATCATCGAGGGCGAGGATCTCCTGCCCTTCGGCGACCCGGTCGTTCTCAACAGCTAGGATGCGAGAAACGCGCCCGGAGAACGGCGCGACCAGGGGCGTCTTCTCGATGACAGGGCGAATTCTTCCGGGACTTTGAACAGAGACAGTTATGCTCACGAGTGGCAGCGACACCAATGCCGCAACCACCGAGAGCACCATCAGCTTGTAAATGAGGAAAGGACGACCTGGTCGCCGCGACAGTATGCTCTCTGCAGTGTAGCAGGCCATTTCAGGAGTAAGCTGGATATTGTTCATGCGCAGGGTCACCGCTCAAAAACATCGAATGTGTTTTGATATATCTGCCAGAGCCGATCCCATCATCAAACGAAAGTGCAGATGCTTGCTTCGTGATAATGCAAACAACATTCATAGTGTAAAATTTCAGTATTCATCGTTTTACATCTTCAACTGATGCCTCAAACTTCATTTTCTGCAGTCCTCGGCCGGATTGTTTCGGGTCAGTCAGGACCCGCAACAACGGCCGAGCAGCGGAGCAGCCGGTGCCGAACGAGATCAAGGCTTCGAGGCACCGGCAAAATTGCTCCACGCGCGAATTTCGGCTCTAGTGCCTAGATATCCAATTGATTAACAATTTCACGCCGAATATTACAACGACTGTTGTAGCTCCTCCGAAGGCGCCTGCTGCGGCAGCAACCGCGACGGGGTTTCCTCCGCAAGTTTTAGAAGCTTCGGCGCGAGTTAATTCAATCACACCATAAGATGAGATGTCAGTCGTCATGGTTTTCCTCTCTTCCAAATGCCCAAGGGCGACGGTGAAACGCAATAGATGGGGCGCTCGTTGCAGCGCATGAAGTGCTGGCAACTCGGCAATGCTGTTGACGAGGGTGGTCATCGTGTCCTCCAGGCTCTTCTCGCTTCTTGCGGCGATCGGGTTTCATAAAGCTGATTTCTGCGAGCGCATCAATGGATTTGTTGGCGTTAACGCCTGTTTTAGCGTCATGACGGATTATCTCCCGCTTTCTCGACTGAAGTTATAAAGAACGGAATTCCAGGCGGGTCAAATGGATCGACGAGGCTGCCGTTTTCAGCCCCAGTACCCATTTCTGCGGTCGAGAGACAGGCATTTGTTTTATGCAGATGACGGTATTCATGCTGTTCCAAGGCTCCTCATGCTGGTCTGTGTATGGGTCGGTCCTAGCACTCGTCGTGCCGAACCGATGGCGCGTTGATTAGCTTGCGTGTTTCGGCTGGGGTGGCTTCGCTTGGTGTCGACAGTGCGTCAGCTTTGTCGGGTTTGCGACAGGCGTGGCTGCATGCGCTTTTGGGGGATGCGGCATGGCTGGCGAGATCTTTAAATCCAGCCAACGGCCCCAGATATTGGGGCTTCTTCTCGGCGCAGGTTCCCATTGCATGGTCCATCTAGACAACCAACCGCATGCCAGGCGAACTCGAAGCGGCGGGTGGACTTCTGGCGGCGCTTACTCAGGCCAGCATAGCTGGTGGCACATTCGTAGGCGGCATTCTCCTCGGACCGGACGGCATTCCCCTCGAAGAGAGATGGCAGAGCGTCCTTCTTCTGACGGCCGTCATTCTTTCCGGCTCCGCCGCGCTTGGCGCCGTCGCCAACCGACGAACCGGTATTGTCACGTTAACTGGGCTGCGGTTGCCTGCCTGACGGGTTGGGCGTAGATTTCGGCGATGCATTCACGAGATATCAGCTTCAAGCGTCACCGTTTTCCGCCGCAGATCATTGCTCACGCCGTCTGGCTTTATCTGCGGTTCAACCTTAGTCTGCGTGAAGTTGAGG
>Ga0102590_1001580_pt1 | contig 33187 bp, 34 predicted proteins | sample AraplaMF_Col_mMF_FD_76859 | JGI IMG/M metagenome (GOLD analysis project Ga0102590, IMG submission 76859) | Arabidopsis root microbial communities from the University of North Carolina, USA - plate scrape MF_Col_mMF | ecosystem: Host-associated > Plants > Roots > Endosphere | place: USA... | reverse complement strand
TATGCTATTGGTTCAATTGATTATTGCCGGAGAGCGCGATGCGCTGGGACTCGCTTGAAGAAGAGCAATGCTCGCTGGCGCGCACGGTCGCCGTAATCGGCGACCGCTGGAGCCTTCTGATCCTGCGCGAGTGCTTCCTTCGCGTCCGCCGCTTCGAGGAATTTCAATCCAGGCTCGGCATCACCCGGCACCTGCTGGCCGACCGGCTGAAGAAGTTCGTGCGCTACGGCGTGCTGCGCCGCGCCCGCTACCAGGAAGGTCCGGCGCGCTACGAATACATCCTGACCCAGCGCGGCCTCGATCTCTATCCGGTCGTAATGTCGATCGTGCACTGGGGCGACACGCACATGGTCGACGAGCGCGGCCGCCCGCTGCTGCACCAGCACAAGAGCTGCGGGAAGATGTTCGACCCCGTGATGATATGCTCGGAATGCGGCGAGCCGGTTCATGCCAAGGAAGTGCACACCCATCCGGGGCCAGGAGCTGCGAAGGCCGGCGCGGCGTCCGCATGAAACGACGGACTTGCTGAGCGGCGAAGTTACAAGCGCCTGCTCGGCAAGCGGGCCGCGCTTCCGTCACCACACCTCGCCTGTGCATGGACCTTCAATGCTGCGACAGGATATCGCCCAGAAACTTCTTGGTGCGGGCGTGCTGCGGTTTGCGAGCTTCAGGCCGATCAGCGCAAGGCCGTAATAGACGACGAACAGTTGCATCAGCAAAGGCGTGCCCTGAAACAGGGCGATGTAGCCGGCCGTGATGCGCTCGAGCATGCGATGCCCCGAGGTGCGCGCAAGCGCGACGCCAAGGCCGGCGATAGCGCCGACCGCAAAGCCGATCGCGGAGAGCGCGAGCGTCCATTTGAGGCCGCCGAGCAGAAACAGGAACTGGGCGCAAAATCGAACCGGTAGTTCATGTCGCTCCTCCCCTCCGGGCGACCCTCTTGTTTGACGCCGGTGGTGACGGCGTCGTGGCTCTGCCCGTTGTTGTCGAAATCGTCTGCGTTACGGCACCGTTCGCATGTCCTTCAATGCAGGTTCGAGCGCCGCGTAGCGGTCGCGCAGGTCGATGCGCCGGCCGGCTGTGGCGGCCTCGGCAATGGCAAGCGTTGCGACCAAGGAGCGGGCGCCGTCCTCGACCGGCTGCAGCGACGGCGCGGTGCCGCGGATCACGTCGCGGAAATGGTCGAGCTGCGCGACATAGGGATCGATCGTGCCGGCATGGATATGCTGGGCCTGGATCGGCTGGTTCCAATTCTGCGCGCCATCAGCTTGCGTCCATTGCACGAGGTTCGGAAATTCGAGTGAACCCCGGCGGCCCATCAGGCGGTAGCCGCCTTGTCCGCTGAACGGGAATTCCACCGCCTCGCCGAGCCCCTGCTCCATCGTCCAGGGCGAGACCGCGCTGTCGCTGATGAAGAAGGTGCCGAGCGCGCCATTGTCGAATTCGATCACCGCGGCGGCGGTATCCTCGACCGCAAAGCCGCGCTGGCGGTTCGAGGCGATGGCCTCGACAGCCACGATTTCGCCGACGGTGAAGCGCAGGAAATCGATCTCGTGGATCAGGTTGATCAGGACCGGACCGCCGCCGGCCTGGCTCCGCCACGGCGCGATCTCAAAATAGCTTTCCGGCTTGTGGGTGGCCCAGATCGCCGAGACCCCGACGATGTCGCCGATCCGCCCCTCGCCGAGCAGCGCCTTCAGTGTCCGGACCTGCAGATGATGGCGGCGGTGATGGCCGACCAGCGACTTGATGCCGCTCTTGCGCACTTCAGAAAGCAGAGCCGCCGCGCTCTCCAGCGTATCGGTCACCGGCTTCTCGATCAGGATATCGATGCCACGCCTTGCGCATTCGATGCCGGTCTCGGCGTGAAGCTGGTTCGGCGAGGCGATGATCACGGCTTCCGGCCGCGCCTCGTCGAGCAACCGGCGGTAATCGGCAAACACGCGCGCCTTCGGATGCTCGGCTTTGACCTGATCGACATTCACGTCGGCGATGCCGACAAGCTCATAATCGCTCCGCTCGGCGAGTTTTCGAAGATGCTTGCGTCCGATCAGTCCCGCGCCGATTACGCCGATGGTGATGTTCTTCATGTCGTGGATTCCCTCAGTGATTTGGTCCGCGGCTTGCGCGGTGGAGTCCGGGCCGCATGGCGCCGAGCTGCGTGCGATCGAGCAGGCGCCTTGTTGCATCATGGGCCGCGGCGATCCGCGCCCGCGTCTCCAGCGCCGGCATCGGCATCTCGACACTGAGAAAGGCATCCGCGGGTAACGCTTCCAAAAGGTCGCCGAGCGGCAGCGATCCTTCGCCCGGCGGCAGCCGTCCTTCGCGCGCCTCGGCGATGATGGCGGCCTCGCTCACGGGTACGTCGGCGCCGGCGTCGCAGACCTGCGCGGCCCGCAGCCATTCGTCAGGGAGGGAGATCAAATCGGCGGCCTTGCCGCCGGAGCGCGTGAGATGCAGGGCGTCGACGAGAACGGCGCCGTTCGATTTGCCCGCCTCTCGCACGATCGCCAGGGCCTGGGGCAGCGCGCCGATCGCGCGCCAGCGCATGAATTCGAGATCGACGCGCAGGCCGAACGGCCGCGCGAGGTCGCAGAGTTCGGCGAAATGCGCCGTCAGCCGCGCATGGTCGCGGTCGTCACCGGATACGGTGACCGACATGGCGCCGAGATCGGCGGCGGCCTCGAACACGCCGGCGAAGGCCTGCACGTCGACGTCAGGCGTGAGCTGGATGAATTCGATATCGCCGACGCGGACCCCCTCCGCCGCCAGGATTTGCTTGAGCGCGCGGTGGGCTTCCGTGCCGACCCGCGTCAGATAGGCCGGGCCGCCTGTTGTCGCCGGCACAAACCGCAGGCCGACTGCCGCGAAGCCGGCGCGCGCCGCCTCGGCGATCAGCGCGGGCGGCGACAAATCGAGCGCCGTCAGGTGAGCAAGGCCGAGCTCCACGCGCGTCATCTCCTCCGCCCCTTAATTAATCCACGGGATAATTACAATTAACCTACGGGATAATAGCTGTCAATAGTGGTCGATTCGGTTCATGATGGCCGGCAAGCGTGCATTCCCCGCACGGAAGGACCGGACCGCCCGATGGAGCCTGCGAGAAAAACCGCGAATGCGAAGAAGCCGCCGATCCGGCGGCGCGACCGGGAGCGGACCAAGCGTGAGATCCTGGAGATTGCGTTTGCGGAGTTCGCCGAAAATGGCCTGTTTGGCGGCAACACCGACGCAATCGCCGCGCGTGCCAACATCACCAAGCGGCTGATCTTCTACTACTTCAACTCGAAGGAAGAGCTGTTCACCGCCGTCCTCGAAATGGCCTACGCCAAGATGCGCCTCGCCGAGGAAGATCTGCATCTCGAGGCGCTGGAGCCGGAGGCTGCGATCCGCAGGCTGGCGGAATTCACCTTCGATTTCGACCAGGCCAACCCGGAATACATCCGCCTGGTCACGATCGAGAACATCCACCGCGGCCGGCACATCAGCGCCAGCCAGAAGCTCAAGGAAATGACGCGGCCGATCATCAGCCAGATCGCCGCGGTGCTGGAAAAGGGTGTGCGCGGCGGCGTGATCAGGTCGGGCATCGATCCGAACGAGCTGCACATGACGCTGAACGCGCTCTGCTTCTTCTCGGTCGCGAACCGCCACACCTTCGAGGCGCAATTCGGCTGGGACATGTCATCGCCCAAGGCCAAGGCGCAACGCCGCCAAGAAATCGCCGACCTGCTGTGGCGCCACGTGCGCAAGGACTGATCCGGCAGTCGATTCCAGACAAAAAGAAGCCCGGCAATCGATCTCGATTGCCGGGCTCTTTTACATCTTGGTTGCGGGGATAGGATTTGAACCTATGACCCTCAGGCTATGAGTTTCCTTTGAGGGATTTTCGCCACTCTACGAACCCGCCGCCGCATCAGCGCCATCCGACGACAACTCATTGAGCACGCTTCTCGAGCCTGCTCCTATCTTATCTGCGAAGCCGTACGCTGTGACTTTCGTCGCGCCGCTTCCACGACGCTTCCACGAAGCGTCGTGTGATCAAGGAACCTAAGACGGAACGTTACGCGAACGAGTGTAGCATGGCGAAAATAAAGATCGCTAAAAGGACAGTCGAGGCTCTCAAAGTCGCGGCTAAAGAATACATCGCCTTTGATACCGACCTTCCTGGATTCGGCGTCCGCGTTATGTCACGGACGGACTCGGCGTTCTGTCGAGAATGATGAACCTTGCTGAAACGTGGCGAATGCGAGACAAGCACAGCAACCCCTGCGAGGCTATCGAACCGTATCCTGAACGTAAGCGCGAGCGATTCCTATCGCCTAGGGAATTGCGAAGCCTCGGGCAAGCGCTGACCGATGCAGAGGTCAGCGAAACCGAAACCAAACATGCGATCTCTCCTTCCGGCTGCTTCCTTTAACGGGATGCCGGCTGTCCGAAATTCAGACTCTTGAATGGAGCTGCGTGGATCTGGAGCAGAAAGAACTGAGATTACCGGATAGCAAGACAGGTGCAAAAACCGTCCATCTCGGAGATGCGGCGGAAATTTCAGATCGCTTGGCTTTGGCGCTACTGGGCGGGCTCGAATGCTAATAAAGGGCGGCGCTCGCGCATGTTGATCGAGAATCAGGACGACGAGACGGCGGCTGCATAAGAGAAAACGCCCCTCACAAGCCGTCGGGTCAAAACACGATTGTTGTAAGAACCTGTAGCGCCTGCGTCCCGAACGCAGTGAGCATCTTCTAAGTCATTGACTTTCTTGTACGGCAGCCCTGTCGGTCGCGTGTTCACGATCGTTCCGCCCAATTCGTTGCGATTTCATTGCAGCATTCCTCGGCAAGAACGACAGCTGACGACAAATGAGATCGCTAGCTGGCGTGCCGAACAAATGACAGTTTGATATGGCCTGTGCCGAACGATGTTGGGGTGACAAGTCCGGAGTTGTCGTTCTGCGCCTCCGGCCGCGCGAGAATGTGTTCGATGTGTCGCTTGCCGATGAGACCCGCTTCCATCACCGACAGGCGGACGGGCGCAGTCATACGATGCTATCCCTTCTCGTCCAGCAGCTTGGCCACACGACGCAGGCCGAGCAGATAACCCTGAGTGCCGAAGCCTGCGATGACCCCATCAGCTCGTTTGGAGACAAACGAGTGATGGCGAAATTCCTCGCGCTTGTGCACATTGGAAATGTGGATCTCGATCACCGTCCCCTCGAACGTGTTCAAGGCATCCAGGATGGCGACCGACGTATGGGTGAAAGCGGCGGGATTCATCACGATACCGGCAGCCGTCTCACGTGCCTCGTGGATCCAGTCAATCAGCTCATATTCTCTGTTCGACTGGTGAAAGCGTAGCTCCAGTGTGAGTTCACCGGCCAGCGCCCGGCAATCCCGCTCCACGTCCGCAAGTGTCTCGTGGCCATAGATGTGGGGCTGACGCTTGCCGAGCAAGTTGAGATTTGGTCCGTTCAGGACGTAGACAAGGCGGCTCATGGAAGAAGTACTCCGTTCAGTGATGGGCAAGAATCTCGCCAAGGAACTGCTTGGTGCGGGCGTGCTGTGGATCGCGGAAGAAAGCGTCGGGCGCGCCTTCTTCGATGATCTGACCTTCAGCCATGAAGATGACGCGATCGGCAACCTGGCGCGCAAAGCCCATCTCATGGGTGACGCAAATCATGGTCATACCGTCGTTGGCGAGGCCTATCATCGTATCGAGCACCTCCTTCACCATTTCGGGATCGAGCGCCGAGGTCGGCTCGTCAAACAGCATCACCTTGGGCTGCATGCAGAGCGCGCGCGCAATCGCGACGCGCTGTTGCTGACCGCCCGAAAGCTGAGCCGGATACTTCTCGGCCTGGTCCCCGATGCGCACGCGCTCGAGGTATTTTCGCGCGGTCGCTTCCGCCTCGCCGTTGCTGATGCGGCGCGCGCGAATAGGCGCGAGTGTGCAGTTCTGCAAGACCGTCATATGCGGAAAAAGGTTGAAGCTCTGAAAGACCATACCGACGTCCTGACGTACGACATCGATAGCCTTGATGCTGTCGTCCAGCCGATGACCGTTCACCACGATACTGCCCTGCTGGATCGGCTCGAGGCGGTTGATGCAACGGATCAGCGTCGACTTGCCTGAGCCGGACGGGCCGCAGAGCACGATCTTCTCGCCCTTCCGCACGGTGAGATCGACATCGCGAAGTGCTTGGTACCCGCCGTACCACTTCTGTACGCCCTTCATTTCGATCAGGATCTGGTCCTGCATGCTGGTCTCCGCCGTTGGGCGGCGGCCAACGCAGGTCGCGTCGGCCGCTCGCAGTGGCTACTGGACGGTGAAGGGAACGCCGGGGACAGAGTCCGGGAAGACAGGGACCGGGACCTTCATCCATTTGGCGTAGAAACTGGCCAACTTGCCGTTCGACTTGATCTCGTCGATGAACTTGTTGGCCGTCTCGTTCCACTCCTTCTCGCCCAGGCGCGTGCAAGCGCCGTTGTACAGAGCGGTGAAGTGAAGCTTGGGCTCGAACCCAAGTTCGGGCTTCGCGGCATTCAGACGCTGCGGGTAAAACAAGTTCGCGCCGACGGCCTGAACTTGACCAGAAAGCAGCGCCTGGATTGTGGCCGCGTCATCGTCGAATCTGCGGATCTGGGTCCCGGACGGGGCATTGTTGGTAACCTGGGTATCCTGCGTCGAAGACCGCGGAACGCCAATAACGTATTTGCCCATATCGGCATTGCTGCTGATCGGCGTTGCCTTGGCAGCGACTAGCGTGATCTCATTGGCGACGTACGGTTTGGAATACTGCACCGCCTTTGCGCGCTCGGGCAGCATGGCCATGGTGGCGAACAGAATGTCGACGCGGCCGGTGGTCAGCGCCGGAATCCGATTGGCCACCGCCAGCGGAACGAACTCGGCCTTCACGCCAAGATATTCAGCGAAGGCGCGCCCCATGTCGGCATCGATGCCATCCTGCTTCCCTGAGCTGTCGACATAGCCCCAGGGAGGATTGTCGCCCTGAATGCCGATGACGACGACGCCCTTCTTCTTCACGTCTTCCAGAGTGCCGGCCTGCGATCTACCTGCGCCAGCGATGGCCCAGAGTGTCAGCAGCGCAACGGCGAACAGGCGACGATTGAGTAAAAACAACATGAAATTCCTCCTCCTGGTGATGGCTGTATTTGATTGGGCAGGTGTGCCGTTCCTACCTTTGACTGGCCAGGGCGAGCCTGGCCTCCATCCGACTACCCCACCATGAGAGTGGCCAGCAGAGGATGAAATACATTGCGCCGACCACGCCGAAGACGAGCAACGGCTGGAAGGTCTGGTTCGATACGATTTGACCGGCGCGGGCGAGTTCGATGAAGCCGACGATGGCAGCGAGCGAAGTGCCCTTGATGAGCTGTACGAGATAGCCGATGGTCGCCGGCAGCGAGATGCGGATCGCCTGCGGCAGCACGATGTCGCGCATGCGAGACGAATAGTGCAGTCCAAGCGCCATCGCCGCCTCGGTCTGGCCACGCGGCACGGCCTGTATCGCTCCGCGCCAAATCTCACCAAGGAAGGCGGAGGCATTCACGGTGAAGCCGATCGCCACCGCGACGAAGGCGTTGAGCTTCAGCCCGGTGAGCGCCAATCCGTAATACACGACGAAGAGCTGCAGCAGCAGCGGAGTGCCCTGGAACATCCCGATGTAAATGCGAGTGATCCGTTCGACGCCCCTATGACCACAGGTGCGCAACAATGCGACGGCGAGCCCCGCCGTGCAGCCGCCCGCAAATGCGACCAGCGTCAGCAGCATCGTCCATTGCAGCCCTCGCAACAGGAAACCGAACTCGGGAAGACCAAAATGCGGTGTCATGATCCCCCTCAGCGTGTCGGATATGAGAAGAAGCGGTGAGAGACGACCGCGAAGCCCAGCATCAACAGCCAGGAAATCGCGAGATAGAGGAAAGTGACGAAGAAGTAGACCTCGAAGCTGCGGAACGTGTCGCTTTCGATCCGCTGCGCAACCGATGTCAATTCGTAGGCCGATACCGCCGAACAGATCGATGAGGTCAGCGTCAGCATGATGAACTGCCCCGTCAGCGAGGGGTAGATCGCACGAAGTGCGGGCTTGAGCACAATGAACCGGAACACCTGCCCTTTGTGCAGTCCGAGCGCGTAGCCGGCTTCCACCTGTCCTTTATGAATGGACTGCACCCCGCCGCGGATGATCTCGATGGCGTAGGCGCCGCCATTGACACCGAGCGCGATAATGGCGGTGGCTGTCGGATTGAGCTTCAATCCGACGAGCGGCAGGGCGAAGAACAGAAAGAAGATCTGCACCAGGAAAGGCGTATTGCGCACGATCTCGACGAAGCCGATTACGACGGCCCGCAACCAGGCCGCCTTCGAATCGCGTGCCGCGACCCCGGCGACACCGATCATCATCGCGAGCGTCATGCCGGCGAGCGCCAGACCCAATGTACCCACGCACCCCCACAGCAGCGCGGGCATGGCATGCCAAACCACCGAGAAATCGAGCGTGTAGCCCATATTGCGTTTCCTCTCGGGCGTTGTGCGTACCGCTCGCCCATCGGCCGGGTGTCACCCTCCCAGGGATGCAAAAGTGGCGAAGAAAACGTCTGGATCAGGTGAGATGCCCGTGAACAGGCGAAATGCTTCGGTCCCCTGGAAGATCGCCATGCCACCACCATCGACGGTGCGGCAGCCGAGGGCACGCGCTGCGCGCAGCAGGGCGGTTTCCAGCGGGAAGTAGACGATCTCGGCGACCCACAGATCGGGACGCAGCAGGGCCGTCGGCAGCGGCGTCCCTGGATATTTGTCCATACCGGTCGGCGTGGCGTTGACAATTCCGTCTGCGGCAGCAACGGCGGCTGCGACATCCTGGCCGCCCCTGAAGCGCCCCTCTGCAAATCGAAAGGACAAGCCGTCGACCACATTCTGCGCCTTGGCCGAGTCGACGTCGATGATGGTCAACTCCCGCACGCCGAGCTTCATCAGCGCGAAAGCAACCGCTGCTCCTGCACCGCCGGCGCCGAATTGGACGACACGACCGAGCGATGCACCCTGCATGTTGCGGCGAAAATTCTCGGCGAAGCCGAACCAGTCGGTGTTGTGGCCGATCATTCGGCCATTCCTGACGACCACGGTGTTCACGGCACCAAGCGCCTCCGCGTCGGGCGAAAGCTCATCCAGGAGTGGAATGATCGCCTGCTTGCAGGGATGGGTCACGTTCAGCCCGTCAAAGCCCATCCGCTTTGCCGCCGTCAGCAATTCCGGCAGCGCTTCGGCACCAAGTTTCAGCTCAGTCAGGTCAATCTTCTTGTAGAGATAGCGGATGCCCGCGGCGTCAGCGGCCGCTTCATGCATAGGCGGAGTGCGTGACGCCGCGATGCCGCTCCCGATCAGGCCGACGAGAAAGCTGGACTTCTGATGCATGGTCGGCATCGCCCGTCAGATCAAAGGGACAGTCAGCTCGGCGATGACCTGAGCCGTGCTCGGTCGAACGCCGCGCCACCAGGAAAAAGCTTCGGCCGCCTGCTCGACCAGCATGCCGACGCCGTCGGCCAGCTTGGCTACACCTTCGGCGCGGGCCGCTCGCAGAAAGGGGGTCAATCCCTTGCCGTAGGCAAGTTCGTACGCCAGCTCCGCACCGCGGAAGACGTTGCCGGGAAGTGGCGGCTTCTCACCTCGCAGGCTCGCCGATGTCGCGTTGACCACGACGTCATAGCCCTCGGCAAGATCGGCCAGTTCAGCATAGCCGCTGACGATCAGGGGACCACAACCGGCAAACTCTTCGGCCAATGCCACAGCCTTCGATAAGGTACGATTGACGAGAACCAGCTCCGACGGCTCCTGGCGCAGGAACGGCAGCAGCGCGCCACGCGCCGCCCCCCCGGCACCGAGCATCAGGACGCGGCGGCCGGCCATTTTGACGCCGAGATTGACGGTGATGTCGCGCACGAGGCCGATCCCGTCGAAATTCTCGCCAATGATCCGATCGCCTTCAAACTTCAGGCAGTTTGCGGCGCCTGCTCGTCTGGCGCTCTCTGAAAGCTCGTTTGCATAGGCGAAGGCATCGAGCTTGAATGGGGCGGTGATGTTCAGCCCCTTGGCGCCCTCCGTCCGGAATTGATCAACCCGTTCGCTGAAGCCATTGAGGGGTCCCTCAATCGCCTCGTAGACAAGGTCATGTCCTGTCATTCTGGCGAAAGTGCCATGGATGAGGGGTGATTTGCTGAAGCCGATGGGATTGCCGATCACCGCATAGCGGTCGCTCATCGCTCACTCCTGCACTGCGGCTTCGTTGTAGAGGACCCCGTCGCGCACCATCGCCTCGACGAGCTCGGCCGACAGTCCCAGCGACTCTGCAATGCGGCAATTATCCTGGCCTAGCAGTGGCGCCGGAGTTCGCACCGTGGTGTCGCAGCCGGAGAAGCGGAAGGGCAAGTTCGGCAACGTCACCTTGCCGAGCACAGGATGCTCCTGCTCGACCAGCATTCCACGCGCGTGGATCTGCGGATCGTTCACGACCTCTTCGATGGTCTGCACAGGAGCGGACGGCACACCTGCTTCCTCGAGTGCGGCAAGACAAGCATCCCGAGACGGCCGCGACAGCGTCCAGTTGCGCACAATCTCCATGGCTTCGCCATAATGGGCGTTCCGCGCGGCAGGCGTGGCAAAGCGTTCGTCGGATGCCAACGTGTCTCCCCCGATCAGGCTCGCCAATCGACGCCACGCATCATCGACTTGCGCAGCGATCACAAGATTGCCGTCCTTCGCCGGAAAGACCCCGTAGACGGTCGAGTCCGGCTGTCCGCTTCCAGTCTGCTTCGGCAGGTCGGTACCGCCGGAGAGGAAGTAGCGCTGCACCGCATAGTCGTGCATCGAGACCATGCAGTCGTACAGCGCCAGATCGATGTGTTGACCGCGCCGGGACGACGCGCGGCCGACCAGCGCTGCATTGATGGCGGCCACACCGTGAATGCCGGTATACATGTCGGCCAGCGGCATACGGAGCAGCGGCGGAGCTTCGCCGGGAGTGCCCAACTGCGCCAAGGCGCCCGACATCGCCTCTGCGATCAGGCCAAAACCCGGACGGTCGGCATAGGGACCGGTATGGCCATAGGCGGAGACCGAGCAGTAGATCAGTCTCGGATTCCGCGCGGACAGCGCCTTGTAACCGAGCCCGAGGCGCTCGAGTGCGCCGGGGCGGTAGTTCTCGATGAAGACGTCGGCTGTGTCGACCAGCTTCCTCATCAGGTCGAGGCCACGCTTGTCGCGCAGATCGATACACAGGCCCTGCTTCCCCATGTTCTGCTGCAGGAAGTAGCCGGATTGTCCGTCCTTGAAATAGCCGTGGGCGCGGCCCGCATCACCTTGCTTCGGACGCTCCACCTTGATGACTTCCGCACCCATCGCGGCGAGGCAACGGCCCATGAAAGGGCCTGCCAGGAAATGGCTGTAGTCGATAACGCGAATGCCTTTGAGCGGCAGATCCTGTGCGGTCATGCCTGCTCTCCTGCGGCACTGTTCTTCGGGCGCATCGGAATCATCAGCCGATGCTCGCCTAGCTGCACCACTTCGCCGCGCTGATTGATCAGCTCCGAGGGCAGCACAACGATGCCCCACCCTTCTCGCTTCGTGGCGCGCATTGAACCAACGCGGAACTTTACGTGTACGGTGTCGCCGAGCCTGATCGGCAGCTTGAAATCCCACGTCCAGCCCAGCGACATTCCCGGAAGGAAGCGGTAGTCGGCACGAGTCTTCAAACCGTCGGCCAGCGACAGACCAAACAGCCCATGCGCGACGCGCGTGCCGAATGGTGTGGTCTTGGCGTACTCCTCGTCGACGTGGACCGGCGTAAAATCACCCGTCAGTTCGGCATAGGCATTCACCATCGCTTCGGTGACCGTCACTGCGGAGGTGACGCATTCGTCACCGACCTTGGCATCGTCCCAGTAGCGCTCATCGGCCATGTCGCGTCTTTCTCTAGGCACGGGGATTGATCGCCAGGGCGGCTTCCACGGCGCCTGCGCTCGCTTGCAAGATTTCGACATTCAGCCCGCCCGGCATTTCGAGCCAGTTCGGCCCCGCAGGCAGCGCCTTGGCGCCCCAGGCGGCGGCCCGGGCGAGCACACCTTCGTAATCGTCGACCATGATGCCGAGATGGGCGAGACGTCCCTCCGGTCCGACGAAGTTCATATCCTCGATGAGTTGCACGCTTCCGAGCACCCATACCTGACGCGGGCGCGCGCCATCGGCGGGTTGCTCGTCGCGGATGGCAAGACCAAGCACCTCACGAAAGAAGTCGACGTGACGATCAACGTCCGGCACACGGATCGCGACGTGTTCGACGTAAGCGCGGGGCAACGACATCGTCTCAGGCCTTTCCCGGATAGTCGCTGCGGGCGTATTCGAGCCCTTTGACCAACGCGACGAGGGTCGAGTTGACGGGGGTCGGTACGTTGAGCTTGGCGCCCCAACGCACGACGGAACCGTGAATGTAATCGACCTCGGTCAGATTGCCGGACTGCAAGCTCTGCAACATCGACGTCTTGAACTCGGGCGGCAGTCCAGCGGACGCCATCGTCCAGGCACGGCGCGGGTCGGCAATCGAGATCTTCACGCCGGCGGCCTGCGCGACCGCGATGCCCTCTGAAATCGCTGCCAGCGCACAATCTTCCAGGATGGGGAGCGAATAGAGGCCGCCATAGGTCAGGCCGGTAATGGCGGTAATTCCTCCGCCGGCGACGTTGATGAACAGCTTGTCCCACATCGTGCCCAAGATGTTGTCGCTGAGCAGCGTGAGAATGCCGGCACGATTGAAAGTCTCGGAAATTCGCTGTGCGCGTTCCGTCAAGCGCCCATCAAGTTCGCCGATGATAGTTTCCTTGCCGATGACCCCGGAGCGAACATGACCGGGGCCCAGCAGCACGCCACCCACGTAGGTCTTGCCCGCCATGACCCGGTCACGACCGACTTCCTCCGAAAGGATGTCCTCGTGGCCAAGACCGTTCTGAAGCGACATCACAACCGTCCGCGGCCCGATGATCGGCGCAGCGGCGCGGATGGCGTCTCGCGTGTGGTAAGATTTGACGAGGACAATGACGAGGTCCGCTTCAACGCCGACCTGGGCCGCGGACGTGCAGGCAGTGACCTTCACGACGGCCTCGGCGCCACCTTCGAGAATGTGAAGCCCGCGGGCGTTGATCGCGTCAACATGGGCCTGGAACGGATCAATCAGCCAGACCTCGGCTCCACCACGCGCCAGTGTGCCGCCGATGGTCGAGCCTAAGGCCCCCGCTCCGATAAAGCAGATCCTCATCCGAACGCTTCTCCCAGCGCCTTTCTTGGCGTTGGTCGCGTGGTAGCAGGCCGGTCGACATTAAGATATGCTATGATCCCTATAACCATTATTGTGAATTGCAATGATACATCCGGATCACGCCGAGACGAATCTGCTGGACCCGCGCCTGCTCAGGTTGTTCGACGCATTATTCACCACGGGCAGCGTCACCAAGGCAGCCGAGAAACTCGGTCAGAGTCAGCCGACCATTTCGATCTGGCTGGCACGCCTGCGACGGGAACTGGACGATCCGCTCTTCATCCGGTCAGCGGAGGGGATGCTGCCGACGCCGCGCGCCGAGGCACTCATCGGCACGGCGAGGCAGGCGTTGGAAATGCTTCGTCGCCTGGCCGAGCTTCGCACGGATTTCGATCCGACAACCGCAAAACGCCGTTTTGCCATCTGCATGACGGATGGAAGCCACGTCACGCTGCTTCCGTCCATTCTCGCTCACGTCCGCCGCGTTGCCCCTGGCGTTCGTATCGAGGCGACACAGATCGGCGCGGACACCCCACGGATGCTGCAATCCGGCGAGGCGGATCTGGCGCTCGGCTACATCTCGGATCTCGACGCGGGACACTTCCAGCAGGCGCTGTTTCCGCAGGATTGGGTCTGCCTGGCGAACGCAAAACATGCCCGGATCCGCGACCGCATCGCCACAAAGGATTTCAGGCGTGAAGCGCACGTCCTCATTCGTTCCGGCACCGGACATCAGTTGCTCGCGGCCGCGCTACAAGAGCAGCGGATGGTACTTGACGTCGCGCTCGAGCTACCGGGCTTTTTGGGGTTACCCGCAATCGTCGGGACGACTGACCTGATCGCCACCCTTCCAAGGCACATCGGCGAAACATTGGCTCATTATTACGGACTGCGCGTGCTCGATTGCCCGCTGGCGATCGCCGGCTTCACGGTGAAGCAATATTGGCACGCCCGCTTCCATCACGACCCGGCAAGCCAATGGCTGCGTGGCGTCTGTGCGGAGCTTTTTCAACAACAGGAGGTGCGGGGTCTACATCGTTCCGGTCGGGCAAGTAAACGAACGCCACGCGATTTGCGGCGGGGCGGCAACTGACCGCCCCGAGGACACCTGCTGGGCGGACTGCTGCACGGCTGCAATTCCGCGCAAGCGCATCATCTTGACCGGTTGTCCGCTTTTGTTCGCCGGAGCACGCCATTCTAGGATGAGGGCACAACAGACCTTTCCGAGCAGCAGCTCCCCGGGAAGCCCAAACCTAGCGTTCGAGCTACGGCCCGAAGGCGGCATCTGACGAGCGCCAAGTCTTCCGTTCGATCCATTGTCCTTTTGCCGAGCACAACATCATGATCGCGGCTGTTTGAGTGAACGCAAACTGCCGGCGCAGTCGGGCCGAGGGTGGCTCGCAAGATAGATCGTAGTCAGCTATCGACAGCCTCGCTCAAGCTGAGACGCTCGATCGCCGTGCCGGACAGGCGCGCGGCCTGCAACCCGCTTGCACGAGCACCGCGCCGGCGACCGCAGCGACGTTCGCGAAGACGCTCGGCAAGACGGCGACGGTCGGCGAGCCGCGTGCCACGCACCGGCGCACCCGGCGGCCCTATAAAACCAGGGTTCGCATGCCGTCCAAGCTCGACCCGCATATTGCTGCGATCGAGGGTTGGCTCGTCGAGCAGCCGCAGTTAACTGCACTCGCAATTGTCGGCCGGCTGAGCGAGAAATACCCCGAGGAGTTCGGGACGGGACAGCATTCGATTGTGCAGCGTCTGCTGAGGGCGCTCAGACGGAAGGCGGCCGAACAGCTGATTGCTCGGGGCCCGCTCGGCGACGCCACGACCGCTGCCCCATTGCCCGGGGTTGTGCACGGCTCGGGCTATGTAGGGCCCGACCCGCCCACAGCCCCTCTCGTCGAGCAAGCCGGGAAAACAACCTGGCGCGGCCGATCAGCCGACATCACATCGGCCGCTGCAACGGCCGCATCAGGGTAACATGCGCAGATGCGGCAATACGAGGGGTCAAATCTGCAAGCCGAATGACATCGAAAAACGGTGACGCCACCCACGAGATGCAACCAGTGAGGAGCGGAAGTCTAGGTTTCGGTCTAACATCTTTCGCCTTTAGAGCGTATCCCTTTGACATGCTGGGGTGGACGGCCCCTTGCGCCACACTGCGTGGCAAGATGAGGTCGTCCTTACCTCAAACGAAGGAGCTGCCCGTGGGAAACGATTGTTCGTATCGGTCTGGATACGTCGAAGAGGTTGCCTAGCGGGTCAATTGAGCACGGGGAAGGCAGACCACGAGCTTGCCAACAGCGCTTCCACCGTCAGGGCCGGGCTTGACGCGGAATGCCATCCATGACCTATCGATCTCCGCAATTGCACTGATACGCTGTCGGAGCCGATGAAGGTGCGGGTCGCAATCAAGTTCCGGATCCGGGTCGCAGAAGCGTTCCCGAGGCCGGCGGGCGGTTTGTGATGGATGCGCCCGTCGAAGCCGGCCCCGTGGTCGCCCCGCGGCAGCAGCGCGACCGCGTCATTCCGCTGCGCAAGTCTGACATCATCGATGGGCTGGTTGCCGAGGGCCGTCTTGACGAGGCCGACCAGGAAAAATTCGCGCAGCTGGCCCGCATGCTCGGCGCCATCTTGCATTATGAATACGCCGCAGAACTCGATCGGCTGCGCGAGACCTATTTTTACTTCGATCCCGAGGTCGATCCGCGCGAGTTCGGCTCAGCCAAGGATCTGAGTGAGGCCTACCGGGAATTGAGCGACGAGTTCGTCCGCGTATTGACCGATGCCAATTTCGTCGAAGTCTCGCATGAAGACATCACAAAAGCCTTTGACGAGCGCGCCCGGGTACGGGTGAAGATCAAGGCGCCGATCGAGGATTATCGCGACGTCCGCATGTTCCGCCGCGGCAGCCACATGGAGACGATCGAGATTCCGGCCTGGTTCGGTCTGCGCAAGCGTCCACTCGAGGTCAAGGTCTACGACGACGTCGTGCTGATGGTCGCGACCAAGCCTGACGACATGAGCTCGGACGAAAACCGAAAGGCGCTGCCGAGCGCAAGGCGCGGCGGGCAAAAGGCCCGCAGCGGCGCGGTGCTGTTCAAGTATTTCCGGCATATTGCGCGCGCCGATCTCAAGGCGCTGTTTCCCAACGTACGGGTGGTGAGGAGCCTGCTCGACCATCTCATGCTGGGCGTGCCGGCAATTCTCGGCGGTGTACCGATCCTGATCAAGCTGGCGTCGACTCTGACGGTGCTGTTTCTGGTCGCCGGCTTCTATCTCGGCCTTTCCGGCACGATGCAGGACAGGGATATGGAGCAGGCGCTGGCCGCGCTCAGCGGAATACTGGCACTGGGCGCTTTCCTGCTGCGGCAGTGGGGAAATTTCCACCGCCAGTCGCTGATCCATCAGAAGCAGGTCACCGACAACGTCTACTACCGCAACGTCAACAATAACGCCGGCATCTTCAGCTACCTGATCGGCGAGGCGGAGGATCAGGACTGGAAGGAAGTGCTGCTTGCCTATTACGGCCTGTTGATCGAAGCGGAGCCCGTCACGCGTGACGTACTCGATGCGCGGATCGAAGAGCTTCTGGCGCGAATGATCGGAGTCTCCGCCGATTTCGACGTCGATCACGCTCTGTCGCGGCTGAAACAGTTTGATCTCGTCATCGAGACCGATGGCGGCCTCACGGCGGTGCCGCTTGTCGACGCGCCCGGACGGCTCGATCGGGAGTGGAAGGGGCTTTTGCGAACGGCGACGACGACCTGACGGCCGGTCGCCGCGACACTGGATACTTCGCCGTCATGCCGGGCTAAAGCGCGAAGCGCGTCTTCGCGCAGATGTCCCGGGCATCCACGTCTCCTTTTCGCAGTCACTAAAACGTGGATGGCCTGGACAAGCCCGGCCATGACTGCATTTGATGTTGCTTGAAAGAAGCCTAGCGCGGGCTGGCGTTGACCTTGTCCAGCGCCGCCGACCCGTCATTTTTCCAATCAGTACGACGCCACACAAGTACAAAGCCCTCTGGCGCGGGATCGACATCGCGCCGGCGAAGGTCTGCGACGCCTTCCGCCTGCCATATGGCTCAAAGCTGCGGCAACTAAGCCGATTGCGGAGATTCGAAGGCCGACCTCACAGCGTCACTTACAACACTCAGCTGCCCGAGCTCGGGCAGCGTCATCCGGTGAAAGATCTGAACAGCTTGCCCATGAGCGAGATCCTTAAGCGCGCTGGTGTCGCGCCAGGCGAGATGGTCAGGCGCGCCGGCGTCGCGAACCCGCCGGTGGACGTCGCTGCAATGCTCGAGCGCGAGGGGAGATGCGACGTGTACTTCACAGTTCCCAATTGCGTATGACGATGGAATCGAAATCCGCTGCCAATATGAAAAGTGCCTGCGCTCGCAGTTTGTCACGATCGTCTGGCGATTTGAATCACCGGTCCGATTTCTATGGCACGACCATCCACTTCCGGCGGACAAACGACCTCTATAAAGACCGGGGTCTTGAGAATCGGCAAATGAGTGCCTGAGGAAAAGCGCGTCAAAGTGGGTTGCTCCCCTAAATCGCACGTCCACTAGTTCGACATGTTGGTGTCAAGGAGCGCCAGAAGTGAGCGCACCACTACTAGTCGCCGACGTCCAACCGTTGTCGTGACGATACGCCCAGTTCCTATCAATTCGTAAAGCTTCGTGCGTCCCAAGCCGGTCACTTCGCGTGCATCGTCAATCGTGCAGGTGAGCCGCTGGGGCGAGGCTTATGCTCGTACGTGGTCTTCGAAAACGTGCGCCGTGACTGAAGTAAGTTGCGGCGCAACTCATCGACCAGCGATCACAATCGAGTCATTACGTCGCGTCTGCCCGCGCCGATTCCACGCTGCTACTTTCTCGTGCCGCTTCCACGGCGCTTCCACAAGCGAAATTGCCAGCCAAATTCAGGGCAGCAAAAAGCCCTCGAAAACGAAACGTTTTCAAGGGCTTAAAACTTGGTTGCGGGGATAGGATTTGAACCTATGACCTTCAGGTTATGAGCCTGACGAGCTACCGGGCTGCTCCACCCCGCGTTAAACCGTTGCACCGCCTTCGAAAACCGGAACCGGCGTGAAACCGGCCAACGCGTGTTCGCGCCGATCGATCCCGTCCGGAGGCTTCCTGAGAAGGCGACCCGGGCAAAGCCATCGGGTGCGAGGGGTATGTACCAACGTCGCCCCGCTTTGGAAAGGGGCAAAGATCCGCTTTTGCAGATTTTATGACAGCAAAAACGAGCACTTGGAGCGCCAAAACCGGCCCCTGGAACCAGCCTTGCCAGAAACGCCGCAAAAGCGGAGTTTTGCCCCCAAGCGCCGCTGGAACGGCGCACCGGAACAAGAAGATACGGGGGAATGCACGTGACGGATATTTTCGATTTCGTGGTGGTGGGCGGCGGCTCCGGCGGCTGCACGGTGGCGGGGCGGCTGTCGGAAGACCCGGTGACGTCGGTGGCGCTGCTCGATGCCGGCGGCCGGAACGACAATTGGGTGGTGACGACGCCGTTCGCGCTCGTGCTGATGGTCGCCGGCAACGTCAACAACTGGGCCTTCAACACCGTCCCCCAAAAAGGCCTCAACGGCCGCATCGGCTACCAGCCGCGCGGCAAGGGGCTCGGCGGCTCCTCGGCGATCAATGCGATGGTCTATATCCGCGGCCACCGCGCCGACTACGATCAATGGGCCGCGCTTGGCAATGCAGGGTGGTCGTTCGGCGACGTGCTGCCCTATTTCAAGCGCGCCGAAAACAATTCCGATTTCGACGGCGAGTATCACGGCAAGGGCGGCCCGCTCGCCGTCAACAAGTCGCGCACCGGCAATCCGGTGCAGCAGATTTTTCTGCAGGCCGCGCAGGAGGCGCAATTCCGCCTGCGCGAGGATTTCAACGCCGACGACCACGAAGGCCTCGGCATCTACCAGCTGACGCAGAAGAACGGCGAACGCTGCAGCGCCGCCCGCGCCTATATCCATCCGCATATGGACAGCCGCGCCAACCTGCGCGTCGAGACCCACGCCCATGCCACCCGCATCCTGTTCGACGGCAAGCGCGCGGTCGGCGTCGAATATAGGCAAGGCAAGGAGCTCAAGCAGATTCGCGCCCGGCGCGAGGTGATCGTCTCCGCCGGCGCGTTCCAGACCCCGCAGCTCCTGATGCTCTCGGGTATCGGCGACAGTGCCGCGCTCGGCAAGCATGGCATCTCGGCCGTGCACCATGCGCGCGGCGTCGGGCAGAACCTGCAGGACCATCCGGATTTCGTGTTCGGCTACATGTCGGACAATCCCAACTTCAACGGCATTTCGCTGAGAGCCCTGCCGCGGCTGTTGCGGGCGATCCGCCAGTATCGCCGCGAGCGAACCGGCCCGATGACGTCGAACTTCGCCGAATGCGGCGGTTTCCTGAAGACGCGGCCCGACCTCGACATTCCCGACATCCAGCTCCATTTCGGCATGGCGCTGGCGGACGACCACGGCCGCAAGCGCCATCGCGGCACCGGCTTCACCTGCCACGTCTGCCTGCTGCGGCCGAAGAGCCGAGGCAGCGTTTCGCTGGGGGGTGCCGATCCGCTTGCCGCTCCCGTGATCGATCCGAATTTCTTCGGCGAGGCGGACGATCTCGAAACCATGGTCGCGGGCTTCAAGACCACGCGGCGGCTGATGGAGACGCCGGCGCTGCGCGCATTGCAGAAGAAGGAGATGTTCACCGAAGGCGTGCATAGCGACGACGATATCCGCAGGCTCCTGCGCCAGCGTGTCGACACCGTCTATCACCCGGTCGGCACCGCCAAGATGGGCGTCAACGATCCGCTCGCCGTGGTCGACCCGAAGCTCAAGGTGTACGGCGTCGATGGGTTGCGCGTGGTCGATGCCTCGATCATGCCGACCCTGATCGGCGGCAACACCAACGCGCCGACGATCATGATCGGGGAAAAGGCGGCCGACATGATCAAGGCGGAGATACGGGCGGGTTGATCGGGGACGTCATTGCGAGAATCGGTAGGGGTGGGCAAAGCGAAGCGTGCCCACCAATTCGCGCGCGGTCGGTGATGGATGGTGGGCACGTCGCTAGCGCTCCTTTGCCCACCCTACGCTGCGATACTAGCTTGATACCGACGATTTTAGCGATCGCGAATCCGATTCATTGACGAACCATCGGTATTGAAACCATGGGGAATTTTTCTCATGAATGGTTTCGACGCTGCCGTCTACCTCGCTTTGGCCGTGGCAACAGTCACCGGCTTCAACACCGGTTTGTTGCGCAGCGCGATTACGATTCTGGCCTACCTCCTCGCCATGCCGGTCGCCATGGGGCTGGCGTCGCAATTATCGCCAACGATCGACGATAAGCTTGCCTTTGCACAGAATCCCCTGCTGTTCTTCGGAGCCTTTCTCATCGTCGGCATGGTGCTCGGAAAGATAGCGCGCACGACCCTTGACGACGCCATCGGGCCGCAAGCCGGCGTGGTCGATCGCCTGGGCGGTGCCGTCCTTGGCGCGGTGCGCGTCGGCCTGATCGCGATCACGCTTGTGCTGATCTTCGACCAGCTTCTGCCGGCAAGCCAGCAGCCGGAATTCATGGTCGGCTCGAAGTTGCGGCCAGCGCTGTCGGCCGCCGGGCAATTGGGCGTCAGGTCGCTGCCTCCCGAGCTTACCGCTGCGATCGACCGCCTGAAAAAGGACCGGCACATCTAATCGGGGTGGTCTCCCTGATATGCGTTTCGGCGGTAGCCGCTCCCTTATCAGGGCCGCTCGACTTGGCTAGAGTGGCCCCATCCGATTTTCTTGGAAAATCACCTGACACAACGGGAGTGAAACAGTGGATCTTGGGATCAAAGGCCGCCGCGCCATCGTCTGCGCATCGAGCAAGGGTCTGGGGCGCGCCTGCGCCATGGCGCTGGCCAATGAGGGCGTGCATGTCACGCTGACCGCGCGCGGCGCGGAGGCGCTGCAGAAGACCGCCGACGAAATCCGCAAGGCCAATCCGAACGTCACCGTCACCGAGATCGCCGGCGACATCACCACGCCCGCCGGCCGCGAGGCCGTGCTGAAGGCCTGTCCCGATCCGGACATCCTGATCAACAATGCCGGCGGCCCGCCGCCCGGCGATTTCCGCAACTGGACCCGCGACGACTGGATCAAGGCGATTGATGCCAACATGCTGACGCCGATCGAACTGATCAAGGCGACGGTGGACGGCATGATGGCGCGGAAGTTCGGCCGCATCGTCAATATCACTTCCGCCGCGGTGAAGGCGCCGATCGATATTTTGGGTCTTTCCAACGGCGCGCGCGCCGGCCTCACCGGCTTCATCGCCGGGCTGTCGCGCAAGACCGTGATCAACAACGTCACCATCAACGCGCTGCTGCCGGGACCGTTCGACACCGACCGCCTGCGCGGCGTCGGGAAAGCGGAAGCCGAAAAGCGCGGCATCACGCCGGATCAGGTGTTTGCCGAGCGCGCCAAGCAAAATCCGGCCGGGCGTTTCGGCGAGCCGGACGAGTTCGGCTATGCCTGCGCCTTCCTGTGCGGGGCCAAGGCCGGCTTCATCACCGGCCAGAACATTCTGCTCGACGGCGGCGCGTTTCCGGGCACGCTCTAAGGGGCGCTGGAATGAAAGCGGTCTGGTACGAACGAACGGGACCGGCACCCGAGGTGCTGGTCCATGGCGAGATGCCGACGCCGGTCGCCGGTCCGGGCGAGGTGCGCGTGCGGCTGGAGGCGTCCGGCGTCAATCCGGCCGATGTCGGCCGCCGCGGCGGCGGCTACCGGCCGATGGAATATCCGCGCGTCATCCCGAACAGCGACGGCGCCGGGATCATCGATCAGGTCGGCGACGGCGTCACGCGCCTCAAGATCGGCCAGCGGGTCTGGCTGTTCAACGGTCAGCGCAACGGCCGCGCATTCGGCACCGCGGCCGAATATATCGCGCTCGCCGAGCATCTGGTGAGCCCGCTGCCGGATCATCTGTCGTTTGCCGAAGGCGCGACGCTCGGCATTCCCGCCATGACGGCATGGACCTGCCTCTATTGCGACGGGCCGATCGTCGGACAGACCGTGCTCGTCACCGGCGGCGCCGGAGCGGTCGGGCACTATGCCGTGCAGCTCGCCAAATGGGGCGGCGCCAAGGTGATCGCGACCGTCAGTTCGGCCGCCAAGGGCGAACAGGCGCGGCTCGCCGGCGCCGACCTCGTCGTCAACTACAGGACGGAGGACGTCGTCGCCAAGGCGATGGCCTTCACCGGGCAGCGCGGCGTCGACCGCGTGGTTGACGTCGATTTCGGCGGCAATATCGCGACCACGATGAAGCTGATGGGGATGAATTCAACGATCGCGCTCTACGCCACCAATGGCAACCGCACGCCGGTCGTGCCGGCGCGCGAGCTGATGGAAAAATGCATCGCGATACGCGCCCTCGTGCTGTTCGCGCTGCCCCGTCCGCTATTGGCCGCGGCGCAGGCGGACATCACGAAATGGCTCGCGGCCGGCCCGCGCATCCATAACGTCGCGGGGCAGTTCGCGCTCTCCGACACCGCGCAGGCGCATCTGGCGGTCGAAAAAGGCGACAAGCTCGGCACCGTGATCGTGGACTGCGCCCGATAAACACTGGATCGGCCTTTCGGGCGAAATCGTGAGTTCTGGCATCGCATGTCCCTCATACGGGCCATGCGATAACGTCGAACGACTGCAGATGATCCATTGCGCCGGAACATGGAAACCCGCATCCTTGTCCGAACAAAACAGAAGCGAGGGAAACGCCGATGCAGTGGACCGTGGGCAGGGTCAAGATCACGCAGATCGTGGAAACCGAGACCGTCGGCAGCACCCGCTTCATCCTGCCGCTCGCGACCCATGAAGAAATCCAGAAACTGCCCTGGCTCATTCCGCATTTTGCGACCGAGGAAGGCCGGCTGAAAATGTCGATCCACTCGCTCGTGGTCGAAACGCCGTCGCGCCGGATCATCGTCGACACCGGATTGGGCAACGACAAGCAGGGCCGCAACGTGCCGACCTGGAACAACCGCCAGGATCCGTTCCTCGAAAAGCTGACGGCGGCCGGCTTCCCGCCCGACAGCATCGACACCGTGTTGTGCACGCATTTGCATGTCGACCATGTCGGCTGGAACACAAAACTCGTCGGCGGCAAATGGGTGCCGACATTTGCCAACGCCCGCTACGTGTTCGGCAGGACCGAATACGAATACTGGCGCGACCATAGCAATGCGCCGGACAGGCGCGCCGTGTTCGGCGATTCCGTGCAGCCGATTGCCGATGCCGGCAAGGCCGATCTGATCGCCAGCGACGAAAGGCTGACGGATGAGATCGCGCTGATCCCGACGCCCGGCCACAGCCCCGGCCATATGAGCGTCCATATCCGGTCCGGCGGCGAGGAAGGCCTGCTGACGGGGGACGCCGCCCATCATCCCTGCCAGATGGCCCATCTGGACTGGTCGTCGACCGCGGACTCCGATCCCAGGCAATCGGCCGAAACCCGCCGCGAACTGTTCTCGCGCTTTGCCGACACGCCGACGCTGGTGATCGGCGGGCATTTCAGCGCCGGCCATATCAGGCGCGATGGCGACGCGTTCAGGTACGTTCCGCTGGGCTAACAGGCCATCCCCTCATGACGAGGAGCGCGCCGCAAACCAGGTAGGTCCCACTCGGGCCACATCCTTCGAGACGGTCGTCTTGCAGCCTCCTCCGGATGAGGGTCTGGTATGTAGCGCCGGGGTCGGTCGGCAGTTGAATTTCCTGCCCCGCTGTTCCATGAAGCTTGCCGAGGTATACCACCAATAAGGTCTGATAACCCCGCAGGGAGAGACACATGAAGCTTGTTCGTTACGGCGCCAAGGGTGCGGAAAAGCCCGGCCTGATCGATAAATCCGGCCAGTTGCGCGATCTTTCGGCCCAGGTCAGGGATCTCGACGGCGAGGCCTATTCGCCGGCTTCGCTGGCCAAGCTGGCGGCGCTGGATACCTCCAAGCTTCCTGCCGTCGACGGCAAGCAGCGTTTCGGCGCGCCGGTCACCGGCATCTCGAAATTCGTCGCCATCGGCCTGAACTACAGCGACCACGCCAAGGAGACGGGATCGCCGATCCCGACCGAACCGATCTTCTTCATCAAGGCCAACACCTCGCTGTCGGGCCCGAACGACGCGGTCGAAAAGCCGCGCGGCTCCACCAAGCTCGACTGGGAAGTCGAGATCGCCGCCATCATCGGGACCCGCGCCAAGTATGTCTCGGAAGCCGATGCGCTGAATCACGTCGCCGGCTATTGCGTCTGCAACGACGTCTCCGAGCGCAACTTTCAGCAGGAGCGCGGCGGCCAGTGGACCAAGGGCAAGTCGCACGACACCTTCGGCCCGGTCGGCCCCTGGCTGGTGACCAAGGATGAAATCGCCGACGTGCAGAAGCTCGGCATGTGGCTCGACGTCAACGGCCAGCGCCGCCAGACCGGCAACACCTCGACCATGATCTTCTCGATGGCGAAGTGCATTTCCTATGTCTCGCAGTTCATGACGCTGCTGCCCGGCGACATCGTCACGACGGGCACCCCGCCCGGCGTCGGCCTCGGCATGAAGCCGCCGACCTTCCTCAATGTCGGCGACGTCGTTACGCTCGGCATCGACGGCCTCGGCGAGCAGCGCCAGGAAATCATCGCGGCCTAACGCTGCGCCCGTATCAACCGCCGTCATTGCGAGGAGCGATAGCGACGAAGCAATCCATCCTTCCGCACGCCCGGAGGCAGTGGATTGCTTCGCTTCGCTCGCAATGACGGAGGAAGCATCGAAGGAATAATAAAATGAAACTCACCTTCTCGCCCGCCTCCCCGTTCGCCCGCAAGGTTCGCATCGCCGCGATCGAGACCGGCCTGATCGACAAGATCGAATTCACGCCGGCGACCGTCGCGCCGGGCCAGGCCAACGAGGAATATTCGAAGATCACGCCGCTGAAGAAGCTGCCGGTGCTGATCCTCGACAATGGCGACGTCATTCTCGATTCCTACGTCATCGTCGAATATCTCGACGAACTCGCCGGTGGCGGCAAGCTGATCCCCGCCTCCGGCCCCGAGCGCTGGAAGGTCAAGAGCGACCACTCGCTGCTGCAGGGCATGCTGGATTCCATGCTGCTGTGCCGCTACGAGGGCATGGTGCGGCCGGAGCCGCTGCGGTGGAAGGCGTGGTCGGACGATCACTGGAACCGCGCCTGGACCGGCATGGCGCGCTTCGAGAACAAGCCCGACGTATTGTCCGGCCCGTTCAACATTGCCCAGATCGGCCTTGTTTGCGTGCTTGGCTATGCCGACTTCCGCTTCGCCGATTGCGGCTGGCGCAAGGCCTTTCCGAAGCTGGACGCCTTCCATCAGAAGATGATGGAGCGGCCCTCGGTGAAGATCTCGGTCCCGCCACCGGCGTAAGACGACAACGGAGACGGCAGCATGCGCGAGGGTGGCAGACTGTTCCGGCGCCTCGGCTTCGCTGCCGTGTTCATGCTCGCGGCATGCGCTGCCGGCGCGCAGACCCAGCAACCCTCCAGCGGCCAGCGCAATCTCGCCTGCGGCAATCCGGCCGCGATCGGCGATGGCTGGCCCACCGCGACGCCTGATAGCGTCGGCCTCGACGGCGTACGCCTGTGCGACATCGCCGCGCGGCTCGCAACCACCAACGCCAACATCCATGCAGTGGTCATCGCCCGGCGCGGCACCCTTGTCTTCGAGCAGTATTTTCCGGGCTATGACGAGCCCTGGGGAATGGGTGACGGGCAACACGATTTCGATGCGCAGACCAAGCACGACATGCGGTCCGTCTCCAAGAGCGTGACCTCCCTGCTGGTTGGCATCGCGATCGATCGCGAACTGATCAAGAGTGCCGATGAGCCGGTCGTCAAATTCTTCCCGGATTATGCGGCAGTGAAATCGCCGGGCTGGGATGCTGTCACGCTGCGGCATCTCCTGACGATGTCCTCGGGCATTCAATGGGACGAAAACCGCCCCTGGAAGGACCCGCAGAACGACGAGCCGCATCTCGGCAGCGAGGCCGATCCTTTCCGCTATGTGCTGTCGAAGCCGATCGCGGCACCGCCTGATACGGTATGGACCTATAATGGCGGCGGAACGGACCTGCTCGGCAACATCATCGAGCGCGTGTCGGGAAAGTCGTTCGAGGGGTTTGCGCGTGAAGCGCTGTTTACCCCGTTGGGTATTTCGGACTGGGAATGGATGAAGTACCGGAACGAGCACGTCGCCCCGGCCGCCGGCCTTCGGCTGCGGCCACGGGATGCCGCAAAAATCGGCCAGCTCGTGCTCAACAAGGGGGCGTGGAACGGCAAGCAGATCGTCTCGGCGAAATGGATCGAGCAATCGGTCACGCCGCGCTTTCAGGCGATCGGCTATTTCGGCGGCCTGTTCTATTACGGACAGCAATGGTGGATGGGGCGCACTTTATCCGGCGACCGGGACGTGAAATGGATCGCGGCCCAGGGCCTTGGCGGACAACGCATCTTCATCGTCCCCGAACTCGACCTCGTGGTGATGACCACATCAGGACTCTATGGCAGCGGCCGGCAGGGTCAGGCCGCGCTCGACATCCTCGCCAATTTCATCATTCCCTCTGTCAGGGACAAATAACGTGCGCCAAATCCAGCCGGGAAACAACATGAGCCTCAAGTTCACCGTCGGCGACCTCACCATTCACCGCATCATCGAGCAGGAAACCACGTTCCTGCCGGCGCTGGAGATGCTGCCGGGCCTGACGCCTGAAGTTCTGGCGGAGAACCGGGCGTGGATGCAAAAGGCCGGCGCGCTCGACGACAAGGACGTGCTGATCCTGTGCTTCCAGTCCTATGTCGTGAAGACGCCGCATCACACCATCCTGATCGATAGCTGCATCGGCAACGACAAGCCGCGGCCGCAGCGGCCGAAATGGAACATGAAGACCGACGACACTTACGCGCGCGCGCTGGCTGCCGCCGGGATTTCCGTCGGCGACATCGACTACGTCATGTGCACGCACCTGCATGTCGACCATGTCGGCTGGAATACGCGGCTTGAGAACGGCCGCTGGGTGCCGACCTTCCCAAAGGCGCGCTATGTCTTCGACAAGACCGAGTTCGACTACTGGACCGAGACGCATGCGAAAACGCCGGTGCCGCCATTTGGCGACAGTGTGCTGCCCGTCGTCGAGGCGCGGCAGGCCGAGATCGTCCGCAGCGACTACCAGATCGGCGATCACACCCGCATCCTGCCGACGCCGGGACACACGCCCGGCCACGCCGCCTTCACCTTCGGCCGCGGCAAGGATGACGCCGTGTTTTCGGGGGACCTGATGCATTCGCCGCTGCAGACGCATTATCCGGAGATGTCGGTGAAGTTCGACGTCGATCAGGCGCAGGCGGCGAAAACGCGGCGCGGTTTTCTGGAGCGCTACTGCGACACCGAGACGCTGTGCTGTACCGCGCATTTCCCCTCCCCCTCGGTCGGAAAGATCCGGCGCAGGGGGAACGGTTTCTCCTGCGAGGCGATATGAGCTCGTCCATCTTCGAGACGCTTTCGCTCGAGCCGGCCGATCAGCACGTGACGGTCGTCCGGCTCAATCGGCCTGAAGCCTCCAACGCGCTCAACACCCAGATGGGGCGCGATCTCGTACGTTATTTCGAGGACATCGCGCTCGATCCGAAGGACCTTCGCTGCATCGTGCTGACCGGCACCGGCGAGAAGGCATTCTGCGCCGGCGGTGATCTGAAGGAACGGCGCGGCATGACCGATGAGGCCTGGACGCGCCAGCATGTCGTCTTCGAGCGCATGGTGCGGGCGCTGATCGACTGCCCGGTCCCGATCATCGGTGCCGTCAATGGCGCGGCCTATGGCGGCGGCTGCGAGATCGCAGGCTGCTGCGATTTTCTCTATGCGGCGGAAAGTGCACGTTTCGCGCTGACCGAAGTCACACTCGGCATCATGCCGGGCGGCGGCGGCACGCAGACCCTGCCGCGCGCGGTCGGCGAGCGGCGCGCCAAGGAACTGATCCTGACCGGCAAACCATTCACCGCAGCGGAAGCGCGCGAGTGGGGTCTTGTGAACGAAGTGTACCCGCTGCCGGAGCTGTTGCCCGCGGCGCTCGCGACCGCAGCACGGATTGCGTACAATGCGCCGATCTCCGTTCGCCAGGCCAAACTCTCGATCCATCGCGGCCTGCAACTATCGCTGCGCGACGGCCTCGCGCTCGAGATCGAGGCCTATAACCGCATGGTGCCGACGGAAGACCGCCGCGAGGGCGTGCTGGCCTTCAACGAGAACCGCACGCCCAATTTCAAGGGGCGTTAATCGAACAGGCTCGGCGTGTGGTTCACCGCCGCGCCTTCGATCGCCAGCATCTTCAGCTTCGTCACCACGCCGCCATTGGCGGAGAAGCCGCCAGGCTTGTTGCCTGCTGCCAGCACGCGGTGACACGGCACCACGATCGGACAGGGGTTGCGGCCGAGCGCCTGGCCGACATCGCGCGACAGTTCGACGCCGCCGAGTTTCTTGGCGATATCGCCATAGGTCATGGTCTTGCCCGGCGGAATGGTGCGGGCGATGTCATAGACGCCGCGGTTGAATTCGGGAACGCCATCGAGATCAAGCACGACGTCGGCGAGGTCGTTCGGCTTGCCCGCGAGCAATTCGACCATCCCGTCGATCGCGGCCTGCACGTTCGCGGGCGGCTCCGCCTCGATCAGATCGCCATGGCGCTGCTGCAGGCGGGTGCGGGTTTTCTTCTCGTCGCCCATCGGCAATTGCACCGAGGTAATGCCGCGCTCGCCCCAGACGACGCCGCAGCGGCCGATCGCGGTATCGAATATCGCAAAATGCTGCTCGGTCATGGCTGGCTCCATATTCTCCTGTTCAATGCCACCCAGCTTCCTTCTTGAGCCTAAACCTAGGCTTGGAGATTATTGCTATCCACCCGAATCCCGGAGGAACTTGACGGCATGAACAACTTCCGCTGATCTGGGGCTCCCGCCGGCGCCATTCAATGGCCCTTTCATCCCGAACGAGATCGCCATGCAAACCCTTCACGTCAACGGCTATGACATGGCCTACCTCGATATTGGCCGGAGTGCCGGCGACGGGCCGCCGCTGGTCTGCATACATGGCTCGCTGTGCGATTTCAGGATCTGGTCTTCGGTGCTCGGGCCGCTGACGCGCCGGCACCGCGTGATCGCGCCATCGCTGCGGCATTTCTTTCCCGAGCACTGGGACGGCGTCGGCGACACCTATTCGATCGCACAGCATGTCGAGGACGTGATCGGCTTCATCGAGAAACTGGACGCCATGCCGGTCGACCTGATGGGCCATTCCCGCGGCGGCCACATCTGCTTTCGCGTCGCCCAGCGGCGGCCGGATTTGTTGCGCAAGCTGATCCTGGCCGAGCCCGGCGGCGAGTTGGATGCTACCCTCGATCCCGCCTACAAGCCCGGCCCCTCGCCGCTAGCCGGCATGATCGCCGCATCCGCCGAGGTGATCGCCAAGGGCGATATCGACGGCGGCCTGCAGATTTTCCTCGATGCGCTGGAAGGCCCGGGTGCCTGGAAGCGCCTGCCGGCGACGCCGAAACAATTGCTGCGCGACAACGCCACGACGCTGATCGGCCAGATGCGCGACCAGCGCCCGCCCTTCTCGAAAGCCGATGCCGAAGCGATCAAGACGCCGACGCTGTTCATCGGCGGCGCCAATACCAAGGGTGCGCTGCCGAAGGTGCTGAAGGCGCTGGCGTCCAACGTCGGGGAGTCGCGCACCGCCATGATCCCAGGCACCACGCATCCGATGTTCGAGCAGGCGCCGCAACAGTATTGCGAGATCGTGCTCTCCTATCTTGCGGAGGGCTGATCGCGATGCAGGTCTTGAGCGTCAACGGCTACGACATCGCCTATCTCGACATCGGCCGCAGCACCGACGGCGACCCGCCGCTGATTCTCGTCCACGGCACGCTCGGCGATTTCCGCACCTGGAACGCGGTGCTTGGCCCGCTGTCGAAACGGCATCGCGTGATCGCGCTGAGCCTGCGGCGGTTCTTTCCGGAGCATTGGGACGGCGTCGGAAGCGACTACCTGATGGCGCAGCACGTCGCCGACGTCATCGGCTTTATCGAAAAGCTGAATGCCGGACCGGTCGATCTGATCGGCCATTCCCGCGGAGGCCATATCGGCTTTCGCGTCGCACAGGCGCGCCCCGAATTGTTGCGCAAGCTGGTGCTGGCCGAACCCGGCGGCGATCTCGAACCCGCGCTGCAACCGGCCACCCCGCCGCCCGGCCCCGTGCCGCTGGGTCCGCGCGTGCCGGTCGCGGCCGAGATGGTGCGGAAAGGCGACATCGACGGTGCGCTCGCACTGTTCGTCGACGGCATCGACGGCGAAGGCGCGTGGGCGCGCTTGCCCGCGGTGCCGCGGCAGCAATTGCGCGACAACATTTATACCCTGCTCGGTCAGGTCGGCGAGGACCGCAAGCCGTTCCTGAAAAGCGAAGCTGAATCGATCCGGACACCGACGCTTCTGATCGGCGGCGGCGACACCAAGGGTGGATTGGCGGTGATCTGGCGCGTGCTGGCCGAACATATTCCGGGCGCACGGACGGCGGTGATCCCGGGCACCCGCCACTGGATGTTCGAGCAGGCGCCGCAGGAGTTTTGCAAACTCGCGCTGGAATTCCTCGCAGCGTAAGCGGGTCCGTTACTTCTGATCGAGGCGCCACGCGCCATCCCAATCGGCGGGCGGCGGATTGGCCTGGAAATGTTCGACCCGCTCGGCCATCACCTTCGACGGACCATCGCCGGGAACGGCTTCAAGCGCCACCTGGAAGGCCGCGCGCGCGTCGTCCCAGCGGCGCGCCCGATAGGCGGCGAGGCCCTCGGCATACCGCGCCTGCAGCACGAGCTGCTGCTCGGTCAGTTCGCCGGCACGGGCGATAATCTCGAACACGGCTTCAGGATGGCTCTGGCCGACGACGATGACGCAATCGACCTCGCGCGATTCAATCGCATCGCCGGCCGCCATGATCGTCGCCTCCGACGCCAGCGAATGGCTGCCGTAGATCTTGTTGGCGTTCTCCAGCCGCGACGCGAGATTTACCGCGTCCCCCATCACGGTGTAGCTCATCATGAATTCCGAGCCGATGCTGCCGACCAGAACCTCGCCCGTCGCGATGCCGATGCGCACTTCGCAATCGCTCGGCACGGTGCGCACGCCGATCAGCTCCGGCAGCTCGGTGCGCAGCGCCGCGCCGCGGTCCGCCATCTCGACGGCGGCGAGGCAGGCAAGGCGCGCCTGCTCGCTGTCCTCGGTGAAGGGAGGGCCCCAATAGGCCATGATGGCGTCGCCGATATATTTGTCGATGATGCCGCGATGGCTGCGGATCGGCCCCGACATCGTCGAGAGATAATGGTTCATCACCTTGACGAGGCCCTGTGGCGTCATGCCCTCGCTGAGGCGGGTAAAACCTTTCATGTCGCAGAACAGCACCGTCATCACCCGCCGCTCGCCATCGCTGGCCGTTGACGATTGCCGATCGATCAATCCTTCCACGACACGCGGATCGACATAGCGGCCGAAGGTCTCGCGCAGCCGCTCCTTGTGGCGCAACTGCTCGACCATCTTGTTGAATGCCGACGTGAGCTGGCCGATCTCGTCGCGCGTGGTGACATCGATCGATCCATCGAGCTTGCCGGCCTCGACCGCTCGCGTCCCCTCCAGAAGCCGTCGTACCGGGCGCGTGATGCCGATGCTGACGAACATCGCAAACAACAGCCCGAGGACGGATGCCAGGACCGTCAGCACAACGGAAATGCCGATGGCGGTCTTCTGGTCGCGCATCGTGCCTTCCGCATCGCTGCGGACCTGCGACATCATATCCTTCCGGATGCTTTCCACCTTCTGCGTGAACTGATCGCGAAGCGTGTCGGATCGCGCGAGGCTGGCCCGGGCTTCTGCAAACTGGCCGGCATCCAGCAGCGACAATAGACGCTGGTATTCTTCGGCCAGATAGCGGCGAAGATCGGTGACGACGTTTTCGATCTGGTCGTCGATCCGGCCCAGCCGGGCATTGTCCGAGACGGTTGAGGTATCGTCGATGATCGCGTTGATCAGCGCGCGTGCTGCCTGTGCGTCGTTCTCGACTTCAACGCCTTTCGCCTCATAGAGCTTCTGCCGCTCGACAAATCCGGCCTCGTCAGGCGGCGACTGCATCTTGGCGATCACCATTCGGCGCAGCGCCAGCGCCTGCTCCAGCGAACGGACGTTCATCCGCGCCAGGTGGCCGTAGGCTTCGACATATTTGGAGCTGAACTCGTCGAGCTGATGGGCGATCTTCCGCGTCATCACCGTCGACAAGGCCGACGTGATTGCCATCAGGAAGATCAAGCCCAGGGCGATGCCGAGAATCCGCTTGCGGATGGTCGGACGCAGCATGGACAGGGATTCAACGGTGATGGCCATGACCGGAAACGAAATGGAGTACAACGCAAAAGGTCGGCCGATGTGGCCGGGCCTCATTGTTTAGCGCGCGGCGGTGAATTAAGCACGATCCGGCGCGCTAAAATTGAGCACAGTCCGGGGACGATGGCCATGCGGCGCCCCCGCGCATGCCCGTGAGCCCCGAAAGCGGATCTGCCGATCATCTCCTCACGGCCGAGAACGTGATGGCCTGGATGGACATGCGGCCGGGACCGGCGCCGAACTCGCGGCGATATTCCCGCTCCAGGGCATCGACGACACGTTCGGGGGCGACGCCGCCCCGCGAGCGGATCTGATCGATCAGCGGATTGCCGAACACCGCCGCTCGCGCGAAGTGGGCGACGTCCGGAAGCTCGCGCTCCTGCCTGAT
>Ga0102590_1001576_pt1 | contig 33204 bp, 33 predicted proteins | sample AraplaMF_Col_mMF_FD_76859 | JGI IMG/M metagenome (GOLD analysis project Ga0102590, IMG submission 76859) | Arabidopsis root microbial communities from the University of North Carolina, USA - plate scrape MF_Col_mMF | ecosystem: Host-associated > Plants > Roots > Endosphere | place: USA... | reverse complement strand
AGGAAATCATGACGCTCATTCAGGATCCGGCCGCCTGGGTGGCGCTCATCACGCTGGTGGTGATGGAAGTCGTTCTCGGGATCGACAACCTGATCTTCATTTCCATTCTCACCAACAAACTGCCGCCTGAGCACCGGGAGAAGGCCCGCAAGATCGGCATCGGTCTTGCGCTCGTCATGCGTCTCGTCCTGCTCGGCACCATCGCCTGGATCGTGCAGCTGACCGAACCGCTGTTTGAAGCCTTCGGCCACGGCTTCTCCTGGAAGGATCTCATCCTGATTGCCGGCGGTCTGTTCCTCGTCTGGAAGGCCACCAAGGAAATTCACCACAGCGTCGACCCCGTGGACCATGAAGAGGATTTCATCGCCAAGTCGGCCACGACAGGCTTTGCATCGGCCATCGGCCAGATTCTGTTGCTCGACCTCGTCTTCTCCGTCGACAGCATCATCACCGCCGTCGGCATGACGCCTCATCTGCCGATCATGGTGGTCGCCGTCGTCGCCGCCGTCACCGTCATGCTGGTTGCCGCGACCCCGCTTGCCAACTTCATCGAGAGGAACCCGACGATCGTCATGCTGGCGCTCGCCTTCCTGCTGATGATCGGCACGACGCTGATCGCCGAAGGCATGGGCTTCCATGTGCCGAAGGGCTACGTCTATGCCGCCATGGCCTTCTCGGCGCTGGTCGAGGTGCTGAACATGATCGCACGCAACGCCCGCAAGCGAAAACGCGACGCCGCGCATTGAGGCTTGGGCACGAGGGCGCGGCGGAACCGACGCGCCCTCACGCACCACCATCAGGCCTTTGCAGGCGTGGTTTTTCTTGACGCGCCCGGTTGAATATGGCCTAAGGCCAGCCGAACGGACGATCGGCGGATAGTGCGGGCGCATGCCCTTTTCCGGCCGGTTTGCCGATGAAGATATCTGCATCCTTCCGGCCGAACGTCGCTTTTCCCATGAAAGCCGTCCGGCATCATTGACGGGCACACACAATGACAGTTTCCGGGACAGCTACCGGCGTCCGCGTTCGCATCGCTCCCTCGCCGACCGGCGAGCCGCATGTCGGCACCGCTTACATCGCTCTCTTCAACTACCTTTTCGCCAAGAAGCACGGCGGCGAGTTCATCCTGCGTATCGAGGATACCGATGCGACGCGCTCGACCCCGGAATTCGAGACGAAGGTGTTGGACGCGCTGAAATGGTGCGGTCTGGAATGGAAGGAAGGCCCCGATATCGGCGGCCCCTACGGCCCCTATCGCCAGTCCGACCGCAAGGAAATGTACCAGCCTTACGGGCAGGAATTGCTGGACAAGGGCCATGCCTTCCGCTGCTTCTGCACACCCGCGCGGCTGGAGCAGATGCGCGAAACCCAGCGCGCCGCCGGCAAGCCGCCGAAGTACGATGGTCTCTGCCTCAACCTCACGGCCGAGGAAGTCACCTCGCGCATGGCCGCCGGCGAGACGACCGTCATCCGCATGAAGATTCCGGCCGAAGGCTCGTGCGACTTCACGGACGGCGTCTACGGCGATGTCTCCATTCCGTGGGATTCGGTCGACATGCAGGTGCTCATCAAGGCCGACGGCATGCCGACCTATCATATGGCCAACGTCATCGACGACCATCTGATGAAGATCACTCACGTCGCACGCGGCGAAGAATGGCTGGCCTCCGTGCCGAAGCACATCCTGCTCTATCGCTATTTCGACTGGGACCAGCCGGTCTTCATGCACTTGTCGCTGATGCGCAATGCCGACAAGTCGAAGCTGTCGAAGCGCAAGAACCCGACCTCGATCTCCTATTATTCCGCGCTTGGCTACATTCCCGAAGCGTTGATGAACTTCCTCGGTCTGTTCTTCGTCCAGATCGCCGAGGGCGAAGAGCTCCTGACGATGGACGAGCTCTCCGAGAAGTTTGACCCGGAAAACCTCTCCAAGGCCGGTGCGATCTTTGACATTCAAAAGCTCGATTGGCTCAATGGCCGCTGGATCCGCGAGAAGCTGTCGGAAGAGGAGTTCCAGGCGCGTGTGCTGACCTGGGCGATGGAAAACGACCGTCTGAAGGAAGGTCTGCGCCTGTCGCAGACGCGCATTTCCAAGCTCGGCGAACTGCCCGATCTCGCCGGCTTCCTGCTGAAGTCCGATCTCGGTCTGCAGCCTTCCGACTTCGCCAAGATCAAGTCACCGCCGGAGGAGATCCTCGAGATCCTCAACACCGTTCAGCCGGATCTCGAAAAGATCCTGGAATGGAACGTCGAGACGATCGAGGCGGAGCTGCGCGCGATCGCCGACCGCATGGGCAAGAAGCTGAAGGTCGTGGTCTCGCCGCTCTTCGTCGCCGTATCCGGCTCATCGCGTTCCCTGCCGCTTTTCGATTCCATGGCGATCCTCGGCCGGTCCGTCGTGCGTCAGCGTCTGAAGCTCGCCTCGCAGGCGGTCGCCGCCCTCGTCGGCTCGAAGTAAGAACAGTCAGAGGATTTCGACAATGGCTGACAACAAGACCGAAAACACCCTTTCCTCCGACGCGACGGAAGTGCGCGCCCAGAAGCTGAAGCTGCTGCGCGAGCAGGTCGGCGAGGTCTATCCGGCGCATTTTCACCGCACGATGGGCAATGCCGAGCTTACCGCGAAATACGAGAGCCTGGAGCCGGACACCGAGACGCAGGATATCGTCACCGTCGCCGGCCGCGTCTATTCCTCGCGCAACTCCGGCATGTTCATGGATCTCCATGACGCCTCCGGCAAGATCCAGATCTTCTCGCACAAGGATGTCACCGGCGAGGAAGCCCGCGCCCTGCTGCCGATGATCGACATCGGCGACATCATCGGCGTCACCGGCATCGTGCGCCGCACCAAGCGTGGCGAGCTGACGATCAACGCGCAGACGATCACCATGCTGACGAAGTCGCTGCTGCCGATGCCCGAGAAGTGGCACGGTCTCTCCGACATCGAGCTGCGTTATCGCAAGCGCCATCTCGACATCATGACCAACGAGGATTCGAAGCTCCGCTTCCAGCAGCGCTCGAAGATCCTCTCCGGCATCCGCCGCTTCATGGAAAATGACGGCTTCATGGAAGTCGAGACGCCGATGCTGCATTCGGTCTATGGCGGCGCCACCGCCGAGCCGTTCAAGACCCATCACAACACGCTGAAACTCGACATGTACCTGCGCATCGCGCCGGAACTGTTCCTCAAGCGCACGCTGGTGTCGGGGCTGACCGACAAGGTCTTCGAGATCAACCGGAACTTCCGCAACGAAGGCGTCTCCACCCGGCACAATCCCGAATTCACCATGATGGAGTGTTACTGGGCCTATGCCGATTACGAGGACATCATGGACCTCGTCGAGCGGTTGTTCGAAAACCTGGCGCTCTCCATCCACGGCGCGACGGAATTCCCCTTCGGCGACAAGACCATGTCCTTCAAGGGTCCGTTCAAGCGCGTGCCGATGCCCGATGCCGTCAAGGAAGCGACCGGCATCGACTTCCTCGCCATCAAGACCGATGAAGAGGCGCGCGCTGCCGCCAAGGCTGCCGGTTTTGCGGTCGAGAAAGATTGGACCTGGGGCGAATGCCTCGCCTTCATCTTCGAGGAAAAGGTCGAATCCACCCTGATCCAGCCGTCGCATGTCACGCATTTCCCGAAGGACATTTCGCCCTTCGCCAAGGAAGTGCCAGGCGAGCCGCGCCTGGTCGAGCGCTTCGAGACCTATTGCAACGCCTGGGAACTGGGCAACGCCTTCTCGGAGCTCAACGATCCCGAAGAGCAGCGCCGCCGCATGGTCGAGCAGCTCGAACAGGCGCATGCCCGCGGCGAAAAGGAAAAGCAGCTGGACGAGGAGTTCCTCGACGCCATCGACCAGGGCATGCCACCGGCAGGTGGCCTCGGCATCGGCGTCGACCGTCTCATCATGCTTCTGACCAACGCGCCGTCGATCCGCGACGTCATCCTCTTCCCGGCCCGCCGCAGCAAAGCCGACTGACCGGAAGAAAAGCAAAAAATCGAAGCGGGGTGCAACTGCATAATTCCTTAAATCGGGATCGATTTAAGGACAAATTATGCAGCAACTCAAAGTGCGACAGCGTCCTTTGCGCGTCGGAAAAGACGCGCGGCGCTGTAGCCGGCGCTCCGCTTTTTTCATGCTGTTCGTTCAATGGGCCTGAGATGGTGCAGTTTCCGCCGGCGGCTCTTCGGCCGGCGCTTCCGCCACCACATCGGCACCCGCGTTCTCGGCAGGCGCCGCTTCGCTTTCGGCTGCCGGTGCTGCGCCATGTGCGCCGCCTGCCGGCTTCTTTTCCTTGCCCTTTTCCCCGTTCTTCGTCGAGCCAACCGCGACCGGGTCGACGCAATCCTCGGGGTCCTTGAAACCAGCGCTGATCATGGCGATCTCGTCGAGTGGCATCTCAATCCGCTCGCCGAAGAACAGCCCGTTTTCACTGGCCTTGCCGTCGTAGTAGCGCGCCGTATAGGACTTGTCGTCGAGGCCGGGAACGGTCTTGTCGGGATGCGGGATATAGACGACATCGGCGCCGATCGCCCGGCCGCGAATATCCGCACGCAAGGTCGGGCCGTTCTCGTCGAGCACCACCACCTGGACCAGATCCGGCTTCTGCGCGGCATAAACGGCCTGGGCGACACGAAGCGCGGTCTTGACGCGCGTCATCCCGTCGGTCGGTTCGGTTTTGATGTATTTGCGCACCCAGACGTGGTCCTGCTTCCGGATCGTCACCAGGTTGACGTCGCTGCATTCGAGCCCGTAGCCACCACCAGTTGCACCGATCAGCCTGTCCTTGCCGACATAGACCGCCGCACCGCCGGAAACGCCCGCCAGAAGAGCGACTCCACCGATGATGATTGCCAATTTCCGGGAAGGCCGGAAGATGCGCAGTAAGGCCTTCACGCCAACTGCTCCGCCATCTGAAACTCCAACGCAGGACAAGTGTTGAGAACGCTAAAGAAATGACGTTTCCGAAAGTTTAAGTGGGCGTGTGAAGCCTGCGCCATTTTGAGAAAACACCAAAAAAGGTCCGCTTTTTTGGGTCGCTTGCCACGGCCTATTCCGCCATGCTCTAAACGCCCATGGCCTTCACGCTTCGCCAGGTTCAATATTTCGTCGCCGTCGCCGAACAGGGTTCGGTGACGCGAGCCGCACAGAACCTTTCGATCTCGCAATCCTCGGTGACGGAAGCACTAAAGGAGCTCGAAACCGACCTCGGCGTCGAACTCTTCGAGCGCCATCCGCGCGGCCTGACGATCACCCATAACGGCCACCAGTTCCTGCGTCATGCGACGAAGATCCTGGCCTCCGTCTCCGATGCAAGGACCAGCTTTTCCGGCCAGCAAAGCGCCCTCTCCGGCACGCTGAACATCGGCGTCACTTCGCTCGTCGCCGGCTACGTCCTCTCCGACCTGCTGGCGCGATATCGGCGCGCCTGTCCGGGCATCGAGGTCAGCGCCATCGAGGACAATGGTGGTTACCTCGAACATCTCCTGGTCGGCGGCGAACTTGATGTCGCCGTCATGGTGATATCAAACCTGCGCGACCGCATGGCGCTGCAGGCGGAGATCTTGGAAACCTCGCCCTATCGACTATGGCTGCCGATGGGCCATCCCTTGGTATCGGCTGACATCATATCGGTCGCCGACATCGCCCGCGAACCGCTGATCATGCTGACGGTCGACGAAATCGAGGAGAATACCGGCAAGCTGCTCTCAGCACTCGGCGCCCGTCCGCATGTCGCCTTCCGCACCCGTTCGGTGGAGGCGGTGCGCAGCCTGGTTGCAACAGGCGCTGGCGTGGCCCTGCTTCCCGATCTCGTGTACCGTCCATGGTCGCTGGAAGGCGACCGCATCGAGAGCCGCGACGTCTCCGGTTCGCTGCCGGTCGTCCAGGTCGGCATGGTCTGGCGCAAGGGCTCCAGCCTGCCGCAGGCGGCGCGCGACTTCGTCGGTATCGCCGAAACCTTAAGATCCGGCCGCATCCGCTGATATCGGAATTTCCGATACCGTCTTTCTGATAAATGAATTTGCGAAAGCGGCTTTTTCGCGTCACCTTTTCATCCGGGAACAAACCGCCACAGAAAGTGGCAAACCGGGAGACGGATGATGACGAATCTGTTGAAATCCTGCACGGCGGCGCTCACCTGCCTGAGCTTCGCGACGCAGGTGATCGCCGCCGAACCGCTGAAGGCCTTGGGCAAGGGCGAAGGCGCGGTCAGCATTGTCGCCTGGGCCGGCTATATCGAACGCGGCGAAACCGACAAGAACTACGACTGGGTCACCGATTTCGAAAAGGAGACCGGCTGCAAGGTTTCCGTCAAGACCGCCGCCACTTCGGATGAAATGGTGTCGCTGATGAACGAAGGGGGCTTCGATCTTGTCACGGCATCGGGCGACGCCTCGCTCCGTCTCATCGCCGGCAAGCGTGTCCAGCCGATCAACACCGATCTGATCCCGAGCTTCAAGACCGTCGACGAGCGCCTGCAGAACGGACCGTGGTATACGGTCGGTGGCGTGCATTACGGCGTGCCCTATCTCTGGGGACCGAATGTCCTGATGTACAATACCGATGCCTTCAAGGACAAGGCGCCGACCAGCTGGAACGTCGTCTTCGAGGAGCAGACACTGCCCGACGGCAAGTCCAACAAGGGCCGCGTCCAGGCCTATGACGGCGCGATCTACATCGCCGATGCCGCCATCTACCTGATGGCCCACAAGCCGGATCTCGGCATCAAGGACCCATACGAGCTGAACGAGGACCAGTACAAGGCCGCCCTCGACCTGTTGCGCGGCCAACGCAAGCTCGTCTCCCGCTACTGGCACGACGCGATGATCCAGATCGACGACTTCAAGAACGAAGGCGTCGTCGCCTCCGGCTCCTGGCCTTTCCAGGTGAACCTGCTGCAGGCCGACAAGCAGAAGATCGCCTCCGCTTTCCCGGATGAAGGCGTCACCGGCTGGGCCGACACCACCATGCTGCATGCCGACAGCGAACATCCGAACTGCGCCTATATGTGGATGGAACATTCGCTGAAGGCCAAGGTCCAGGGCGACGCCGCCGCCTGGTTCGGCGCCGTGCCCTCCGTTCCTGCGGCCTGCAAGGGCAATGAACTGATGGGTGATACCGGCTGCGCCACCAACGGCTTCGATCACTTCGACAAGATCAAGTTCTGGAAAACCCCTGTCGCCAAATGCACGACGCAGGGCGAATGCGTGCCCTATCATCGCTGGGTGTCGGATTATATCGGCGTGATCGGCGGACGGTGACTTGCGTTCTCACTGAGGGGACTGTTGTAGCGTAAGACCCCTTCCCAACCCCTCCCCACAAGGGGGAGGGGCTTCAGCGGCGCCGCCTCGTCCCTGCTGTATGCAGCAGTAAGGTTGTATCCGGAGGGTGCTGAAGGTTAAGTCCCTCCCCCTTCTGGGGAGGGGTTGGGGAGGAGTTTTTGCGTCTGCAAGAATCTCACCCGTTCAGTGCATCTCAAGACCCGGAGCCCTCATGACATCCGCCGTCCGTTTCCAACAGGTATCACGCCATTTCGGCCAGGTTCGCGCCGTCGACGGCGTCGATCTCGAGATCGCGCCGGGCGAATTCTTTGCCATGCTCGGGCCATCCGGCTCCGGCAAGACGACGTGCCTGAGATTGATCGCCGGCTTCGAGCAGCCGACCGCGGGCCATATCCAGATCTTCGGCGAGACGGCAGACGGCGTTCCGCCCTATCGCCGCAACGTCAACACCGTGTTCCAGGACTATGCGCTCTTTCCGCATCTCAACATCCTCGACAATGTTGCCTATGGGCTGATGGTCAAGGGCGTCGGCAAGGCGGAGCGGATGAAGGCGGCAGGCGATGCCCTCGAACTCGTCAAGCTGCCGGGCTACGGCGCCCGCCGCCCCGGTCAGTTGTCCGGCGGCCAGCGGCAGCGCGTGGCGCTCGCCCGCGCGCTCGTCAACAAGCCGAAGGTGCTGCTGCTCGACGAGCCGCTCGGCGCGCTCGACCTGAAGCTGCGCGAGCAGATGCAGGAAGAATTGAAGAGCCTGCAGCGCGCGCTCGGCATCACCTTCGTCTTCGTCACCCACGATCAGGGCGAAGCTCTGTCCATGGCCGACCGCGTCGCCGTCTTCAACGATGGCAACATCGTTCAGCAAGGCACGCCGCAGGATATCTACCGCTGCCCGAGGACCCGCTTCGTCGCCGATTTCGTCGGCTCGTCGAACGTCATCGCGCCTGATCTGATGGCCTTGCTCGGCGGCGAGAAACGCTGGGCGAGCCTCCGCCCCGAGGCGATCCGGCTGGCAAGCGACGGCGTCGAGGCGAAAGTTGAAAATGCAAGTTTCCTCGGCGCGGCCACGCGTCTCAGCGTCGACCTCAAGGGCAGCCGGCTGCATGTCATGCTGCCGGCCGGCGCGCCAGTGCCGGATCTCGGCGCCGGTATCCGCCTCGCCTGGCAACCGGCCGATATCCACTACATGGATGATGCGGCATGACGGCGCTCACCATCACAGGCGGCAAGACTTCGATCCTTCCGGGGCGTGGCGGTTTCTTCGGCCAACTGTCGGATGCCTTCTGGCGGCACCCGAAGCTCTTGCTCTTCCTGATGCTGACGCCGCCGCTGCTCTGGCTCGGCATCATCTATATCGGCTCATTGATCGCGCTGCTTCTGCAGAGCTTCTTCTCGATCGACGATTTCTCCGGGCTGGTGAATACCGAATTCACCCTCTCGACCTATGCGCAACTGCTGAATCCTGCGAATTTCGACATCATCATCCGCACCCTCGTGATGTCGGCGCTGGTCACGATCGCTGCCGCCCTGATCGGCTTCCCGATCGCCTATTATGCGGCGCGCTATGCGCAAGGCAAATGGAAGGCGCTCTTCTATCTCGGCGTCATGCTGCCGCTCTGGTCGAGCTATCTCGTCAAGATCTACGCCTGGAAGCTGATCCTCGCCAAGGAGGGCATCCTCACCTGGATCTTCGAGAAGCTCCATCTCTCCTGGCTGCTTGATGCCATCCTGAACCTGCCCGTCATCGGCGGAAACTCACTGTCGGTCAGCTACCTCGGCACCTTCATCGTCTTCGTCTATATCTGGCTCCCCTATATGATCCTGCCGACGCAGGCGGCCCTCGAGCGGGTGCCCGGCAACCTGATCGAGGCCTCGGCGGATCTCGGCGCCACGCCGCGCCAGACCTTCCGCACCGTGCTCCTGCCGTTAGCGCTCCCCGGCATCGTCGCCGGTTCGATCTTCACCTTCTCGCTGACATTGGGCGATTACATCATCCCGCAGATCATCGGCTCGTCCAGGCTCTTCATCGGCCAGGCGGTCTATGCCCAGCAGGGAACGGCCGGCAATGTGCCGCTCGCCGCCGCCTTCTCCGTCGTGCCGATCGTCATCATGGCGCTTTATCTGTCGCTCGCCAGGAAAATGGGGGCTTTCGATGCGCTCTGACCACAGGACATCGCCACTGACCTTGAAGATCGCCGCAGCCGTCGGATTGCTCTTTCTGCACCTGCCGATCCTGCTGATCTTCGTCTATGCCTTCACGACCGAAGAGAAGAGCTATCAGTGGCCGCCGCCCGGGCTGACGCTGCAGTGGTTTGCCGTCGCCTGGAACCGGCCGGATGTCTGGTCGGCGCTCAGCCTTTCCGTACAGGTCGCCGTCATCGCCACGGCGATCGCGCTGGTCCTCGGCACGCTCTGTGCTGCGGCCGTCAGCCAGACGAAGTTCTTCGGACGCGAGGCGATCTCGCTGCTGGTCATCCTGCCGATCGCCCTTCCCGGCATCATCACCGGCATTGCCCTGCGCTCCGCCTTCAGCCTGTTCGACATCCCGTTTTCGGTCTGGACCATCGTGCTCGGCCACGCCACCTTCTGCGTGGTCGTCGTCTACAACAATGCGGTCGCTCGTTTCCGCCGCACCTCCGGCTCGCTGATCGAGGCCTCGATGGATCTCGGCGCCGACGGCTTCCAGACCTTCCGTCATGTCATCCTGCCGAATATCGGCACCGCTCTTCTTGCCGGCGGCATGCTTGCCTTCGCCCTGTCTTTCGACGAGGTCATCGTCACCACCTTCACCGGCGGCCAGCAATCGACCTTGCCGATCTGGATGCTCGAAGAACTCATCCGCCCGCGCCAGCGCCCTGTCACCAATGTGGTCGCCATGGTCGTGGTGCTCGTCACCTTCCTGCCAATCCTGGCAGCCTATTACCTCACCCGCGATGGCGACCAGATCGCCGGCGCTGGCAAATAACAGGGAGAACATCATGGATATCCAAATGCTGATCGGTTCCCGCTTCGAAAGAGGCACGGAGACGGAAGAGCACATCCTGAACCCGAAGACGGGCGAGACAGTGATCGACCTTCCGGAAGCCTCGCTCTCCCAGGTCGACGCCGCCGTCGATGCCGCCGAAAAAGCCTTCACAAGCTGGTCGCAGACGACGCCTGGCGAGCGTTCCGGCTACCTGCTGAAGATCGCCGACGCGATCGAGAAGGATGCCGTCGGCTTCGCCACACTGGAGGCTTTGAACTGCGGCAAGCCGATCAATGCCGTGCTGAACGACGAAATCCCGGCGATCGTCGATTGTTATCGCTTCTTCGCCGGCGCCGTGCGCAACCTGCACGCACCGGCGGCCGGCGAATATCTGCCCGGCCACACCTCGATGATCCGCCGAGATCCGATCGGCATCGTCGGCTCGATCGCGCCGTGGAACTATCCGCTGATGATGATGGCCTGGAAGCTGGCGCCGGCCATCGCCGGCGGCAATACCGTCGTCTTCAAGCCTTCGGAGCAGACGCCGCTGACGGCGCTGAAGATGGCCAAGCTGCTCTCCGAAATCCTTCCCGAAGGCGTCGTCAACGTCATTCTCGGCCGTGGCGAAAGTGTCGGCAACGCCCTGATCAATCATGCCAAAATCGGCATGATCTCAATCACCGGCGATGTCGCAACCGGCAAGAAGGTGCTGCAGGCCGCCGCCAAGACAGTCAAGCGCACCCATCTGGAACTCGGCGGCAAGGCCCCGGTCATCGTCTTCGACGATGCCGATATCGATGCCGTTGTCGCAGGCATCCGCACCTTCGGCTATTACAATGCTGGCCAGGATTGCACGGCCGCCTGCCGCATCTATGCCGATGCCAAGGTCTACGACAATTTCGTCGCCGACCTCTCCTCGGCCGTCTCGAGCATCCGCTTCAACCAGATCGACGATACCGAAAACGAGATCGGCCCGCTGATCTCCAGGCGCCAGCGCGACCGCGTCGAGAGCTTCGTCGCCCGTGCTTCCGAGCACAAGCACATGGAGATCACTGCCGGCGGCAAGGTCTCCGGCGACAAGGGCTTCTTCTTCACGCCGACCGTCATTGCAGGCGCCCTGCAGGACGACGAAATCGTCCGCCGCGAGGTCTTCGGCCCGGTCGTCTCGGTCACCCGCTTCTCCGATGCCGATGATGCCGTTGCCTGGGCAAACGACAGCGATTACGGCCTGGCCTCCTCCGTCTGGACCAAGGATATCGGCCGCGGCATGAAAACCGCCGCCCGCCTGCAATATGGCTGCACCTGGATCAACACGCATTTCATGCTGGTCAACGAGATGCCGCATGGCGGCCTCAAACAGTCGGGCTACGGCAAGGACATGTCGGTCTACGCACTGGAGGACTACACCGCCGTACGCCACGTGATGATCAATCACGGCTGAACCGGCGGGAAAAGCAAGGGTACGAAATTCGACGCAATGCCCATCAGTAGCACCGGGAGGTGCTTCACAGAGATCGCCATTCCATTCAAGCGATCTGGAACATTTTCCCGGTTGCTGCGTCTTTCCCAAGCAAACGCAAAGGATGATGTCATGCTGAAATGGGCTCTGATATTTTTCGTGATTTCGATCATCGCCGGCTTCTTCGGTTTCTCGGGCGTCTCCGCAGCTACCGCGACGATCGCCCGCGTTCTTTTCGGCATCGCGCTTGTGATCTTCCTGATCTTCCTTGTCCTTGCGCTGATGGCCGGTCAGGCGATCCTCTGATCGGTTGCAGAGCCGTTTGAAGACATCGGGGCCGCACCACTTCTGCATGCGGCCCTTCCTCTCTGTTGTCGAACGTCTCGGCTAGTTCGGCCGTGCATGGAACACGGCTAGGTCTTTTGCTCCTGTCGCCTATTTCAACTCGGCAAGCAGAGCATCGGCACCTTTGCGGACGCCCACCATGGAGGCGTCCATCGCCGTGAAGCTTGCGCCGATATTCATTGCATTGGGATATTGCTTGGTGACATAGGAAGACAGGAGACGATTGCTCGCAGCATCATAGACCTCCACGGCATAATTCACCGAACCGGTCATCGAACCTTCTCGGCCGCGAGCGGCCTGAACGGTGTTGTACAATCCGCCTGCAACATCGATGCGGGTGACCGTTCCGAGTACCGCGGTCGTCGCCTTCGCCCCCGTCAGTGTCAGATGCAATCTGAGCGTTGCCGGAGCGGGTGTGCTGACAATCGCAAAGCGCGTCTTCAATTTTTCGGTGAATTGAGCCTGCATGTAATTGGCCAGGAAGATCCTGTCTTTTTCCGCAAGCTTGCCAAACTGACTGTCAGGACCGCTATAGACGGTAACGGGATCGACGATGATCCGGTTGTATTGGCTCCAGTTGACTTTCGTCCGATAGCGATACGGCACGCGGCCGGTTTTATCCTCAGTGTTCGGCTGGAGCTGTGATGCCGAAGCAAGTCCGGAATAAACCGTGGGGTCAGGGGTCGTACATGCGGCAACGCTCGAACAGGCGAGCATCACTGCAACGCCGATTTTCAGATTTTTTATCAATGATTTGGCTCCAGCTTTGGAAATGCCGAATGGCATGGGATCTGCTGGCACCGGTTTTATGGAATTCGAATGTTGCTGTGTTTGCTATGATATGCGGAAATGTTCGCGAGCCATCTTTTGCTGCGAAGGCAGCGCGACGCGTGACGACGCCACGACGGGCAGTAAGTCAATGTGATGAAGGGATCGACGGCGAGCCTCCGGGCTGGATCCCCTGAGGGGCGGGAAGATCGATCACGACGACCAAGCCGGTTGGCTTCCTGTCCAACAACGTCAATTGTCCATTGTGCGCTTTGGTGACGATCCCTTTGGCGATCGGAAGGCCGAGCCCAAGCCCAGAACCGCCTTTGGCACTGATCTGGCGGGATTTATCCACTTTGAAGAACGGCTCCAGAACTTTCGCCTTGGCCTCATCGGTCAAACCAGGGCCGTTGTCGCCCACCGATATTTTGATCCCGCCATCGTCGCTCTCTCGCAGATCGATTTCGACTTGCTTTGCATAACGAGACGCATTGTCGACCAGATTGGTAATTGCCCGAGTAAGGGCCTGAGGTTTGCAGATAAACGCCAGTCGCCGCGGACCGGTGAAGCTCACATCGATGCCCATGTCGGAGAAGTCTGTCGCAATCGTCTGCAGCAGGCTTGAGATATCGACCTTTCGATCAGCCTCCGCAGTGGATGCGTCTTTGAAATAGGCCAAGCACTCGTCGATCATGAAACTCAAGGTGGCGATATCGGTCAGCATCAGGCTGCGAAGCTCGGGCTCGCCAGAACGCTCGGCACGCATCCGCAATCTCGTCAGCGGTGTCCTGAGATCATGACCCACGCCACTCAGCATTCTTGTTCGATCCTCTGCCATGCTCTGGATTCGATCGCTCATAACGTTCAGCGATTCCGCCAGACTTCGAATCTCGGATGCGCCGTCCGGCTCGAAAGGCTTTTCCCAGCTGCCCTCCATGCTCGCTCGTTTTGCAGCGGCGGCAAAGTGCCTCAGAGGTTCGGTGATGAGCCGGCTGCTGAAATATGCGAGCAGCACCAATGGGATGACGATTTTTAAAAATCCGCTCGCCGCGGCTGGAACAAACCACACATAGCTGGGAAAAACTGGCAGTTGAAAGACAAGGGCGCGCTTGTCATCAATTCCGACAGTCAGGACATCAGGGTGTGATTGACCGATGACGAAGCGATGAAATGCCGCGAAAATATTGTCGGCGAGCATTGTGTTGATACGCGCCACCAGCTCGCCTGGAGATACCATCTGCTGTTTGCCGGCGAGCGGCCGGTCTAGGGACAATTTTTCGACCCCAACGCCGAGCGCTGCTGCTCTCTTGAGAACGGCGACTTCGTCTTGCGCTGAACTTGCCTGGGCAAATTGCTCCGCGACCATCGCCGCTCTGGCAGCAAACAGGCCGTTTTGAAAGCCGCGATCATGACGGCCGTAGATATAGGGCTCCATGGCGGTCGCCACCACGGAAACGAGCACGACAAGGAAGGTCGCCAATATGAGGATCTGGCTTTGGATCGAAGCCCGCCGGAAATTTCTCAAGAGAGACGCTCTACCTTGGATGCGAAAAGATAACCGCCCAGCCGCACCGTCTTTATGAACGACGGATCTTTCAGATTTGGCTCTATCTTTTGCCTGACCCGGCTGATGTGGGCGTCGATGCTGCGCTCGACCGGCCCCGCTGATCCGGCATGTGTCATCGACAAGAGCTGTTCGCGAGTCAAAACCTTGTTGGGATTGCAGCAGAAGGCCAAGAGGATATCGAACTCCGCGGTTGTCATGGAAACCTGCGCTCCATCGGCGTCGTGGAGTTGACGGCTTTTTGGATCGATGCGCCATCCCGAGAACATCATCGGTCCAAGTGCTTCCTCCTGATGATGAGCATATGACGCTCTGCGGAGAATACTCTTGATCCGGGCCAGCAGCTCGCGGGAGTTGAATGGTTTCGTGACATAGTCATCGGCTCCGAGCTCCAGGCCGAGAATGCGGTCGATATCCTCCTGGAGTGCCGTCAGCATCAGGATTGGCACCGAGCACGACGCACGAAGCCGCCTGCAGATGCTGAAGCCGTCCTCGCCCGGCAACATCGCATCGAGGACGATGAGATCGAATTGCTGTCGCGCCATCATTCGATCCATAGCCGCGCCGCTCTCCACCGACGAGGCCTCGAAGCCGCTGGTTCGAACTAGGTCCACCAGCATATCTGCGATTGCGGGATCGTCTTCGACGATGAGGATATGAGCCTGATTGGGAACTGCCATTTCATATGCCATCGTCATTCGTTCTCTTGCCGGGAGATGTCTCTCGGCGCGAAATTACCACGTTTCACCGTGTCTACATCAGGCGGCCTCGGCCACTGTCAACCGCAGTGGTTAATCTCCCGGACATCAGACACCACACGATCTGTCGCCGCACCGACACGGCTTCGCCTTTAGGATATCAAGTATCGTGCAATGCTATATTCGATAATGTTGAGATATGTTGCGTGATTTCCGACCCGGAGTCCGCCGTCAAAACTGCCTTTCGGGGTCGCCACTGACTTCCACATGGTCACCTCGGATTGCGCTATCGATGATGACGGTGGCGATGAAACACATCCGAACGACCAGCAGGCAAAAGAACACCAGAGAGACGATCGCCGTCGTGTAATGCTTCAACGCTGAGCGCTTCGGAAGCCGTGCGGTGAGCTTATGGAGAACGTTTCTGGCGAGACGACCGATCGCCACGAGCACGAACAGTGCCGTGATGATATATCCGCTCGCTGACGCTGCCCCGAGCAACTGAAACATGAGAAGACACCCGCACCAAGTCAGAAGTTCTGGTTTCGGAATGACGCTTTCAAGCCGACGAAACCCGGTAGAAAGATGCCCATAGGATCCGTCGGCAACGTGGCCCAGCGTGGCCGGCCAGAGCGCGCGCGCCGGGTCATCGGGATCTGAATCGAGCGAAGACCGGTCTGTCGGCGATGAGAATGCGCCCACGTCTAATCGGCTCGTTCTGCGCTGGGCGCGGCGCGGCGACTTAACAGAAGAGATGTGGCGGCCCGCCACCGGGATGCCTTCGCCGTGCTTGCAATCACTGTCTCGTTTGCGGCCGGATCTCTTCGGACTGCACTAACCCTGCCTGTCCTTGACTCCGTGAGGGCCGCGATCCTTCTTAGAAATGCGTCGCTGTCGAACTCCTTCGAGGAGTGAACGGACTTTGTCGTCGACTGGATAGTATGGAAAAACACCTCCAGATTGATGACCGGTATCGGCTTGATGTTGCGGACCATATCGATATCCGATCGCATCGTTACAGCCAGGAAATATCGGTCCGAACGCAAGGCGTCGAACAGTTCCGGCACCGAGGACACAGCCGTCGCGACATATCCGTTCTCATTCAATTTCGAGACGATGTCGCAGGCAGCGTCTTTTGCGAGAAAGACGAGAATTGGCTTTTGCTGATTGTTTTGCGCGGAAGACATCACTGGCACACTCCTGACTTGTCGCCAAAAGTGTAGCCCGCATCGACGCTTCTGTTTGTTCGGTTTTATTCGGTTTTATTGCGCCACTGAGGGCTCGTGAAATTCATCAGGCCTTCGGATTTCGGTGCGCATTCACGACAACACCGTCCTGAGCCAAGGAGGCATTCTGTTTGTCTGCGTTCTCAGCAGCTTGTCGATCGATATCGATCCCGCACCCGAAACTACCAGGACGAACATACCGCCGGCAATCGCCAGGTCCTTCTCGAAATGCAGCAGCTCGTTCTGGCTCTCAAAATTCGTGTGAAAGAGCAAGGCGGTAGCCAGGCAGAAGAGCGCCAGCGCCAGTGCGCCAAGCCGGCTGAGGAGCCCTGTCGCAACGGAAAGGCCGGCGCCGATCTGAAGGGCAATGGTAGCAAGCGCGACCGGTGCCGACAGCCCCAGTTTCGCGAAAGTGTCGATGGTCGCGGTGACATCTGCCGCGAGTGACCAACCTTCGTGCAGGAAGATCAGTGACAGCAGAAGCCTGCCCAGGAGAAGAATAAGATCAGCCAGTCGGGGCCGGCTTGACGCGTTTTCCATCATACCCTCCAGTTAGAAGAGCAGGCGGCTCTCCCGCCTGTTCTTGCGTTCATATGCGGGTCAATTGCCGCCCTTGGCCGCGATGACCTCTTGCAGGTCTTCGAGTTCCTCGCAGCCGCTCGGACAAAGTTGCTTCAGCGATGACACCTGCTCCTCCGCCTTCGCCATCTCGCCCGTCTCGACATAGAGTTCGCCGAGATATTCACGCGCTGCCCTGTGATCTGGCTGCAGCTCTAGCGCCTTGGTGTAGTAGGTCAGCGACGTTCTGTAGTCGCCCGTCTTGCGCAGCGTATATCCCATCAGATTATAGACATCCGCCTGCTGGTTGTCTTCTGCAAGGCCGCGAAGCTCTGCCAACGCACCAGCATAGTCCTTGGCATCGATCTTGGCCCGCACCGAGGTCAGGTCGGGAGCGTCTGTCGATTGCATGTTGTCGACGGCAAAGGCGGGAAGCGCCGTCACCGCGGAGAAGCCTGCGGATATAGCGCAAAGCCAGATGTATCCGAGAATTGCATATTTCGTCATGGTGATCTCCTTTCGGCCTTTCAGGCCTGGATTGTCGGCGTGAAGCCATAGGCGCTTCCGTCCTTGACAAAGGTGCCGGAGCCAGGGAATGGGAAATGTGAGCCGCAAATCGCGATATTGTCGGCAATGATGCGGTCGATAAGACGGCGGCGCGTGTCGATGGCCGTCGGCCCATCCTGGTCGTAGCTGCCCTGCCATTCAGGATGGGGTGCGAGCAGCGCCGGCACATACATGATATCGGCCGAGACGAGCAGTTGCTTGCTGCCGGAGGCGACAAGATAGGTCGAATGGCCGGGCGTGTGACCGGGCGCGGCGACAAGCTGCACGCCGGGTGCGACTTCGGCGCCATCGGCGACGAGCTTCCAGTTCTTCCATTTCGGAAAGACCTCGGCGATGCGCTTGCCTGCCGGCTTGCGGCCTTCGGCGAGCTTTGAGACGCGGCCGGGCGCGGTCCACCAATTGTATTCGTCGGCATTGACGATGAGTTCGGCATTCGGGAAGACGGGATTGTTGGTGCCCTTTTCCATCAGTCCCCAGACATGGTCGGGATGGAAATGCGAGATCATGATCGTATCGATCTTCTTGTAGTCAATCCCCGCCGCGGCCATGTTCGCCGGCAGATGGGTGGCATTTTCCTGCCACTGGCCGACGCCCGAGCCGGCATCCATCATGATCAGGCGGTTGCCGAGCTTCAGGACCACGACAGTCAGCGGGATCGGCATGAACTCGGTGGTAAGCCCGGCTTTCGATAGCGCCTCCCTGGTATCCTCGATCGAGGCATTCTTGATGAAGGCCGGGTCATGCGGCCTTCTCCAGATGCCGTCGTAGATTGCCGTGATCTCGATATCGCCGACCTTGTATTTATAGAAGCCGACCGTCGGCTCCAGCGGTGTTGCAGCAAATGCCGGCATGACGAATTCAAGCTTCGACGACAGCCCGAATGCAGCAGCCGCAGCAGCCGACCCCAGGACGGCGCGACGTGACATGGTCAACATGAATATGCCTCCTCTTGTTGATGGCATTTCTGGTGGCGAAGACGGCTATTGCTCATATGTCCTCGCTGACGAACTAGATCGCCGGCAAGGAACGCTTATTCCCGATCTCCAGCGCTATTTCTTCAAGTGATTGAAAAATAAACGTAATTTCTATCGCGCGCGACCGGTATCCCGCTGCGTGCAGAAAAATCGGCGCCGGCGTGGAATAAAACCCCGTGCCGATCGGTCTAGACGGCAAGGGACCGCATTGCATGCCTGCCGGTCTCACGCCTAAATTCGGCTGCTGTTGAGGCAGGGAGGATGATGACAAACGCTCAGATCACCTATCCCGTCGGATCGACCGATTGGACGCTGCTGTTGGCCCGGCACGCGTCAAGAACCCGCATTCGGCCATCAACGCTAGCGGAGTTTCTCGGCGGCGTGGGCCGCCTATTGCACCTCATGGTCTCGGAAAAATCGAGCAGCGATCCGATCGCTTCGACGGCGGATGCGACCATGCAGCACGAGTTCATGCAGCGCTTTCAGGACATGATCGTTCCGCATCTTGACGCGGCCTATAATTTTGCCCGCTTCCTCAGCCGCGACGCAGATGCCGCACAGGATATTGTGCAGGAAGCGTTCTTGCGCGCCTACCGCAATTTCGAAACCTATCGTGGCGGCGATCCGCGCGCGTGGCTCTTTGCCATCGTGAGGAACTGCTGCCATGTCTGGCGCCAGCAGGATCGCCGCAAGGCGCGGTTCGAGCAGCCTATGGGCAATGATGGCTACGCTGACCCTGATGAGGGTGGTGAGTACCAGATCGCCTCGGAGGAGGATTCGCCGGAGACAGAAACGATCCGGCGAAGCGAGCAGCAGCGCGTGCGCGCTGTTATCAGCCGGTTGCCCGAGGCGATGCGGGAAATTCTTGTCTTGCGCGAGCTTGAGGATCTCTCCTACCGGCAGATCGCCGAGATCATCGATGCGCCGATTGGCACTGTCATGTCGCGGCTTGCCAGGGCGCGGCGTGACTTTGGCGAAGCCTGGGATGCATGCAACAAGAGCGAGACCGCAGGATGAGTGAAGCCCAACGGAAAAGCTGCCCGGAATGGCGCGTCATGCTGCACGGCTTTGTCGATGGCCAGCTGGATTCCGCCCATGCAGCGCAATTCGAGGATCATCTTGCCACCTGCGCGCATTGCAGGGCGGAGATGGAAAGGGTCCGTGCCGTGAGAGAGATCATCGATCAGGATGGCGTCAAGTGGCGACCGCCGGAGGCACTGCGTTCGCAGGTCCTGTCGATGTTGTCATTCGAACAGGCAGCGGCGGCGTCCAGCCTGTCCCCGCCGCGCCAGGCGCCTGTCTGGCGCCGTGCCTTGGATTTCATTCGGCAATGGAGCTTCGTGCCTTCGCTCGCCGTCCTGGCGGCAGGCGCCATCCTATTTGTCAACGCGCCGTCGCAGACCGTGCTTTTGCAGGACCAGATCATGGCAAGCCATGTCAGGTCGATGATGGCCGATCATCTGACCGACGTGCTAACCTCGGATCAGCATACAGTAAAACCTTGGTTCAACGGCAAGATCGATTTTTCGCCGCCGGTCAGCGATCTCGCCAAGGATGGCTTTCCGCTGGTCGGCGGACGTGTCGACTATATCGGCGATCGCGCCGTTGCGGCCCTCGTCTACCGGCGCCATGGCCATGTCATCAACCTGTTCATCTGGCCGGCGGCATCGGCCGCGCAGACGACGACGGTGCATGACGGCTACAACATGATGCAATGGTCGGATGGCGGGCTCGTGTTCTGGGCGATTTCGGATGTCGCCGCCGGCGACCTGGCCGAGTTCGAGTCCTTCTTCAGGGCGGCGGCGAGAGCATGATGCCTAAAAGTGTGAGCGGTTTTCGCATGGCATCGTGTTCTGCTTTTTTGATGTCTAAAGCAGGCTCGCCCCGACATTGATCGCCAGCGCCAGGATCGTCGTATTGAACAGAAACGATAGCACGGCATGCAACAGCGTCAGCTTGCGCATGCTGGTCGAACTGACCGCGACATCCGCCGTTTGTGCCGCAACGCCGATGGTGAAGGAGAAATAGAGGAAATCCCAGTAACCGGGCTCTTCGATCCCGTCGGGAAACTTGAGCCCGCCCTCCTCGTCCGCCCCGCCATAGAAATAATGGGCATAGTGGATGGTGAAGAGCGTATGCAGGAAGATCCAGGAGATCAGGATCGTCAGAACCGCGGCACCTGCCCGTGCCAGCGCGACGTCAGGTGCCGCCTCCTTGATCGAGTGGAGCTCAAGGCCGATGCCGGCAATGCTGGCAAGTGCCGCACCGATCGAAAGAGCCAAGAGGACGGTGTCGGAGAAGTCGAGATCCGCGGAACGTTTCCGGATGCTTTCGACCGTCGCCCGTAGCATCTTGCGCCAGCTGAGAGCCACAAAAACGCCAGCGCTGACATTCCAGCCGAACAGGATGTTGCCGGCGCTGACTTCGCGCGACGTCAGAAGCAGGAAGACCACCAGTCCGGCAAGGGCGGCGATGATGAAGCTCGCATGCTTGTAGGCAAATGCCGCCAGCGAATTTGTTCGTTCCTCATCCGCCATATCGGTCTCCGACAGCATATGCGCTTGATAACACCACGAAAAAGGCGCGCCTGCCAGCCGGCAGCCGCGCCTCCGAATGCATGCCGTGCCTTATCAGGCGGCGGCGAGCTGCAGTTCCTTCTGCACCATGGTGCGCAGCGTTCCCAGATCCTTGGCGAAGGCGCGGATGCCTTCGGCGAGTTTTTCCGTCGCCATCGCGTCTTCGTTCATCATCCAGCGGAAGGTCTTCTCGTCGACCGAGACCTTCGGATCCGGCTTGCGGCTGTCCGGCGAGAGCTTGCGCTCCAGCTTGCCTTCATCCTTGGCCAGTTCGTCGAGCAGGTTCGGGCTGATGGTCAGGCGGTCGCAGCCGGCAAGGGCTTCGATTTCGCCGGCGCTGCGGAAGGAGGCGCCCATGACGATCGTCTTGATGTCGTTCGCCTTGTAGTAGTTGTAGATTTCACGGACGGAGATGACGCCCGGATCTTCCTCGGCAGTGTAGTCCTTGCCGGTCGACTTCTTGTACCAGTCGAGGATGCGGCCGACGAAGGGCGAGATCAGGAACACTTTGGCGTCGGCGCAAGCGATCGCCTGGGCCTTGCTGAAAAGAAGCGTCAGGTTGCAGTCGATGCCTTCCTTCTGCAGGACTTCCGCGGCGCGGATGCCTTCCCAGGTGGAAGCGAGCTTGATGAGGATGCGGTCCTGGCCGATGCCGCGATCTTTGTAGGCGGCGATGATTGCGCGCGCCTTGGCAAGCGAAGCCTCGGTATCGAAGGAAAGATCGGCGTCGACTTCGGTCGAGACGCGGCCTGGGACGAGCTTCACCAGGGCTGCGCCGACGGAGATGGCGAGGCGATCGGCGACGGCTGATGAAACGGCTTCGGGATTGCCGCCCTGTTTCTTGCCCCAGGCGACGGCTTCCTTGATGGCGTCAGCAAACATCGGCGTACCGAGGGCCTTGAGCACGATGCTCGGGTTCGTCGTGCAATCTACAGGCTTCAGGCGTGCGACGGCCTCGATGTCGCCGGTATCGGCGACCACGGTGGTAATCTCGCGGAGTTGGTCAAGCTTGGATGTCATGGTCAATAATCCTTGTTGAACTTGGGCTGCGACCGGCGCGAGTTCCGCCGGGCAAAGGTGATCTACCGACAGGTTGTTTGCATGCTGCAGGCGAAAATGCGCGCATCCGTCACGGATGATTCATAAACGTGAAGGACAGTAGCCGTGTTCCCGAACGCAAGCGATGCCGCTTGCGGCTGGAAGGCCGGTCGTGACTTTCGGCATGCCCGCACTATGTCCTCCTCGGACGGACAAGAACGACGTGTGTCACCCGGACTATCGCCATCCGCCTAACGAAAAGTCAAGGACATTTGTGCATTTCAATTGACATAAGTGTCACACCCGTCATTATCCCCGGCAACAAAAGCGTCGCTAAGGCCTTTCATCCCATGAGGGATCTAGGGCAGGAAATCGTGCGGAGGAGATGTGGTCAAGCTCAAACGCGGCACGCACACGGCCTATTCGGAGGCATCCTCGCTGCGGCTAAGGGCGGCATGGCTCTATTACAACGAGGGCCTGACCCAGAAGGACGTCGCCGAACAGCTCGGCATCAGCCGCACGACGGTGATCCGCCTGCTCGACGAGGCGATGAAGCGCAGCGAAGTCCAGATCTGGATCAACGATTCGATCGGGGACTGCGTTGAACTTTCGGTGAAGCTGGAGCGTGCCTATGGCCTCGACGAGGCGATTGTCGTCCCTGCGCCGGTCAATGGTGACGTCAATTCGCTGGCTAAAAATGTCGGCCTGGCGCTTGGCCAGTTCCTCTCCGAAGCCATCCCCGACGACTATACCATCGGCGTCGGCTGGGGCCGCACCATGACCGCCTCGCTGTCGAGCTTCCGGCCGCCGCGCCGCGCCAATTGCAAGGTCGTCTCGCTGCTCGGCGGCATCGTCGCCGTGCACCAGACGAACCCGATCGATTACACATGGCGGCTGGCAAACCAGCTCGGCGCCGAATGCTACATGTTCCTGGCGCCGCTTCTCGTCGATTCCATCGAGACCAAGCGCAATCTGATCGAGAAATGCGGGCTGGACACGATCTATCGCCTCGCCGAGAACCTCGATCTGGCGATCGTCAGCTGCGGCGATATCGGCCCGCATTCGACCTCGCTGTCGGAGGGCTGGATATCGAAGGCCGAGTTGCAGCAACTGATCGATGCCGGCTGCGTCTGCGACACGATGTTCAACTTCCTCGACAGGGACGGCAATTCGGTCGACCATTCGATCAATCGGCGCGTCATGTCCGTCGATCTCGACACGCTGAAGGAGGCCAAGCACATCGTGCTCTCCTCCGGCGGCGCTCATCGGGCCGTGGCGATCCGTGCAACGATCAAGCGCATCGGCTGCAACACGCTGATCACCGACGAAAGTGCTGCTCGGGCATTGCTGGAACTGGCCGAGACATCACCGTCTGCCACTTCTCCCCAGCGGGGAGAATTGCCGGAACGATAAGCGGCGAACGACCCGCCTCCGCCCAGGAAACCCGCTCAGGCGTGCGCCGATTCCCAGCCGAGCATCGCCCGTTTGCGGGTGAGGCCCCAATGGTAGCCCGTCAGCGCGCCATTCTTGCCGAGCGCCCGATGGCAGGGCACCACGAAGGAGATCGGGTTTGCCCCGACCGCCGCACCAACGGCGCGTTGCGCCGTCGGCCGGCCGATATCGTTGGCGATATCGGAATAGGTGACCGCCTTGCCGAACGGGATTTTCAACAGGCTCTGCCAGACGCGCACCTGGAAGTCCGTGCCGATCAACACGACACGCAGCGGCTGGTCCGAGGACCATTTGCCGGGCTCGAAGATGCGGGCGGCATAGGGAACCGTCGCCTGCAGGTCTTCGACATATTCGGCATTCGGCCAGCGGCAAGTCATATCCTCGAGGCAGGCCCGCTCGTCGCCGGAATCGCTGAAGGCAAGGCCGGCAAGGCCGCGGTCGGTCACCATGATCAACGCCACGCCGAAGGGGCAGATGTGGAAGCCGTAGCGGATGGTGAGACCACCGCCCTTCGCCTTCCATTCTCCGGGCGACATCGCCTCATGCGTGACGAAGAGGTCGTGCAGGCGGCTCGGCCCGGAGAGACCGACCTCAATCGAGGTCTCGAGCAACGGCATGTCTTCCCCACGCAGCAATCGCTTGGCGTGGTCGAGCGTCACCGCCTGCAGGAAGCCCTTGGGCGACAGGCCGGCCCACCGGGTGAAGGTCTTCTGCAGCTGGGTCGGCGACTGGTTGAGCCGTGCCGCGATCGCCTCCAGCGAAGGCTGGTCGCGGTAATCCTCGGTGATGAGTTCGATTACCCGACGGACAATGTCATAATCAGGGCCGTCAGGCGTGATGTCTGTCTGCAGGTTGGCAATCATATTCATCGTCTTTCTCCTTGTCACAAGGAGATAGTCAATAGGGGGTGAGCAAACCACCCGATTCTTGCGTAGCCGCTGGATAGAGCAATTCCAGGAAAAGTGCGAAGCGGTTTTCCGTCCGGAATTGCGTAAAAGCAAAAGCTAGAGCGGTTCTGCGCTTCCGTGAAAAGCTGAACCGCTCTAGCTCAGATCCGCTGCTTGACCGTCGCCAGTGCTCCCTTGAAGGCCTTGGCGAAGCTTTCGCGATCGTCGGGATTGAGGAAGGAGCCGATATCCGTGCGCCGGCCCTCACCGAAGATATGCATGGAAAGAATGCCGATCTCCTGGTGCCGGCGAACGAGGAAGCGTGCCCAGAACGGATTGAAATGATGCTCTACCATCCGTCCCGATGGCGTAAACTTGCGCACCGACACGTCCATACGCGACACCGTCACCTGTTCGCGCGCTTTTCCGGAGCGGTAATTCAGCCAGAAGGCGCCGTAGAGAAGCAGGAAATCCAGTCCGAAGAAGAAGCCTATCGGCCAGGCGCCTGTCGCGATGAAGAACATGCCGTAGAGGAAGCAGACCGCACCGGACAGGGCAAGCAGCACCTTGAAGCCCCGGCGGCCAAGTGACCGGTGGGGAAAGAGTTCGGCAGCGAAAACAGGCTGCTCGTTGGAGCTGTCGGCGTTGCTTTCCATCATGGCTGCTGAGTATAGAGTTTCCATGGCAAATCCGAAACTCAAATCCGTTACCAAGACGCCTCAGGATACGAAAGTGATCGTCAGCCGCAAATCGGCGGCAGCGGTGCGCACCGCCTATTCACTGGCCGAGCGAGAGGAAATCTTCCGTCGCTTCTCGGTGCAGCGGCCGGAACCGAGGGGCGAGCTCGAGCACACCAACCCCTTCACGCTCGTCGTCGCCGTCGCGCTTTCGGCGCAAGCGACCGATGTCGGCGTCAACAAGGCGACGCGCGCGCTCTTCAAGGTTGCCTATACGCCGGAAAAGATGCTCGATCTCGGCGAGGAGCGGCTGCGCGATTACATCAGGACGATCGGCCTCTACCGCAACAAGGCGAAAAACGTTATCGCGCTCTCACAGATGCTGGTCGACCAATTCGGCGGCAAGGTGCCGGAGACGCGCGACGAACTGGTGAGATTGCCGGGCGTCGGCCGCAAGACCGCCAATGTCGTGCTTTCCATGGCCTTCGGCCAGGCGACGATGGCCGTCGATACGCACATCTTCCGCATCGCCAATCGCATCAGGCTTGCCCCCGGTAAGACGCCAGACGAGGTCGAGGCGCGGCTGATGAAGGTGATCCCGAAGCATTACCTCTATCACGCCCATCACTGGCTGATCCTGCATGGTCGCTACACCTGCAAGGCGCGCCGGCCCGAATGCGAGCGTTGCGTCATTGCCGATCTCTGCAAATCGCCGGAGAAGAGTTGGGATGTGCCGGCGCCGCTCGTCGAGCTACCGCCACAGATGATCGGCGAGGCCGTCGAGTAGAACAGCGATTGCCTGTTCGTAATGCCGCCTCTCAGCGCCCGCCTCGATCGCGATCGCCGCGCGATCGAAGGCCGCCGATAGCAGCGACGTCAGCGGTTCGAGTATAGCGCCGGCCCCCGGGAGCATGGCTGTAAGCCCTGCCCGCAGCGTCGCTTCCGCATTCTCTGCATCGAGCGCCGCGGTCGCCGACAAGCCGAGAACGGCAGGTGCCTCGATCAGCAGCAGCCGCGTGCGCCCTTCCGCCCTCATCGCATCGAAATAGGCCGAGGCACCGGCGATCAGCGTGGCTCGCGGCGCGTCGTAAGACGCCGAGCGCGCCTCGATCGCCTCGCCCACCGCTTTCGCCTCGCATTCGATAACCGCGCGAAAAAGCGCCCTCTTGTCTTCAAAATGATGATAGAGCGCGCCACGCGTCACACCTGCCGCCGCCACGATCTCCGGCGTCGCGGTTTCGGCATAACCTTTCTCGACGAAGAGACGCCGACCGGCGTCGATCAGCGCCTGTCTCGTCTGTTCCGTTCTCTCGCGATTGCTGCGGCTCATACGCTCTCTTTACATACAAACTGAATGTATGTTAAGAGAAAAAACATACAGATTGCATGTAAATGCAAAGAAGGAAAAAGAGATGAAATCGACGAGCTATTATCCTGTCATCATGACCGACGACGTTGCCGGCACCGGCAGCTTCTATTGTACGCATTTCGGCTTCAAAGCTCTGTTCGAGAGCGACTGGTACGTTCACCTGCAATCGGCAGAGAATGAGCACATCGCGCTTGCCATCCTTGACAGCAGCCACGAGACCATCCCGACTATAGCCCGCGGCAAGGTGTCTGGCCTGCTCCTCAATTTCGAGGTCGCCGATGTCGATGCAATCTATGCAGCCTGCCGGAGCGCCGGCCTGCCAATTCTGAGAGAAATCCGCGACGAGGATTTCGGCCAGCGGCATTTCATCACTGCCGATCCGAACGGTGTGCTGATCGACATCATCAAGCCGATCCCGCCGAGCGCTGAATTTGCGGCGATGTACGACTTCTCCGCCCTGCCTGGTTGAGCCTTAGAGCCTTTCCGGGTTAGATTGAAGCATTCTGCCGGAGCAGGTTTTCGTCAGGGCAAAGGCGATTGGCGAAGGGCATACCTCTTGGTACGTTCGAGCCGATCGCCTCTGATCCTGACGGAAAGATGCCCGGCCCTTCGGGTTGGCTGAAACGGGCCGGCTGATCGACCGGCCGACTCCGTTTGAGCCAACAGAATGCTTCAATCTAACCCGAAAAGGCTCTAGGTCCGCAAACCGGTATCCCGTGCGGAAACCAGTTTGTGCAGATGCACCATCATGCCGGCGGCAAAAAGCGGTGTCAGCAGATTGACGATCGGGATCGCCAGAAAGAGGGCGATCACCAGCCCGCCGAGAAAGACGGTGGAGGCATGCTTGGCGCGGAAGAGCCGTGCCTCATCAGGCGAACGGGAGCGCATAGCGGCGAATTCGAAGAACTCCCGTCCGAGCAGATAGCCATTCACCAGAAAGAACGCGACCAGATTGACGCCGGGGATAAACAGCAACAACAATGCCACGATATTGCCGAGGATCACCACGCCGAGGAACTTGATCGAGCTTGCCATCGCCGGACCGAGCGGCATGGCGGTGCCCGGCGCGTCCTTGGGATAGTCGCGCTTTTCGATGACATCGGCGACATCGTCGAGAAACAGGCCGGCGATCAGCGCCGTCACCGGCGACAGCAGCAACGCCAGCATCAGCGCAAGGCCGATACCGGCAAGGATCGCGAAGAGGAAAGCGAGCCACCCCGCCCAATCCGGCATATCGGGGAAGAAGCCCGTGAGCCAGGGAAAGAGGAAGGCCATGAAGGCCCCGCGCAAAGCGAACCAGAGGCCGACGAGCACGAGAATCGTCAGGCCGAGCACCTTCCAGAAGACAGAACGTGTTTCCGATGCGAATAAATTGGCGAGCGAAAGTCGAGCGGCGTCAAGAATCATGTCTCAGGCGTCTCCGGTTGCGCCGAAGATGTAGGAAAGGTGGAGGCCATCGACAAGAGAGAATAAAATTGCATTCTGTAATAGAAAACTTGTCGAAAACTGAATGCTAATATAATATTGTAAGGCATCTAAAATACGCATGGGCCTGAGAAGCAGCTTCCGAGAATAGTTGCAAAGACAAGGGCGCGCAACAGCGCACCCCCGGAACGCCTCTGAGGGAAGACGGGGGAGGCTGATGTGGAAGACTTTGTGCACAAACTCAGGCAATACGCAAAAACCGGCACGCCGGCCGAACGCCGTATCGCGAAATATTTCACCGAGCACCTGAACGACCTGCCGTTCGAGACGGCTGCGTCCGTCGCCGACAGGCTGGATCTTTCGCCGATGACCGTCGGGCGCTTTCTGCGCGCGCTCGGCTATCAGGGACTGGACAGCGTCAAGGTGGAGATTCGCGAGACCGTGACGACATCGCCGGCGCAATTGCAGAGCGCTATGAGCGAGCTGCATGCGGACGCCGCGGAGGGTAAACCGCTCGCCGTGCTGGTTGCCGAACAGATCCAGGCCCTCCATCACATCTATCATCTGACGGCGCAGGCGCACTGGTCGGAGGCCGTCGGCTTGATCAGCACTGCCCGCGAAGTGTCGATCGCCACGCATGCGCGGCTCTCAAGCCTGGCCAATCATTTCTGTCAGCGGCTGACGCAAGCCCGCGACGGCGTGCGCACCCTCGACGCCGCCGACAACCGTTTTGCGGAACTCTTCGCCCGGCTGGCGGTCGACGACGCGCTGCTTGTCATCATCGATTGCCGCCGCTTCGCCAAGGCACGGCTGCTTGCCAGAACGGCGCGGCGCTACGGTTATAAGGTGGTGCTCATTTCGCCGCAGCAAGCGGACTGGATGGCGGACCAGTCGAACGTCATGCTGCCCTTGCCGCCCGCTCGCGCCCCCGATCTCGATAATCTTCCGCCGCTGATCGCGCTGCTCGATTGCCTGTCGGAATCCGTCATCCTCCAAGTCGGAGAAGAGGCTGCGCTTCGCCGCCGCCGCATGATGGAATTCGCGACAGTCCTCGGCGAGACGGCAAACCACTAATTTAAAAGGCCAGCGCATAGGCGGCGTCTATTGCATCGTTTCCAGTTCGGCGCGGTGCCGGTGCATGGCGAGAAGACGGCGGTAGTCGCGGTCGTAAAGCGCCCGCTTGGCCTTGTCGGGAAGCCGTTCGTCGCCGCCCGGATACATCGCCTCGCCGGCCGCCGCCAGATCCTTGTACAAGCCGCAGGCGACGGATGCTGCGATCGCGGTGCCGAGCAGCACCGCCTCGTTCATCCTCGGCACCACGACCTTGCAGCCGGTCGCATCGCTATAAAGCTCCATCAGCACCGGGTTCTTCACATGCCCGCCGGCGATATGCAGCGTATCGGGCATGTAGCCGTATTCCTTCATCATTTCCAAGATATGGCGGATGCCGAGCGCAATCCCCACCGCAGACCGCCAATAGAGCGCGCAGAGCCCGTCGAAGGACGTATCAAGTGTCAGCCCGCTGACGACGCCGACGGCATGCGGATCGGCGAGCGGCGAACGGTTGCCATGGAAATCCGGCAGCACGAAGATCCGCGCACCGAAGTCATCGCCCTCCTCAGCCCGCAATTCCGCGATGCGCGCGACGATCTTCTGATGCAGCGCTGCCGTCGGCTCGCCACCGGCCGCATGCATGCGCACGATGTGGTCGAGCAACGCGCCGGTCGCCGATTGCCCGGCCTCCACCAGCCAGGACTGCGGGAAGACAGCCTCGTAATAGGGACCCCACATGCCATGGCTCGGCTTACGTTCCCGCGAGAAGGTAACGATGCAGCTCGACGTGCCGGCAATCAGCGCCAGCTGGTGCTCGCGTTTGACAGGATCGGCAGCGTAGCCGCCGAGCGCGCCGAGTGCGCCGGCATAGGCGTCGATCATCCCGGCAGCGACATGGCAGTCCGTCGTCAGCCCCAGCGCTTCCGCCGCTTCCTGCGTCAGCCGGCCGACGCTGTCTCCGACCGGCGTGGTCTCATCCGGCAGGTGGCCGCGCGCCTGAAGGTCCTCAAGGCCGATCCGTTCCAGGAAATCCTGCTGCCAGCCCTTTTCGAGATGGGCGAGATAGTTCCATTTCGCCGTCAGCGTGCAGCGCGAGCGGGCGGGCGATCCGGTCGATTTCCATGTCATGAAATCGGCGAGATCGAAGAAGTAGCCGGCCTTTTCCCATGTGGCGGGCAGCTTCTTCTTCAGCCACATCAGCTTCGGCATCTCCATTTCCGGCGACATCACGTGGCCGGAATGTTCGAGCACTCTATGCTGCGTCGCCGTGCAGAAATCGGCTTCCTTCAGCGCCCGATGGTCGAGCCAGACGATCGTGTCGAAACGCCTCTCCCCGCCTGTGGAAACGCTGAGCTGCCGGCCCTCGACGTCACGGACGACGAGCGAACAGGTGGCGTCGAAGCCGATCGCTCCGACCGAGGCGGCGGCGATGCCGGATTGCTCCATCGCCCTGCGCACTGCCATGCAGGCGGCCGACCAGATATCTTCGGAATCGTGCTCGGCATGGTTTTCGCGCGGCCGGTTCATCACGATCGGATGCTCCGCCTTGGCGAGCAGTCGGCCACGTGCATCGAAGACGCCGGCGCGCGCACTGCCCGTGCCGATATCTACCGCAACCACATGATCACGCATCAAGTCTTGGTCCCGTCCAGCTTATGGTTGCGGACAAGGTGTATCAAATCCGGCATGGCGTCAAACACCACTTCCGGCGAAAGGCGGTCGAGTTCGGCACGGTATCCGGCGAAGTTGGCGTGTGATCCGCCGGTGAAGGCGAAGACCGTCATGCCTGCCGCCTTGGCGGCGGCAACGCCGGCCGGGCTGTCTTCAACGACAAGGCAATGAGCAGGCTCGACCTGCATTTCACGCGCCGCATGCAGGAAGAGATCAGGCGCCGGTTTGCCGCGCTTGACCATCGTCGCGCTGAAGATGTCGGGCAGTTTGTCGAGAAGTCCGGTCACCGACAGCGACAGCCGGATTCGCTCCATCTGGCTCGACGAGGCAACGCAACAGGGAAGGCCAAGCCCGTCGATCGTCGCGGCGATACCCTCGATCGGCTTCAGTTCCGTGCGAAAACGGGCGTAGAGATCGGTGCGGATACGCTCTAGGAATTCCTCGCCGGCATGAACGTTGAATTCGGTTTCCAGCGTATCGATGAGAGTAGACAGGCTGCGGCCGAGAAAACGCTCATAAGCCTGGTCCTCGGTGATCGAGACGCCGAGATCGTTCATCGCCCCGACGAGCACGCTGATCGAGATCGGCTCGCTGTCAACGAGTACGCCATCGCAATCGAAGATGACCAGCCGTGTTTCAGCATCAGCCATGGAAGACCCAACCTGAGTTCAATTCGGACGCGTTACCGTCCCGCGTCACTCGCAAGGCCGGACGAATGGCGGCAGCAGATACCGCCATCCGGATTCCTTACACTGCGAGCTTGCCGTCGAGATAGAGCTGCAGCGTCTCCCGCGTGCCCTTTTCCCACAGGGTTTTGAGAGCATAAGCGAAACGCTTGCGGAAAAGTTCGGATTTCGCCACTTCGCCGAAAATATCGTCGAAGACGAGGAAGGCCGACGGGTCGTCCTTGGCTTTCAGCGCCGCCGCATGCAGGCGCTCTGCGCTCGCATCGTTGAAGACGATATCCTTGCCGCTGTCGGACTTGCCGGCGAAATAGCGGCACCAGAGAGCTGAAACCAGCGCCAGGCCGATGACGTCCCTGCCCTGACGCAGATTGTCGAGCGTCGACGGCAGGATGAATTTCGGCTGGCGGTTGGAGCCGTCTTGCGCCAGCCGCGGAATGGTATCGGCAATTTTCGGATTGAGCAGGCGATGTTCGATCAGGGCGAAATAATCCGTCAGCGACGTGTTCGGCACCGGCGGCACGATCGGGATGATCTCGTCTTTCTCGAGCTTGGCAAGGAAGGCGCGGATCAGCGGGTCTTGCATGGAATCATGAACGAAATGAATGTCCATCAACGCCGCCGGATAGGCGATCGCGGCATGCCCGCCGTTGAGGATGCGGATCTTCATGTGCTCGTAGGGCGTGACATCGGGGACGAAGGTGACGCCGACCTTTTCCAGCGCCGGCCGGCCGGCTGTGAACTTATCCTCGAGCACCCATTGCTTGAATTCCTCGCAATAGACCGGCCAACTGTCCTCGATCTGGAAATTGTCCCGGAGGAAATCGACCTCGCGCTGGCTGGTCGCCGGCGTGATGCGGTCGACCATGCCGTTCGGGAAGGCGACATTCGCCCGGATCCAGTCGGCAAAGTCAGGGTCCGAAAGTGCCGCCGTGCCGACGACGGCATTGGCGGTGACGACGCCATTATGGGGAATGTTGTCGCAGGACATGACGGTGAAGGGACCGATGCCCTTGTCCTTGCGCGCTTTCAGGCCGGCGACGATCAGGCCGAACACTGTCTTCGGCGCGTTGGGATTTTGTCCGTCGGCGGCGATCGCCGGATGGGTCGGATTGAATGTGCCTGATGCGTCGATGAAATAGCCGCCCTCGGTGATCGTCATCGAGACGATGCGGATCTCGGGATCGGCAAGCTTGGCAATGATCGCAGTGGCATCACCGACCGGCAGGATGTCGATCATCGGTGCCGTGACGCGCGCCGCCGTCTTGTTGTTGTCCTGTTCGACCACTGTCGTCAGGAAATCCTGCGCCGCGAGCTTTTCGCGCATGGCGGCATCCGACGGCAGTACACCGGCGCCGACGATCGCCCAGTCGTGATCCGTGCCGGCGTTGAAGAGATCGTCGAGATAGATCGCCTGGTGGGCACGGTGGAAATTGCCGACGCCGAAGTGCACGATGCCGGCTTTCAGCGATGCCCTGTCATATCCAGGGATGGCGGCAGTGCGCGCCACATCCGAAAGCGTTGCCAGCGATAATTTGCACGTCATGTTTCAGTCCTCTTGAAGGTCTTCCGGAAGCGGCCGGGCGCCATTGTCCGGCTCGCATGCCTGCCCCCAGCCCGGCCGCCTGCCTCAGATGGCAAGACCGCCCTCGTTGAATTTGTGAATACGCGAACGGTCCGGCGTCAGGAAGACCGTGTCTCCCGCTTTGGCCGGGAAGTCGCCGCTACCGCGCGCCGTCACCATACCGATGCCATCGGCATCAATATGCAGGAAGGTGTCGGAACCGAGATGTTCGGCGACCACGACCCTGCCCTTCCAATCGCCGCTCTCCATCGACAACAGCACATGTTCGGGCCGGACGCCGATGGTATGTGCGTTCAGCGCGGCGGCGTGTTGGCCTGTGATGAAGTTCATCTTGGGCGATCCGATGAAGCCGGCGACGAAGAGGTTGCGGGGGCGGCTGTAGAGTTCG
>Ga0102590_1001575_pt1 | contig 33212 bp, 27 predicted proteins | sample AraplaMF_Col_mMF_FD_76859 | JGI IMG/M metagenome (GOLD analysis project Ga0102590, IMG submission 76859) | Arabidopsis root microbial communities from the University of North Carolina, USA - plate scrape MF_Col_mMF | ecosystem: Host-associated > Plants > Roots > Endosphere | place: USA... | reverse complement strand
TGCGTGCTGGAAGCCATGAAGATGCAGAACATCATCCGCGCCGAGCGCGACGGCGTCGTCAAGGCCGTCAACGCCAAGCCCGGCGACCCCGTCGCCGCCGACCAGGTCCTGGTGGAGTTCGGCTGATGGACAACACGCCAACGATCATCGGACCGCAAACCAAGGCCGCCCTGGCCCTGGTCGAGCGACATCGCCGCCGCGAACTTCAGCAAGGTCACGGCAAGGCGACCCGGTACCCGCCGATGGACGCGACGCGGTCCTATCCGTCCCGGTCCCTTCGCCACCTCCCGTCGACGCTGTCGACCATCGGGGACGTCAGCCAGCAGTTGGGCCTGACTCCCCGCGCCATCCGCCTCTACGAGGAGATGGGCCTGATCGCCTGCCAACGCGGCGTCAAGAACATGCGAATGCTCGACGAAACCGCCAAGGCCAGGCTCTGCGTCATCGTCGAGCTCAAGAGGCTGGGCCTGACCATCTCCGAGATCGCCAAGTTCCTGCCCCAGGCCGAGCCGGCGCCGTCCGCCCTGCGCGAACGCCTGGCCCACGCCCTGACCGCCCTCGACGATCAACGCACCGCGATCATCGCCTATCTCGCGCGCCTTCCGGCCGATTAGGGCTGGATCCCCACGCTGTCGGCCGTCACGCCGGGCTTCCCAGCTTCGCCTCGAAGTCCTGGTCGCTCATCGCCTGGCGCGCGACGAGCAGGCTGCAGTCCAGGTTGTCGACGATGTAGGCGCCGGTCGCGCCGGACCACCAGCGTTCCAGCAGGTTGCGTTTGCGGTGGCCGACCACCACGAGGTCCGCGCCGACCTGTCGCGCGAAGGTTCCGATCTCGATGGCCGGCTCGCCGCGCACCAGCTTGCCGGTCGGCGAGAAGCCCAGCCGCCTCAGACGCGCCAGGCCTTCGTCGAGCACGGCCTGATAGCTTTCCAGGTGGGTTTCCGCGGCCCCGACCAGCACGCCCTCGGCGACGAGCACGCTCGACGACTCGACCAGGACGGACAGCAGGAAGACTTCCGCGTCGCAGGCCTTGGCCAGCAGCGCGCCTTCCCGCAGCGCCGCCCGCCCCTCCACGGTGCTGTCGAACGCCAGGACAATCCGCTTGTACATGCTTTCTCCCAGACCCGTTTCGCGACCGTGCTCGACGGGCTCTAGCCCGCAGGGCCCCGTCCCGGAACGCACCAGGCGACAACAGCCCCGGGCCGACGTCAATTCGCCAGCCCCACTCACCGCGGGAGCGATGCGTGGCGCCCGTTCCAGGGCAGGCTCTAGCGTCGCGCCTCGGCCAGGGCCGACCGGCGGACCTTGCCCGCCGCGTCCCGCAGCGGTTCCGTCGTGATCTCGAAGTCGCGCGGGACCTTGTTCGTCGAAAGGGTTCGGGCCAGGGCCACGCGCAGTTCGTTTTCCAGCTGTCGCGGCGGCGCGTCGGACTGCACGATCGCGTGCGGCCGGGCCCCCAGATCCTCGTCGGGCAGGCCCACCACCACCGCGCAGATCACGGCCGGATGGCGCTCGATCTCCGCCTCAATCTCGGCGGGGTACAGGTTGACCCCGCCGCACAGGATCATGTCGGTCCGCCGGTCGGCGAGATAGAGGTAGCCGTCCTCATCGACCCGCCCCAGGTCGCCGAACGAGTTCCAGCCGTCGCGTTCGCGCCGATCGGCCCCGACATAGGCGTAGGTCGGCCCCTCCTCCGGCGGCGTGCGAAACCAGATTTCGCCGACTTCGCCCGTGGGCAGGTCCTGGCCCTGGTCATCGGCGATCTTCATGCCGACGCCGGGCCGGGGCCGGCCGACCGAGCCGGGATGGTCCAGCCACTCACGACCGCCGATCACGCACGAACCCATGCGCTCCGTGCCGCCATAGACCTCCCAGATGGCGTCCGGCCCCAGCCAGTCGATCCAGGCCTGCTTCAGCCAGACGGGACAGGGCGCGGCCATGTGGAGCACGGTCTCCAGCGCGCTGAGGTCGGCCGCCGCCCGCATCGCCTCGGGCAGGCGCATGATCCGGTGCATCATGGTCGGCACCAGGTAGGCGTAGGTCACGGCGTGGGCCTGCGCCAGGCGCAGCCAGGCCTCGGCGTCGAACCGTCCCATCTCGATGGCGTGGCCGCCCTGGGCGACGGTCATCAGGATCTGGGCGAACGGCGCGCTGTGGTGTAGCGGCGCGGGATTGAGGATCACCGCGCCCGGCCGCATGCGCATCGGCCCCATGGCGGAGGTCCAGCGCGCCGGCCGGCGGTCCTGGATCAGCTTGGGCCGGCCGGTGGATCCGCCGCTGGTCGCCACCCGCCACACCTGCGCCGCCAGCGGGGGCAGCGGCGAAGCCTCGAGCGCCTCGAAGCCGTCGAAAGGCGCCGCCTCGCCGCGACCGATGACCAGCCGGGGCCGCATCAGAGCGACCAGCGCCTCGAACTCGCTGTCCGTCAGCCGGTGCGACACGTGGGCCGGAGAGGCCCCCGCCTTCCAGATCGCGAACGCCGTCTCGTAATAGGCGAGGCCGTTGGGCAGGGCGATCATCACCGTGTCGTCGGGCCGCACCCCCAGGGCGACGAGCCGCCGCGCCCGGCGATTGGCCGCCGCGTCGAGCTGGGCGAAGGTCAGGGTTTCCGCCCCGAGGGTCACGGCCGGCCGGTCAGGCCGGAGACAGGCCTGGGCCGACAGCAGGGCGCCGAGCGGCGCGCCTTCGCGGGGCGCGCTGTCGGGGGTCACGAACACCGATGGGTCAAACACCAAGCTCACCGTCAACGCTCCGCCCAGGCCAAGGCATCCTGCCTCCATTGTCCCGGAGACGCAGGGTCCGCGCGACAACCATCAGCCGACCGATATCGCCCGGCGGCTCAGGCGAGCTTTATCGAGGCGTGCCCTTCCGGGGCGGTGAACAGCGGGGGCCGGTCGCCATAGGCCGGCGGCAGACCCTGGGTGCTGATCCGCAGCAGGCGGCGGCGCTTGCCCTCGGCCGCCGAATATTCGATCGGCGTGGCGCGATGCAGGGTCGCCAGATTGTCCCAGATCAGGACGTCGCCGACCTCGGCCTTGAAGGCGATGTTGAAGCGCGGCGAGACCGCGTGGTTCTTCAGCGCGTCGAGCAGGGCCTCGCCCTCTTCCGGCTCCAGCCCTTCCACGCCGTAGGGCGTGCCGGCGACCGCGTAGAGGCTGCGCCGCCCGCTGATCGGATGGGTGATGACCAGGGGATGGCGGGGACGCTCTGCGGCCCGTTTCTTGGCCCGCACCCCGCCGTCGCGATCGGCCGCGTCCGGATCCAGCTTGATCGGCGTCTCGTCGGGTCCGCGCTTGCCGCCGACCAGCATGTGCAGGGCGTCGAGCGTGTCGACCCGCTTGCGGAGCGCGTCCGGCAGGGCCTCATAGGCGGCGGTCAGGTCGGTGAAGCGGGTTTCCCCGCCCTCGAGCGGCGCCTCGATCGCATAGAGCATGGTCGTGAAGGCCGGCACGTATTCGTACGAGCCGTCCGTATGCCAGAACGAGGCGCCGTCGCGCCGTCCCATGTCGTGCTCCGGCGAGTTGGAGATGGTGATCAGGGCCGGATAGTCGGGATCCAGGTCCTTGGTGAAGAAGAAGTCGATCGGCGCCCCGAACAACCGGCCGAACCGATCGTATTCGCCCTTGGTCAGGTCCTGGCCGCGAATGCGCAGGACGTGGTGCTCGGCCAGGGCGTCGACGAGGGCCTTGCCGTCCGACGCGGAGAGATCGCGCAGGTCGACGCCCGTGACGTCCGCGCCGAACGGCAGATGAGGATGGAGTTTCATGGTCGTTTCCTGCGTTTGCGGGGTAGATCGCGTTCGGGATCGCGTCAGCCCTCGTCGTTGACCCATCGGACGAACCGGTGGAGCGGATAGAAGCCGTCGTGCGGCAGGCCCACCTCGGGCGTGGCGCAGCCCAGCGAGACGATGCGCTGGGCGCCCGCCGAAGCCAGGAGATCGCGCAAGGCCGCCTTGCGCTGGGGCGGATAGACCCCGACCGTCTGGGTGGCGACATTGACGTGGCGGACGGCGTCCTCCAGCCGCTCGACGGCCACGACGTTGACGACCTTGCCCTCGGGATAGAAGTCCACGGCCTCGTCGGACCGGATCACCAGCCCGCGCCCGTCATAGCCGCCCCAGACCCGGTAGTAGTCCTCCAGGTCGCGCAGGCCGTCGATCTCGTCGCGCAGCGATCGCGCGATGGGACGCGGCTCGCCCGAAGCGGACCGCCGGGCCTGGCCCAGCCTGGCCTGCAGGCGCTCGCAGTAGCGGTCGATCTGGTCGAGCGAGCCTTCGACGAACTGGAAGCGGCTGGCGGTGCAGGCCTCCTGGTTCATGATCGTGGCGTCGTGGGCGCCGGCCTCGGCCGCCGCCTCCAGCGCCGCCTCCGAGGCGAAGGCCTCGCGGCCGATCAGCGAGATCGAGGTCTTTGGATCGAAGGCCACCAGTTCCAGGCCCGGCCCGACATATTTCAGCGCGCCCTTGATGGTGCTCTCGCCGCCCCAGGCGACGATCTTGTCGAAGTACTGCGGGCGGAACAGCAGGCTCTCGACCGCTTCGTCGCCGCCCCGCCAATAGGCGGCCGAGAACGATCGGGCGACGGGGTGCCCCGGCGCGGCCTCGGACAGGGCCGCCAGGATGGCCGGGGCGCTGAACAGCTCGTTCGACGGCAGTTTCAGCAGGTGCGCGCCCTTGGTCAGCGCCCCGCGGATCACGGTGTTGGCCGCGACGCCCGGCGAGTTGCCGGCGATGACGTGCAGCAGCCGGCAGGGGAAGGCCCGCACCCGGGCCGGCCGGCCGGACGGCGTCGCCACCTCGCGCCAGCCGTCCAGCAGGTCCTTGCCGCCGATCTCCTGGGCGATCATGAACTCCATGGCGGCGCGGCTGAACATGTGGCCCAGATGGGCGAACGAGGTCTCGACCAGGTCGCGCGGATAGAAGCCGGCGGCGACGCTGTGCTCCATCGCCTGGGCCAGGGCCCCGGAAGCGTCCCGCTTCAGCACCTCGCCCGTGGCGACCAGCACGTCGATGATCTCGTCCACCGGCACGTCGGCGGCGGGCGTCGGCGTGGGACGCGGCCAGACCAGGGCGCCGACATCCAGCGGCGGCGTGGTGAAGCGATTGGGCTCGCGGCCATACTCGGGACCGTCGCCCTCGACGATCCGTCCCTTGACGACGTGGCGGACCCGGACGGGTCCGGCGAGCGGCGGAAGGATCGCGTTCATGGGGCCACGGCTCCGCGGATATAGGCGTCGATGGTGCCGGCGCAGCCGATGTGGTCGCTTTCTCCGGCCTGGGCGTAGCGGCTGATGGTGTCCAGGATGGTCGGGCCGGCCCGGCCGCACGGACAGTCCTTGAAGTCGATGGTGACCTTGTCGCCGCTGATCAGCCCGCCCCAGCGCCCTTCATAGAGCAGGTCCAGGAAGGCGAACCGGCCCTCGACGACACCGTCCTCGCCGTCGTCGGCGGTCAGCAGGCGCTCGCCGTCGCGGTCCAGCAGCAGCCAGATCAGGCCCGGCGGCCGGTGATAGCGACCGCACTGGCACTTGGGACAGGTCTGCGCCATCTCGGTCATGCCGTAGGCGTTGTTGCGGATCACCTTGCCGTAGAAGCGGTCGACCCGCTCCTTGTAGTCGTCGGGCAGGGTGACGCCCTTCAGCCCGCCGCCGGCGCTGACCAGGCTGTCCGGATGGAAGCCGCCGTCCTCGACGCCCAGGGCCTTGGCGCGGTCGATGATCGCCATGTGCTGCGCCCACAGGGCCGAGACCACGATCGGCTCATGGCGGTGCGCCAGGAGCTTTTCCACGAAGTCGTCCAGCGCCGCGCTCATGCGTTCGGCCCGCACCTGGGCCTCGACCCTGGCGACCGCGATCTCGCCCGGCGTCGCCAGGCCCTCGGCCATGCGCTTGTTCAGGGCCGCCGAGGCGCTGATGTCGGCCAGGCGCAGGGGCTCGTCGGTCAGGAAGTGGGCCTCGCCGGGCCGGGCCCAGACGGCGGCCGAGTTCACCGCCGCCTCGATGGCGCTGTTGGGGCCCTTCGAAGGGCTGGTCAGGAACACCACCCGGCTGTTGTCGGCCTTGACGTAGGGCCAGCCGCTCATGCGGCGGTAGTGGCGCTGCTTGTTCTCGGAATCGCCCCGGGTGTGGTTGAGGAACGAGACCTTGCCGCTGGAGCCGCTGGTGGCCAGCACCATGTGGCCGGCGGCGCGCAGGCGATCCATCCAGTCGTCGACATCCCGCACGCCCTCGACGTCGACATCGGTCACCGTCTGGGTCGAGAGGGTCTGCATCCACTGCAGCAGCCGGTCCCACCGCCCCTGCTCCACGAAGCTGGCGGGATAGGACTTGTAGGCGGTGTGGGCGAACAGCAGCGGCACCAGGTCGTCCAGGCGGCGGATCTCGTCCACCCCGCTTTCCGTCGCGCGACGGCGCAGGACGGGGATCTGCTCGCGGCGTTCGGCGAACAGCTCGCGCGCGGCTTCCAGCTGGCGCGCCTCGAGGTCGGGATACGACCTGTCGAAGACGTCTTCGTGGACGGCGGCGTCCACCAGCTCCGATCGAACCGACATGCCTGGGGCTCCCTGTTTTTCTTTGACGATGATCCTCCCAGCGCCGACGGTAGAGGGGCGATCCGGACAATCAGGTCGCTGGAACGGACAGGATGGGAGAAGGCCGATGCCGCGCGTCGCCATCGTCGTCACCGACGAGGTCCTGACCAATGCGGTGTTCGAGCTGGCCGACGCCCTGAGCCTGGCCAACCGCTACACCGAGCAACAGTACGGGGAGCGCGAGGCCCTGCCGCCCACCCTCGACGTGCGGCTGGTTTCGGCCTCCGGCGAGGCGGTGCGGGCCGAGAACGGACGGCTGCTGTCGGTGGACGAGGGCCTGCACTCGGGTCCGTACGACCTGATCTATGTCGCGCCCTTCGCGATCGGCCGGCCCGAGGCTCTCGCCGCCCGGCTGGAGCCGCTGCACGCCGTCAGCGACTGGCTGGCCGCGGCGCATGGCGAGGGCTGCAGGGTCGCGGCCAGCGGCAGCGGCATGGCGGTCCTGGCCCGGGCGGGCGTGCTGGCCGGGGTGGTCGTCCCCCTGCCCTGGTGGCTGGAACGGCCGATGGCGCGGCTCCATCCGCACCTGACGTTCGACGTCGACCGCAAGGTCCAGGTCCATGACGGCCTGTTCCTGGCCGGGGCCCATGTCGCCGAGCCGGCCCTGGCCGTGCGGATCATCGAGGCGATCATGTCGCCGGACGTGGCGACCTGGATCGAGCGGATCACCGGCGTGGATCGCTATCCCGACGGCCCCGACCCCGCCCTCGCCTTCTCGCCCACGGTGCTGCGCGAGGACGAGCTGGTGAAACGCGCCGCGCACTGGCTGCAACTGCGCTTCGCCCAGAAGCCGCAGATCGCGGACCTGTCGGCGGCGATGGCGATCCATCCGCGGACGCTCTCCCGCCGGTTCATGGCCAGTCTCGGCATGACGCCGATCGACTATTTGCAAAGGCTCCGGGTGGAGGCGGCCAAGCGCATGCTGGCCCGGTCCGCCCGCAAGGTGGACCGGGTCGGCTATCTGGTCGGCTATTCCGATCCGCGGTTCTTCAAGAGCCTGTTTCGCAAGCACACCGGACTGACGCCGGGCGAGTACCGCCGCCGGGCGCGGGCCGGCGACCAGGCCTAGATCGGCGTGCGGGTCCGGACGCCCGGCTCCACCGGATAGCGCCCCAGGAACAGGTAGGCGGCGGCGGCCAGCAGGAACAGGACGGCCGCGCCGATCAGGGCCTGGTTGTAGGACTTGAAATGGTCGAAGGCGAAGCCGAACGCGATGCCGCCCAGCCCGGCGAAGGCGGCGATGAATAGCGTGCTGAGGCCATAGATCGCGGCGAAGGACTTCATGCCGAAATAGCGGGCGATGATGAAGGCGATCACGTCGATCTCCGCGCCCTGGGCCAGTCCGATCAGCACCAGGCCGACGCCCGCCATGACCGGCGTCGGCGTTCCCGGCAGCAGCAGCGCGATCCCGACCACCGGCAGCAGGGTGAAGGCGCAGCCGACCGCCGGAGCCCAGATCCGGTCCACCAGCAGGCCTGTCGTCAGGGTGCCGACGACCACGGAGATCGCCAGCAGGGCGCTGTACTGGGCGGCGACGCCGGCCGGCAGGCCCTTGTCGGTCAGCATGGGCTGGAGCTGGCTTAGGATCCCCACGCAGGGACCGTAGGTGAGCGCCGCGGCGGCGCAGACCAGCAGGACCCGACGGTCCGAGATCAGCGCCAGCCACAGGGCGGGGCTGAGGACCGAGACCGGCTTGCCCTTGGCGTTCAACTCGCCGGCCTCGCGCCGGTCGCGCACCAGCAGCCAGCTGATCGGCAGCGCCACCAGCAGGGCGACGGCGGCCAGCAGGTAGTAGCCGGCCTGCCAGCCATGGGTCTTGATGACGTGGTAGGCCAGGACCGGCATGAAGGCTCCGGCCAGCGAATAGCCGATGCGCGACACCGCCAGCGCGGTCCCCCGGGAGGTGGTGAACCAGCCGGCCACGGCGCGCGTGAAGGCCACCCCGGTCGTGCCCATCCCGGCGAAGACCAGCAGGACGTAGGCCGCGACGAACAGGGGATAGTTGCCGCCGCTATGGGCGATCAGCAGATAGCTGGCGCCGACCAGGACCAGGCAGGTGCACAGCACCGGCCGGACCCCGACCCGGTCGATCAGCCGGCCGAACAGCGGCGCGACCAGGCCGGCGAACAGCGCGACCTGGAAGGCCACGGCGATCTGGCCCCGGCTCCAGCCGAAGGCCGCCTGCAACGGCTGGACGAACTGGCTGGAGGTGAACGACCACCCGCCATAGCCCAGGCCCATGGCGATGAAGGTGCCGAGCACCACCTTCCAATGGGCGCGCCATTCGTCTCGGGCTGTCTGGTCGATCATCGGTGTCCCATTCCAAATGGCGGCCGTCGGCGCCGCCTTGCGGCGGTTCAGGCGGCGCGTTCGAGCCTGACGTTGAAGTCGCGGATATAGCCGCCCATGACGCTGTCGATGCTGGCGTAGTCCAGGTCGAACGCCTCCATCGCATAGGAATGGCGCGGTCCCCGGGCATGGGCCTCGCGATCGGCGGCCATCCAGGCCGCCACCGCCGCGGCGCGCCCGGGCGTGAAAGCCACGCCGAACCGCGCGTAGCAGCGGCCCAGCTCGCGGAGCGGATCAGCCTGGACGTCCAGATAGTGCGCGTCGAAAAACCGGTCCGGATGGTCGTCGCGCACCTGGGCGGCGCGCCGCATCGACTGGGACTGGCGTTCCAGCATGCCGAACGAACCGGCCGGCGTGACGTCCGAGAACAGGCCGTGGTTGACCGCCAGGTTGTTCGACAGCGACGCCAGGACCTTGGCCGGATCGCGGTGGCACAGCACCACGCCGGCGTCGGGAAAGACCTCGACCAGGTCGCGCATCCACCAGTCATGGGCCGGAGTCTTGAGCACCCAGCGATCACGCTTGAACCGGTGCTGGAGGTGCTGGAGCGCCCGCTTCTGCTCCTCGTAGACCGGTTTCATGTCGATGGAGTACAGCAGCTTGGCGTAGTTGGGGACGTTCCACCACGCCGGGTAGTTCACGGTCAGCAGCGACATCTCCCACAGGAAATTGCACTCCTCCGGACGCTCGGCGCCGTAGGGATGGATGCCCTGCATGGCCGGCGACAGGAAACCCTCGAAATCGAGCGCCGCGCGGCAGGCCTCGATGCGGGGGTCGCTGGCGTAGGTCGCCTCCTGCGGCGGCGGCGAGGGAAACATGATCTCCCACATGCGCGGCGACCGGTTGGCCGGATCGGCGGCCAGGAGATTGTGAAAGAAGGTCGAGCCGGCGCGCGGCAGGCCGGCGACGAAGATCGGCCTGACGATGGCCTCCTCGGCGACACCCGGGAACCGCTTGCGGTCCTCGGCCAGCGAGAGCCGCCCCTTCAGATTGTCGACCAGGCGCCGCCGGGCGCGCTCGACCCCACGGGCGTTGAGATCGGCGTGCACGATCAGGTCGCGGGAGAGGACCTCCAGCGGTTCACGAAAGAGCTCGCCGCCCCAGTCGACGAGGCCGGTCGCATCCTGGGCGGCGCGCATCAGGTCGTGAGCGTCCAGCGGATGCGTCATGAGCCGTTCCTCCTCGCGCCGACTGTTCCACGGCTTGCGTCCAGCCTAGGCCGCGCGGGAGGGCGCCGTCACCCAAGCGGCCCCAAGGCATCGTCTCCGCGATAAGCCCGCCCCAGGCGCGCCGGAAGGTTTCCCGGACGAGGGGGCGGGGGTCATGCTGCGGCCATGGATGCTCCGACGCCCTTCGAAATCGCCGTGCCCGAGGCGCGCCTCCAGCATATCCGCGCCGGGCTGCGCGCGGCCGACATCACCTATGCGCCGCCCGGATCGGGCTGGGCCTATGGCGTGGACGCGACGTACCTGCGCCAGCTGGTGGACTATTGGCTGGAGTCCTACGACTGGCGGCGCTGGGAAGCCCACCTCAACCGCTTTCCCCAGTTCAGCGCCCGCATCGACGGTGTCGACGTGCGCTTCCAGCACATCAAGGGCTCGGGCGGGCGCGGTCCGATCCTGATGACCCACGGCTGGCCGGGCTCGATCCTGGAATTCGACCAGGCCGCCGAGCGGCTGGCGTTTCCCGAGCGGTTCGGCGGGCGGGCCGAGGACGGCTTTGACCTGGTCATCCCTTCCCTGCCCGGCTTCGGCTTTTCCTCCAGGCCGACGCGCCCGATCGGACCGCGCCGGGTGTCGGAGATGTGGCGCGCCCTGATGGTCGAGCATCTGGGCTGCGACCGCTTCTTCCTGCAGGGCGGCGACTTCGGCAGCGCGGTTTCCAGCTGGCTGGCCCACGACGCGTCGCGGCACGTGGCGGGCCTGCACCTGAACCTGTGCATTCCCCAGCCCGTCCCCGCCAGCGAGGCCATCGAGGGCGAAGTCGCGTGGCGGACGGCCTACGAGGCGGTGCAGCGGCGCGAGTCCGCCTACATGTTCGAGCACATGACCAAGCCCCAGACGATCGGCGCGGCCCTGTCGGCCAGTCCCGTCGCCTTCGCCGCCTGGGTGATCGAGAAGTTCCACGGCTGGGCCGACACCGGCGGCGACATCGAGAGCCGGTTCAGCAAGGACCAGTTGATCACCAACCTGATGACCTATCTGGTCAATGACGCGGTTTCCTCGTCGATCTGGATGTACGCCGGGACGGCGGCCGAGGCCGCGGCCGGGCGATTGTCCGGCCTGAAGGTGACGGTTCCGACCGGGGTCGGCCTCTATCCGGCCGAGTTCCTGCCCGCCGCGCCGCGCGAGGCCATGGCCCGCAACTGGAACCTGGTCCGCCTGACACAGATGCCGGCCGGCGGCCATTTCGCGGCCTTCGAGGAGCCCGCCGCCTTCGCCGACGACGTCCGACAGTTCTTCCTGAGCCTATGAACCTGGCAACCCGCAGGAGCCACGCCATGAAGGTCCGCTATCCGCGTTGGGACTACGCCCAGACCCCGCCGCACTGGTCGCCCTATATCGAATACGTCCAGGCGCGCAACGCCGCCTCGACCATCCCATCCTATGTCGAACCGTTCCTGGTCAAGATCATGCTCCAGGCCCGCCAGGCCCTGGACCAGAAGGACACGCCGCTGGACCGCGACCTGGTGGTGTTCATCAAGCAGGAGGCTCAGCACTGCAAGCAGCACGACGCCTTCAACAAGCAGCTCCACGCCGCCGGCTATGACGGGCTCAAGGCGTTCGAGGCGGAGCTGGAGGCGACCTACGAGGACTTCCTGGCCAACCGGTCGCTGAAGTTCAACTGCGCCTACGCGGAGGGCTTCGAGGCCCTGGGATCGGGCATGGCCCAGATCGTGTTCGACGGCAAGCTGGCGCGGTTCGAGGCCGACGAGCCCAATCCGGGGTCGGAACTGTGGCGCTGGCACCTGGCCGAGGAGTTCGAGCACCGCAGCGTCGCCTTCGACGTCTACCAGACCCTGTTCGCGCGCAAGAACCCGGTCGCCGGCTACTTCTACCGGCTCTACGGCTTCTTCTTCGCCCTCAGGCACCTGGGCGGCTATTCGCGGCGGGTGACCGACTATCTGCTGTCGGTCGATCGCGCGACGATGACCCCCGAGGAACGTGCACGGTCCGTGGCCCGCGAGGCCCACTTCAAGAAGACCTACGCCAAGCTGATGATCCCCAAGCTGCTGATGGTGCTCTCGCCCTTCTACAATCCCGGCAAGAAGAAGGTCCCGCCGGCCCTGGCGCGCTATCTGGAGGCGTTCGAGACGCGGACGGCCTGACGCCCCCGAGCTTCACGCGTCGCTCCCCATCTCCCCATCATCCCGGGCCTCGCGCCTACCGGACCCGACAAGAGCTGGCGGTGACGATCGAACGTCCGCTTGCCGGCAGGATGCCAATGACGAATTTCGACCCGTTGCGGACCTTCGCCGGAGCGGATCCCATGGACCTTTGCTGACTCTTCTCGGACCGTTGAAAGGTCCACTCTCCGGAAGAGTCAGCCTGCCCGGTCAGGAGCCAGGTTTGGCATTTTCAGCTTTCGGCTCACCGAGATGGATGTTTGACGGAAAATTTCCGCCCGTGCATCGCTGATAGTGAAGACCGAGCAATGGGTGAGGGAGCATGTCGGAGGGACGCGCGCGCGTCGTGGCCTGGCTGGGGCGGGAGATTCTCCCCCACGAAGGGGACCTGCGCGCCTGGCTGCGGCGCTCGTTCGCCGTTGCTGGAGACGTCGACGACATCATTCAGGAAACCTATTGCCGCCTGGCCAGCCTGACCCACGTCGACCATGTCGACCAGCCGCGCTCCTATCTCTTCCAAGCCGCTCGCAATGTCGCGCTGGAGCAAATTCGGCGCGCACGCGTGGTCCGGATCGAGACCGTCAGCGAGATGGATTCTCTCAATCTCATGCACGACGCCCCCTCGGCCGAACGCGTGATTTCCGGGCGACGGGAACTCGAGCGAGTCCGCTCGCTGATCGCCGTATTGCCCGAGCGCTGCCGACGCATCTTCGAGATGCGCAAGATCGAGGGCGTGTCCCAGCGCGAAATCGCCCGGCGACTGGGCGTGACCGAACACGTCGTGGAGAACGAGTCGGTGAGGGGGCTTCGCGCCATTCTCGCGGCCATGACCGAACAGGACCGCCCCTCCGGGGCCAAGGGACCGAAAGAGAAGACCGATGGTCGAACGCGAAAGCGCCGCTGACATCGAGGCGGACGCCGCCCGATGGGTGGTCCGCGTCGATCGTGACGGAGACGATCCCGCCGTCCGCGCCGGCCTGGAAAGCTGGTGGGCCGGCGACCGGCGGCGCGTGGGCGCCTATGCGCGGGCGGAGGCCGCGTGGCTTCACCTTGATCGCGCTCAGGTCTTCGCGGTCGAAGCGCCGGATCAACCCGCCGGGACGTCCGGCACGCGCCGGAGCGTGATGGCCGCCTTCGGGGTCCTGGCGGCGGGCGTCGCGGTCGCTCTGGTCGCGCCACGCCTGCTTTTCCGGCGCTATGGCACCGCGCTGGGCGAAATCCGCCACCTGCCGATGGCCGATGGCTCCATGGCCGCGATCAATACCGATTCCGCGCTCGAGGTCGCCATGCGCCCTCGCCTGCGCGCCGTGCGACTGGATCGCGGCGAGGCCTGGTTCGAGGTGGCCAAGGACGCCGAGCGCCCCTTCGTGGTGGAGAGCGGGCCGGTGCGCGTGCGGGCGGTCGGCACGGCCTTCTCCGTGCGCAGGCGCGAGGCCGGCAGCGACGTCCTGGTCACCGAAGGCGTTGTCGAGGTCTGGACCAAGGGCGGCAAAACCCCGCCCCGTCGTGTTTCCGCCGGCCAGCGGGTGTTCGCCGACAACACCCTCGGCATCTTGACCCCGCCCAAGGCCGAGGTGGACCTCAATCGGCAACTGGCCTGGCGCGACGGCCAGATCGTCCTGGATGGCCAGACGCTGGTCGAGGCCGCCGCCGAGTTCAACCGCTACAACAAGCGCAAGATCGAGATCGCCGATGTGCGACTGGCCGACGCGCGCTTCGTGGGTTGGTTTCGCACGAGCGATCCCGAGGGGTTCGCCCAGGCGGCGGCGACCACGTTCAAGGGCAGCGTCAGCATCAGTGACGACGCGATCGTCCTCCGGGGCGGCTGAGCCCCTTGGAAAGAAAAACCGGCGATTTCTGACGGAAGCCAGGGGGCCGCGCATCGTTTCAAATAGGCGCTCCAAGAAGCGTCGTTTGAACCGACACAGAGGGAGGGGGCAGATGCGGACGACGCGTGCTAGCCACAACAGATCCTATTGGATGCTCGCGACCGGGGCGACGGCCCTGATGGCCGCCGCCGGGGCGCAGGCCCAGGTGCGCAAGTTCGATGTCCCGGCCCAGCCGGCGGTCACCGGCATTCCCCAGTTCGGCCAGCAGGCCGAACTGCAGATCCTGGCGCCTCAGGCCGCGGTTCAGGGCAAGCGCGTCAACGCCGTGCGCGGCGCCTACACGGCCGAGGAGGGGCTGACGCGCCTGCTGAACGGCGTGGGTCTCACCGTCGCCTCCAACAACGGCCGCACGGTGGTGCTCGATCAGTCCCCACAGGCGAACCCGGCCAGTGACCCGGCGCCCCCGCAGGATGAGACGGTCGTCCAGGAAGTCGTCGTCACGGGCCTGACCTCGCGCAATCGCCCGCTGATCACGGCCTCGGCGGACATCACCCTGGCGACACGCGCCGACATCGAGCGCAAGGCGCCGCGTTCGACCGCCGACCTTCTGGAGCTCGTGCCCGGCATCTTCGTCGAGGGCACCGCCGGCGAGCTGTCGAACAACTACTCGGTGCGCGGCCTGCAGGGCGGCGGCCAGCGCTTTATCCAGTTGCAGGAGGACGGCCTCCCGATCATCTACCAGGGCGGCGGCGCGGACTTCTTCTTCTCGGAGGACGCCACGATCGACCGGCTCGAAGCGGTCAAGGGCGGCACCTCGGGGATCCTGACCGTCAACGGGGCCGGCGCGACGGTCAACTTCATCTCGCGCAAGCCCAATTTCGACAAGCCCGAGGGGATCGTGCGGGCCACGGGGTACAATTACGGCCTCAAGCGCGGCGATTTCTACTACTCGGCGCCGATCGCCCAGAACCTCGCGTTCAACGTCGGCGGCTATGTCCAGAGCAGCCCCGGCGTGCGCAAGAACACCTTCGATTACGAAGGCTACCGCTTGAAGGCGATGCTGGAATATCGCTTCGACGAGGGCGGATACCTGCGGGTGACCGGCAAGATCGGCGACATGAAGGCGGCCTACTACGCCGACCAACCCTACGCCTACAGCAATGGCAAGCCCCGCGGCGTTCCCGGCCTGGACACCCAGTTCGGCAATATCGGCGGCGATGCGTTCAACCGGATCTCCGTGCCGGTGTCGACCTTCGTCGAAAGCGACGGCTTCCGTGACTTCCGGCTCAGCGAGGGCGTGCGGGTCAAGACCAAGCAGTTGCGCGTCGACTTCGAAAGGCCGCTCAGCGACAGCGTCGAGATCTTCGCCCGGGCGCGCTATCTGGACCTGAAGGACGACTTCAACGGCCTTTTCCCCGGCTCGGGCACGGGCAATGCGGGCCTGACCAGCGCGGTGAACTATCTGACCCCCGGCGCGACCTCGCCGATCAACAACCTGCTCACCGCGGGCCTGGCCGCCTACCCGGCCACGGTGCGCTTCGGCGCCAGGAACCTGCGCACCGGCGTGGTCATCCCGTCGAGCGACGTCGCGACCCTGAACGCCCTGAACGGCAACGGTTTCCTGCAGGAGACGACGCTCAACCACGACTATCAGTCAGGTCACGATTTCGGCTCCAACATCGGGGCGCGCTGGGAATATCAGGGCGACGGGTTCAAGAACTCGCTGACCGGGGGCGTCCAGTATTACGACGTCAGCCGCAGCCAGAACCAGTCGGCGGTGGCGACCGTGGTCAACGACGTCCGCACCAACAGCGACGTCTACGACATCGTCTCGCTCGACGCGAACAACCAGGTCATCGGGGTGTTGAGCGACAACGGGCTGGTGTCGTACGGGGACTGGGGAGCGGGCATGCGGCGACGCACCGACAAGTCGGTATCGCTTTACGCCAACGACGAACTGGCGATCGGCGACAAGATCCACATCGACGGCGGCGTGCGCTGGGAAAGCGACAAGGCCCGGTATCTCGAAGGCAACGCCGCGGCCGTCAACCAGCCGGTGCAGCCCGGGGTGGTCGGCGTCGTGCGAACCGTGGGGTCGACCTTCGACGGCGCCTATACCGAGAAGCGCAAGACGCAGGACAAGGTCGCCTGGACCGTCGGCGCCAGCTATCTGATCACGCCGCACTTCTCGGTCTATGGCCGCTACGCCAACGGCTTCCAGACTAACAACACCGATCCGATCACCAAGATCGAACTCTACGAGGCGGGCGTGCGCTTCGAATACGGCCGCGTCCTCAGTGCGTCGGCGACGGTGTTCCGGACCAATTTCGACAACCAGTTCTACAACTTCATCGACCCGTCCGACCCCACCAAGCAGACCAGCTATCTGGCCGACCTCAGGACGAAGGGGGTGGAAATCGACGCCCTCGTCCGGCCCGTCGACTGGTTCTCGGTCAACGTCACGGGCGTGCTCCAGGACCCGACGCTCAACAATCTGAGCCTGAACGGCGTGGCGCAGCCGACCTATGACGGCAATCGCCCCGAGCGGACGCCGGCCCGGCTGTTCACGATCACCCCGGCCATCAAGCTGCCCAACGACCGGGGCGAGATCTATGCGCGGTACAAGTACGTCGGCAAGATCTACGCGGACGCCGGCAATGGGGTGGCGCTGCCGTCCTACGGCGTCACCAGCGCGGGCGTCACCCTGAACCTGAAGGACAATCTCCAGGTCAATCTCAACGTCGACAACATCTTCGACGTCATCGGCCTGACCGAGGGCAATCCTCGCCAGGGCCAGACCCAGAACGCCTCCTCGGGCTATTTCTACGCCCGCGGCATCGTGGGCAGGACCTATGGCGGCTCGCTCACGCTCCGCTTCTAGAGCGCGGGACTAGGAGCAAGGCGGCGGACGCGCAAAGCGTTCCGCCGCCCCCTTTTGCGCGGTTGGAGAGGCTGCATGTTCAGAGATTTTCGATGGGCCGTCGTCGGCGCCCTGCTCTCGCTGACGGCCTCGGGCCAGGCCTGGGCGACGCCCGACCTGGCCTACCAGCTGACCGAGGGCCAGAACCTCAACGCCTTCGTCCGGGAAGACACCGTCGCCGCCCACCTGCTGCTGCGCAACGGCGAGGACCCCCGCATCCTCGTCGCCTTCCCGGCCGGCAACAGCGGCGTTGGCCTGTGGTTCGAGCGCACGGCCCGTCCCGCCACCTGGCGACTGGACCAGCCGCCCCGACCCGTCCGCCGCGGCGGGCTCAACGGCGTGATCGTCCGCGCCAGCCTCGACGCGCCACGGCTGATCGCCAAGCAGGCGGTTCTCTCGAATGTGCGCTATCTGCGGGACTATCAGGCGGTCGGCGACTTTCCGGCCGAGGTCGCGGTCGAGCCCACGATCGACGGCGACACCCTCACCTGGCGGCGTCCGCGCCTGGATGGCGGGCCCGGCTACGAGCTGGTCCTGCGGGTCATCGGCGGCCGCATCGACCAGGGCGCCATTGTCGCCGGGCCGGACGGGCGGATCGCGCTGGAGATCACGGCGCTGACCGGCGACACCCCGCTGACGCCGCTGCCGATCGCCCAGCTGCTGAACGCCGATGCGGCGGCCGACCCGGCGGCGCGCAATGCGCTGGCCTTCCTGAGCTATCGCGAGAAGTTCCTCGCCGGCTCCTGGCGCTTCAACACCTATTTCGGCCGCGACACCCTGATGTCGGTGCGGCTGCTGACGCCCGCCCTGCGGCCGGCGGCTGTCGAGGCGGGCCTCACCTCCGTGCTGGCGCGGCTGTCGCCCGGCGGCGAGGTCGCCCACGAGGAAGGCATCGGCGAGTTCGCCATCGTCCAGAACCGCAAGGCCGGGCGCGACGGCGACGCCGCCGAGCTCGACTACGGCATGGTCGACGACGACTACATGCTCGGCGCGGTCGCGGCGGACTACCTGCAGGGCCCCGGGCAGGCGCGGGCGCGGACCTGGCTGGCCCAGCCCCTGGTGAGCGAGGGCCAGCCAGGAGTCCGCGCGGCGACCGGCGCCATGCTGGTGAGCAACCTGCGTTTCGTGCTGAACCAGAGCCGTGGCTTCGCCGACGCCCCCGCCACCAGCACGTTGATCGCGATCAAGCCGGGTCGGACGACGGGAGAATGGCGGGACAGCAACGAGGGGCTGGGCGGCGGCGTCCACCCCTACGACGTCAACGCCGTCCTGGTCCCGGCGGCGATCGAGGCGGCCGACCGCCTCTTCCGCGCCGGCCTGCTGGATCCCTATCTCTCGGCCGAGGATCGCGTGCTGTTCGGCGACGCCGGCCGCATGGCCGGGGTCTGGCGCGCCAAGGCGCCGCCCCTGTTCCGGATCGAACTGCCGGCCGCCGAGGCGGCGGCGTCGATCCGGTCCTACGCCGACAGCCTGGGCCTTCCCGCGGCCCCGGCCCTGCGGGCCCTGGACCAGAAACCGCTCGTGTTCCACGCCCTGTCATTGGAGGCCACGGGCAAGCCCGTGCCGATCATGAACTCCGACGAGGGCTTCGCGCTGCTGTTCGGCCATCCGTCGGCGGCGGATCTCGACACCTACGTCACCGCGATCATGCGCCCCTTCCCGGCCGGCCTGATGACCGACGTCGGCCTGGTGGTGGCCAACGCCGCGTTCGCCGGCCCCGAGGTCCGGCCGCGTTTCAGCCCGGCCGCCTATCACGGCGCGGTGGTCTGGTCCTGGCAGCAGGCGCTGCTGGCGGCGGGGATCGAACGACAACTGGCCCGCCGCGACCTTCCCGCGGCCACGCGCGATCGCCTGACGGTCGCCCAAGGCGCGCTTTGGCGCGCGATCACCGCCACCCGCGACGTACAAAGTTCCGAGCTCTGGTCCTGGACGTTCCGCGAGGGGCGCTACATCGTGGCGCCCTTCGGCGCCGGAAAGGCCGACGCCGATGAATCAAACGCCGCGCAGCTGTGGAGCACGGTCTATCTGGCGGTGCGGCCGCCGACGGCGCGGGTTCGCCCTCGGTACGAGCCGACCCCGGCGGCCAAGGCCGCGGGCGTGAAATAGGGGCGAGGCGGCAGATCGGCGAATTCCATCCAGCCTCGATCGGAAAAAGAGAGGTCGCATGAACCGCATCGCACGGGTCGTGATCTTGGGCGGCGGAACCGCCGGATGGATGACCGCGGCGGCGCTCTCGCGCTGCTTTGGCCGCTCGCTTCGCATCGACCTGGTGGAGTCGGATGCGATCGGCACGGTGGGCGTCGGCGAAGCGACGATACCGACGATCCACTGGTTCAACGAATTGATCGGCCTCGACGAAGCGGCGTTCGTGCGCGCGACCCAGGCCAGCTTCAAGCTCGGCATCGAGTTCGTCGATTGGCGGCGCCCTGGACATCGCTACTTCCATCCGTTCGGCCGCTACGGCGTCGAGTTGGACCAGGTTCCTTTTCATCAGCATTGGCTGAAGGCCCGCGCGGACGGCGGCCAACACCCCCTGGCGGCGTTCTCGCTGGCCACGGCGCTGGCCGAGGCCAACCGCTTTGCAAAGCCCGTCGCCGATCCCCGTTCGATCCTCTCGACCCTCGGATACGCCTATCACTTCGACGCGACGCTCTATGCCGGGCATCTGCGCCGCCTGGCCGAGGCCGCCGGCGTGATCCGTCACGAGGGCAAGGTCGCGACCGTGGAGCGTGATCCGCAAAGCGGCTTCGTCACCGCGCTGGCGACGGAAGAGGGCGCTCGGATCGAGGGTGAGCTGTTCATTGACTGCTCGGGCTTCAAGGCGATGCTGATCGGCGAGACGATGGACGCCGAGTTTCAGGATTGGTCACACTGGTTGCCCTGCGACCGCGCCGTGGCCGCGCCCTGCGCCCGGGTCGCCGAGACCACGCCGTACACCCGGTCGACCCTGCGCCCGGCGGGCTGGCAATGGCGCATTCCCCTGCAGCATCGCACCGGCAACGGCTATGTCTACGCCAGCGCCCTGGTGTCCGACGACGAAGCGGCTGCGACGCTGTTGCGAAACCTGGACGGCGATCTGCTCGCCGATCCGCGCTTCCTGCGCTTCAAGGCCGGATTTCGGCGTGAAAGCTGGCGGGGCAATGTCGTCGCGATCGGCCTGTCGTCGGGCTTCCTGGAGCCGCTCGAGTCGACCAGCATCCATTTGATCCAGAGCGGCATTGCGAAACTGATCACGCTGTTTCCCGACCGTGATTGCGATCCCCGCTTGGCTCGCCAGTTCAACACCTTGTTCGCGCGCGACATGGATGGAATTCGCGACTTTCTGATCCTGCACTATTACGCGACCGAAGGGCATGACACGCCTCTATGGCGGCAAGCTCGCGCCATGGCGCTGCCTGACACCTTGATCGACAAGCTGGCGCATTATCGCAGCTCAGGCCGCCTGATGCTGACGCCCGACGAGCTTTTCCGCGAAGCAAGCTGGCTAGCGGTGCTGGACGGCCAGGGCGTTTCCGCCCAAGGGTACGCGCCGTTGGCCGCCACACTCGATCCAGCGCAAAACCTGCGGCAGATGAACGACATCGCGTCGATCATCGCCCGCGCGGCGCCCACGCTTTCTCGCCATGACGCCGCGATTGGCGAACTGATCCGATCGGCTAGCAAGCCAGATTGCTAGCAGCGGTGCGGGACCAGCGCCAACTTGTGTTAAGCAACGGCGTCTGAATGTCCGCTTCCGGGCCGTAGGCCAAGGTCTGGAATTGGCGCACTTTGACCTCGTCGAGGGAAGATCGCGAAAGTCCACCTTCCACCGATCGCGGACTCTCAAAGCGTCCGCTTGGCGCAAGCCCGCATCCGCCTGGGATGCGGCTGCGCCTTGAATCCTTGTTGGATCGAGGAAGGGAACTCAGCCCTTTCTCCTTTTGCTCGTCATTCCCGCCCTTGTGGCGGGAACCCCTGGTTCAGCTGACGGCGAGGCGCCTTGGCGCGCCAGCGCGCCATCCCTCCGCACCTGCGACGGATAAAGGGGTCCCGGGCACGAGGCCCGGGATGACGGGCTTTTAGGGAGGAGAGGACGCTCAGAATCACGGACCGCTCGACGACGAAAAGCCGCCAGGACCGGGTCCTGGCGGCTCTTTGCCAGCTCGGCGCGAGGGTTTCAGGCTGACAGCGCCTTCGGCATGCCGATGCCGAACAGCTCCTCGAACGCCCCCAGGGTGACGCGCCGGCGAACTTCCGGCGACACGTGGTCGAACAGGTGGTGCAGCACTTCCTGGGTGCGCGGATAGGTGCCCTCCAGGTGCGGATAGTCCGAGCCCCACAGCGCATTGCGGTAGTCATGGGCGATCACCGCCGGCAGGGCGGTCACGTCGTGCTGGAACGACGAATAGACCTGCTGCTTGATGATCTCGCTGGGCAGGCGTGACAGCTTGGGATGGGCGTACTGGTTGTGCTGGCGGTAGGCCTCGTCGAGGCGGTCGCCCATGGCCGGCACCCAGGCCACGCCGGCTTCGGCGGTCATGATCTTCAGCTTGGGGAAGCGGTCCAGGGCGCCGCCCGAGATCATGTGCACGACGCAGCGCTGCACCGGCACGGTCGTTTCCCAGTAGTTGATCAGGGCGCCGCCTGCCCCTCGCGTGACGATCAGCTTGGAGGTGCCCGTGCCGACGTGGAAGCAGACCACCATTCCCGCCTCCTCGCAGACCTGCCAGATCCGGTCGAACTCGGCCATGTTGTATTCGAGGTGGTCAGGCAGGGTCGCCGGCAGGCAGATCGACTTGAAGCCCAGGGCCGCGACCCGCTTGGTCTCCTCGACCGCGTCGTCGAAGTCGAGCACCGAGATCAGCGCCGTGGCCAGCAGGCGTTCGGAGCGCTTGAGCATGTCGGCATGCGCCCAGTCGTTATAGACCTTCACCGACTCGTGCATGAGCTGGCGGTCCTTCATCACCGACAGCCAGATGCCGACCGACGGGAACACGACCTCGGCCCAGATGCCCTGCTCATCCAGGTCGGCCAGGCGCAGGTCCAGGTTCTCCGAGCCCGGCGGCGTGATGGCGTCGATCATCGAGGCGGCGGCGAAGAAGACCTTCTCGTCGTCCACCACATAGATGTCGTGCTTGCCGTCGCGGACCATGTGGGGGCCGCGCGTCTTCAGCGACGGCGGCAGGTTCTCGGTCCAGAGGGTCTTGGGTTCCCAGACGTGGCTGTCGCCCGAATTCACCCAGATCTTGTCGCTCGCGGTCGTGGCGCCGGTGGTCATCGTGATCGTCTCCTACCTGCCGCGAATATCCGCCCGAGGCTCCAACAGGTCAATAATATATATAATTGACCACAAGAGCGATGCAGGCCACGCTGGCGCACCCTTCGAGGACGCACGTTTGAGCCGGCAAGACCCCAAATCCGCCCAACGCTGGTCGCCCGACGCCCGCGCCGAAGGCAGCGCGCTACGCGTCCCCAAGACCTCGGAGCTGATCGCCCGCTGGCTCCGACGGGAGCTGCTGCGCTCGCGGCCGAGCCCGGGCGACGCCCTGCCCTCGGAAACCGAGCTGCGCGAACGGTTCAGCGTATCGCGCCCGACGATCCGCGAGGCCGTCCGGATCCTGGAGACCCAGCACCTGGTCAAGGTGGCCCGCGGCGCGTTCGGCGGCGCGCGGTTCACCCTGCCGGAGGCGCGCATGGTGTCGGAGGCCACCGGCGTCTACCTGCAGGCGCACGGCACGACCCAGGCCGAGCTGAACGAGGCGCGCATCACGCTGGAGCCGCGGCTGATCGGCTTCATGGCCGGCAAGCTGACGCCCGACGCCATCGCCCGGCTCCGGGCCGAGGTCCAGCAGCAGGACGAGGCGATCGACGATGTGCGGGCCTTCGGCCGCGCCCACGAGGACTTCTACGCCGTCCTGTCCGAGGTCTGCCCCAACCGGCTGATCGCCCTGGAGCTGCTGACGCTGCGCGACCTGATCCAGGCCCAGACGGAACTGGTCGGGGACGCCTGGGTCCAGCATGCGCCCCGCTCCCGCGCCGGCATGGTCCGCCACGTCGAGGTCAAGCGGGAGGTCGTCGACCATCTCGAGGCCGGCCGGGCGGCGCAGGCCGAGGCCCTGTGGACCCGGATGCTGGAGGCTCAGCAGCGCCTGACCGCCGCGATCGGGGTCGGCGACGATCCGATCGAAGCCCTATGATCACGCCGCGCGAACATGTCGAACGCACCCCGATCGGCGACGGCGTCCGGCTGTGCGCCAGCTGCATCCCGCGCGGCCGTTGCCGCCTGGGCATCAGCGGCCAGGGCCTGGACCCGGAGGGCGTCGCCCGCTTCCGCCTCGTCTGCGACGCCGGGCACGAAGGCGGTCCGGGCGTGGCGCACGGCGGCTGGACCGCCTCGGTGCTGGACGAGATGCTGGGCAGCGTCGCCCTGCTGCACAAGCGCCTGACGGTGACCAAGAGCCTGGCCGTCGAATTCCTCCGGCCCGTCCCCATCGACCAGCCGCTGCTGGGCCGGTCGTGGAACGACCGGATCGAGGGTCGCCATTGGCACAATGTCGGCGAGATCACCCTGGCCGCGACCGGAGCCGTGCTCGGCCGGGCCACCGGCGTGTTCTCCGAACGCAATCCCGACCACTTCCAGCGCCACCACGACTGGCTCGCCGCCGAGCTTGGCCAGACGGCCGGATAGGCCTCAGTACTTGTAGTCCTTGCCGCCCGGATAGCCGCCGCCGCCATAGGCCGCGTCGAGGGCGGCGTAGTCGGTCGGTCCGGCCGGCGTGCGGGGAATGGCGTCGGCGAATTCCACCCAGCGCGGCTTCTTGTACGAGGCGATCCGGGCCCGGCAGTGTTCGATCAGGTCGCCCTCGGCGACCTCCGCGCCCGGCTTGCGCACGATAATCGCCTTGACGCTCTGGATCCAGCGCGGGTCGGGCACGCCGATCACGGCGGCGTCGGCCACGGCCGGATGGCTCTTCAGGCAGCCCTCGACCTCGGCCGGATAGATGTTCTCGACCCCTGACTTGATCATCTGGACCTTGGGGCCGACGAAGTTGATCGAGCCGTCCGGTTCGCGCTTGCCCAGGTCGTTGGTCAGCCACCAGCCAAAGCGCGTGCGACGGGCGTTGATCTCCGGGCGGTTCCAATAGCCCAGGCCGACGGTCGGACCACGGGCGCCCAGTTCGCCGACCTCGCCGTCGGGGACCTCGTTACCGTCCTCGTCGAACACCCGCACCACCGCGACCGGGCTGGTCCGGCCGAAGATGCTGGCGGCCTTGCGGTCATAGTGGGCCCAGGTCACCAGTCCGCCGACCTCGGTCTGGCCATAGCCCATCATCGAATAGTCCTCGGTCGGCAGGGCCGCCGAGCGGAAGTGGGTCAGGTCGTAGCGGCCGTCGGCGTTGAAGGCGTGCAGTTCGTCGATCGTCTTGGGCACCAGGAAGGCCAGGCTGCACTTCTCGGCGTGCAGGGCCTCGGCGATGACGGCCACCTCGGTCCGGCGGATCATGACGTTGGCGCCGCCGGCGTGGAACACGCCCAGCGTCACCATCAGGGTCCCGATGTGGAAATGCGGCCCGGAGTTCAGGAAGATGGTCCCCGCGGTCAGGGCCTGGACCAGCATGATGTTGACGTTCTGCGCCATCACGCCGGCCTGGCTGAGGATCGCCCCGTTGGGACGCCCCCCGAACGCGGCGGTATAGATGATCACGCAGCCGGCGTGGACGTCGATCTCGCGCGCCCGCCGCGTCGGGTCCGCCGCCTGCAGCCGCCCCTCGTAGCCGTCGGGACCCGGTTCGTCGAAATGGATCCAGGTCCCCTGCCTCCACTGAGCCAGATCACGCGCGGCCCGCACCGCCTCGCCGATCTCGCCCTCGTGCCACAGCAGCAGGCGCGGCTGGAGGTCGTCGATGACGAAGGCGATCTCCTCCGGCGACTGGCGCCAGTTGAGCGGGCAGAACATGGCCCCCAGGACGGAACAGGCCAGGATGCCTTCCAGCACGGCCAGCGAGTTCTGCCCCAGCCACAGCACCCGCTCGCCGGGTCCGACGCCCAGCGACTCCCACAGATTGGCCAGCCGGTTCACGCGATCTTCCAGGTCGGCGTAGGTGTAGCGACGACCTTCCTGAACGAGGGCGGTGCGGTTCGGATACGACCGGCGATGCTCCTGCAGCACGTCCAGCAGGGTCAGGGTATGCAGCGGGTCGGACATGGGGGTCTCTACATCAGACGCTGGGTTGGCGGGGCTTGAACACGGGCGCGATCCGCCCGTCGTGAAGCGGTCGGAAATCGACCTCGACAGGCAGGCCGCAGGCCAGGGCCTCGGGCGGACAATCGACCAGGTGCGCGAACATGGCGAAGCCTTCCGGCAGTTCGACGGCGGCCAGCACATAGGGCGTGGCCATGCCCGGGACCGGCGCGCGATGGATGGTCGTGTAGCTGTAGACCTCGCCCTCGCCCGCCGTTTCGACCCAGGTCCAATCGGTGGAGAAGCAGTGGGTGCAGGCGACCTCGGGCGCGAAGAAGAAACGCTTGCAGGCGTTGCAGCGCGGCGCGATCAGGCGCCCCCGCGCCGCGGCCTCCCAATAGGGCCGTGACAGGGGGGTGACGGGAAAGTCGAACGCGGCGTCGGCCATGGCTCAGCTCCCGGTCATGATCAGGGTTTCGAGATGCTGGGCGCCGGAGCCGGCGTTGGTGACCAGCGCCACCTCGGCGTCGGCGACCTGGCGAGGTCCCAACCCGCCGCGGATCTGGCGCACGCCCTCGATCACCTTGCCGGTCAGCTGGCTGGTGCCGGTCCAGCTGCCAGCCAGCATGCCGCCGTCCAGATTGGTGGGGCAATCGCCCTCCAGGGTCAGCCGGTCGCCGGCGACGAAATCGCCGCCCTCCCCCTCGCCGCACAGGCCCAGCATCTCGAACTGGCGCAGCACCTCGAACGAGCAGGGATCGTAGACGCAGAACACGTCGACGTCGGCCACGCTCAGCCCGGCCTGGCCGAAGGCCCGCTTGACCGCCGCCTGGCCCAGGGTCCTGACGTCGCGATAGAGCGGCGGATTGATGTAGTTGCCCTGGGCGAACTCCATCGCCCCGCCCGCCACGCGCACGCCCTTGACGGCTAGGTCCTTGGCGCGTTCCGCGGTGGTCATGATCAGCGCCGCGCCGCCTTCGTTCATCAGGCAGCAGTCCAGTCGATGCAGCGGGTCGGCGATCATCGGCGAGGCCAGGATGTCCGCGATCGTCACCGGATCGCCGCCGTACAGCGCCGCCTCCGGATTGGTCCGGCCGTGATTGCGGATCACCGCCGCCACATGGGCCATCTGCTCGGGCGTGGTACCGAACTGGTGCATGTGCCGGCGGGCGACCAGGGCGAAATAGGCCATGGTCGAGGCGCCGTAGGCGTCGATCCATTCCAGGCCCATGCCGGAGCCGACGGCCGCGCCCGTCGTGTTGAACGGGCCCGCCCGGGCGCTGCCGATCACCACCGTGTCGCACAGACCGGCCGAGATCGCCGCGCCGGCCTTGAGCACGCCGCGCACGCCCGTGGTGTCCATGAAGTGGCTGTCGACCCATTTCAGCGGCGCGCCGAAATAGGGCGCCCAGCTGGCGGAGTCGCCGGGCGCCCCGCCGGGACCGGGCCAGTCCAGCGCCACGCCGTCGATGTCGCGCCGGTCGATCCCCGCGTCGGCGATCGCGCCCTTCACCGCCTCGATCAGCAATTCGTGCGACGTCCGTCCCGGCAAGGTCCGCGCCTGCCGGGTCAGATAGACCCCCACCACAACCGGATCGCGCGCCGAAGCCATCGTCAGTCCTGATCGAACGGGCGCCGAGCGGACGCCATCGCGAGGTTTGTCCGTTCGACGCCGGCCCGGGTCAATGCGCCGCCGCCTTCCGGGGTCACAGGATCAAGCATGCGATGAGGCGTGCAGCGCCCTCAGCGCCACCTTGTTGACCTTGCCGCTGGGCAGGGTCGGGAAGGCGTCCAGGAACAGCACCTGCTTGGGCTTCTTGTAGCTGGCGATCAGGCCGGCCGTGTGGGTGATCAGGTCGGCGGCGCTGGCCTGCGCGCCCGGGTGCAGGATGACGGCCGCCACCACCGCCTCGCCCCACTTCTCGTCGGGCGCGCCGATCACCGCCACCTGGGCCACCGCCGGATGCTCGGCGATCGCCCGCTCCACCTCCTGCGAGTAGATGTTCTCGCCACCGGAGATGATCATGTCCTTCTTGCGATCGACCAGGAACACCCGTTCGCAGGCGTCGAACCGGCCCATGTCGCCGGTCTTGAGCCAACCGTCGTGGAAGGCCTCCAGCGTCGCGGCAGTGTTGTTCCAATAGCCGGTCATCACCGCCTCGCCACGGATCCACAGCTCGCCGACCTCGCCGGCCGCGCAATCCCGACCGTCGTCGCCAACGATCCGCACCTGGGTCAGCGGATAGGCGTTGCCGATCGAGCCCAGCAGTTCGACCATGGGTCCATCGACGGCGTGCAGGTGCTTGGGCAGGGCCGTGCCCGTACCCTCGGTCTGGCCCCAGGCGTTGACGAACACCGGCCCGAAGCGGGCCAGAGCGCGCCGCAGCACCGGCACGGGCATCGGGGCGGCGGCGTAGAGGATGGTCTCCACGCTGGAGACGTCGTGGTCGTCGAAGCCCGGATGGTCGACCAGCGCCTGGACCATCAGCGGCACCAGGTGCAGGTGGGTGATCTTCTCGGTCTCGATGGCCTTGAGCACCGCGTCCGGATCGAAGGCCCGGTGGATATGAATCTCTCCGCCCCGCCACATCTGGGCCAGCATGCTGGACTGGGCGCCGGCGTGGAACATCGGCATCACCTCCAGCATCCGGCCGCGCGGGCGCACGTCCATGGCCAGGCAGACGCATTCGCCCATCGCCAGCTCGGCGCGGTGCGAGCGCATGACGCCCTTGGGCCGGCCCGTGGTGCCGGAGGTGTAGATGATGTGGGCGATGTCGTCGGGCCGGGCCTCCAGCGGCGCCCCCGCCGGATCGCCGCTCCGCAGGAAGTCCTCGTAGGCGACGGCCCAGTCCGGGGCGTCGCCGATGCAGATGAAGATCTCGATCGACGGCAGGGCGTCCTTCAGGCCGGCGACCACCTCGGCGTACTGGGCCTCGAACACCAGGGCGCGCGGCGCGGTGTCGCCCAGGACCCAGGCGATCTCCGGCGGGGCCAGGCGGAAGTTCACGGTGCTCAGGATATAGCCCGACAGCCAGGCCGCGCTGAAGGCTTCGGCGTATTCGGTGCAGTTCATCGCCAGGATCGCGACGCGATCCTGGCGGGCGCAGCCGGCGCGGTGCAGAGCCGAGGCCAGTCGCCGCGCCCGCTGCAGATGCTGGCCATGGGTGAAGCGCCGATCGCCCTGAACCAGGGCGAGGTCGTCGGGCGAGAACCGCGCCGCGCGGGTGATCAGGTCGCCCAGGGTCCTCATGCGACCGCCTTCCGTGACCAGGCGGCGAAGCGCTCTAGGTGCAGGTCGATCGACCCGAACAGGCCGCGGGCCAGGACGGCGCGCTTGTAGAAGTGGCCGACCACATATTCCTCCGTCACGCCGATGCCGCCGTGCATCTGGATGGCCTCGCCCGTGACCTTCACGGCCGCCTCGGCGATCTGGACCTTGGCGGCGGAGACCCCGGCGCGGCGCGCCTCGGGGTCGGGGTCCGACAGGGCCGCGATCCCGCGCAGCAGTATCGACCGCGCCAGTTCGGTCTCGACCAGCATGTCGGCCATCCGGTGCTGCAGGGCCTGGAAGGTGTTCAGCGTCACGCCGAACTGCTTGCGCGTGGAGAGATAGTCGCGGGTCAGCCACAGGGCCGCGTCCATCGCGCCGACGCATTCGGCCATCAGGGCGATCACGCCGTGGTCGACGGCCAGCTCGATCCCGGCCAGGGCCCCGCCCTCCGCGCCGATCCGCGCCGAATCCCCCAGCGCCACGTCCGTCAGCACGAGGTCGGCGACCCGTCGCCCGTCGACGGCGTGATAGGCGATCACCTCCAGGCCCGCCGCGTCGGCCGGAACCTCGAACAGGGTGACGCCGCCAGGGGTCCTGGCCGACACCAGCAGGACGTCGGCGCTGGAGCCGCCCAGCACGAAAGCCTTGCGGCCGTTCAGCCGCCAGCCGTCCGCCAGCCGCGTCGCCTGCGTCTTCACGGCCGCGTCGTCGCCGCGCATGGCCGCTTCGTTATGGGCCAGGGCGATCAGCTTCTCGCCCCCGACCAGCGGCGCCAGCAGGGCCTCCTTCCGGGCCGGATCGGCCAGGGCGACGATGGCCCGGGCGGCGATGATCGCGCAGGACAGATAGGGCTCGACCAGCAGGACGCGACCGAACTCCTCCTGCAGAAGCGCGGTTTCGACCGGACCGCCCCCGTAGCCGAAATCGTCCTCGGCCAGGCCCGCCCCCAGCCAGCCCAGATCGGCGAAGGTCTTCCACAGGTCGCGCGAAAAGCCCTCGGCGCCGCGCAGCAGGTGGCGGCGGCGCTCGAAGCCGTAGTCGCGCTCGCACAGCCGCCGCGCGCTTTCCTTCAGCGCGGCCTGTTCCTGGGTGAGGGAGAAATCCATCGTCCTATCCTCTCACAGACCCAGCACCGACTTGGCGATGATGGTGCGCTGGATCTCGTTGGCGCCGCCGTAGATGGTTGTGGCGCGGCGGAACATGGCGCGCGACAGCCAGCCGGCGGCATGGTCGGGCGCCGGCGGGACGGGGGCCAGGACGTCCATGTTGTCCTGCCCCTCCACGTCCGGGAACACCGCCAGCCCATGGTCCCCCAGGGCCTCGACAGCCAGGTCGGCGATCCTCTGGCGCAGTTCCGAGCCGCGCAGCTTCAGCACCGAGGCGGTGGCGTTCAGCGCCGGGTCGCCCTCGCTCATGTGCAGCACGCGCAGGACGGCGGTTTCCAGGGCGCGAAGCTCGATCTCGAAGCGGGCCAGCCGGGCGGAGAACAGCGGATCCTCGATCAGCGGTCGCCCGCCCCGCGGTTCGACCGCGGCGATCTGCTTGACCATGGCCAGGTCGAAGGCCGTGTGCGGGGTTTCGGCGCTCATGGTGCGCTCGTTGGTGAGCAGGAACTTGGCGTAGCCCCAGCCCCGGTTCGCCTCTCCCACCAGGTTCTCGACCGGAACCCGGACATCGTCGAAGAAGACCTCGTTGACGCTGAGGCCCTCGTTGATCGTGTAGATCGGCCGCACCGAGACGCCGGGGCTCTTCATGTCGATCAGCAGGAACGAGATGCCCGCCTGCGGCCTGGCCTCGGCGTCGGTGCGAACCAGCGCGAACATCATGTCGGCCTTATGGGCCTCGGAGGTCCAGGTCTTCTGGCCGTTGACGACATAGTGGTCGCCGTCGCGCACGGCGCTGGTCTTCAGCGACGCCAGGTCGGAGCCCGAGTTCGGCTCGGAAAAGCCCTGGCACCAGAAGGTGTCGGCGTTGAGGATGGCCGGCAGGTATCGGGCCTTCTGGACCTCGTCGCCGAAGGTGTAGAGCACCGGTCCGACCAGCTCGAGCGCCGCCTGGTCCGGCACCGGGGCGCCCGCCGCCCTCAGCTCGACCTGGAACAGGTGCCGCCGCAGCGGCGACCAGTCCGCGCCGCCGTACTGCTCGGGCCAATGCACGGCGGCCAGGCCCCGCGCGTTCAGGATGCGCATCCACGTCTGGACGTCGTCATGGGTGGCGTGGAAGCCCTGGCGGCCGCGGCGCGCGATATCCGCCGGCAGCGCCTGGCGGATGAAGGCCCGCATCTCCGCCTGGAACGCCGCGTCGGCCGGATCGAGATCGAAGTTCATGACCTGACCTTACCCCACTCGCGATCGATGCAAGCCTTCCCGACCTCGCCAATCGCATGGGCGATCCGACGCCCTCCGGCGAGGGTTCACAGCTCGCCCGCGCGAGGCGAGGCGTGCATCTCGCCCGGGAACAGGTAGATCTCCTGCGCCACCGACGCGACCAGCTGGCCGGCGCGGTCGTAGATGCGCCCCTGGGCCAGGCCGCGGGCCGATCCCGCCCACGAACTGTCCATCTCGTACAGCAGCCAGTCCAAGGGATCGGCGGCCTGATGGAACCACATGGCGTGATCCAGGCTGGCGATGCGCTGCCGCACCGCCTCGGGATGGGGAACCTTGGCGACGCCGCCCAGCCAGAAGTCCGACAGATAGGCCAGGCCGCAGGCGCGCAGCTCGGAGTCGGCCAGCCCCGGCGGTCGCGCCCGCATCCACAGCTGGCGCTCGGCCTCCCCGGGCGTCGCCCTGGCCGGGACCAGGCGTCGCTCCACCAGCGGCAGCAGGGTGAGCGGCGGGGGCGCGGCGGCGTCGCGCGCGGCGAGCACCGCCCGTTCGAACGGGTCCTCGGCCGAGACCTCGTCCGGTCCCGGCGCGGCGGGGGCCGGCCGCGCGTGGGAGACCCCCTCGCCGCCGCCGTGGAACGAGGCCTCCATGTGGAAGATCGGCACGCCCTTTTGCCGGGCGATGACCCGCCGTGTCGTGAAATTGCGACCGTCCCGCGTGCGTTCGACCTGGTAGACGACCGGCTCGGCCTCGGCGCCGGGGCGGATGAAGTAGCCGTGCAGCGAATGGACCGGCCGTCCCTGCACCGTGAACTGGCTGGCCCTCAACGCCTGGGCCAGGACCTGCCCGCCGTAAAGGGCGCCGCTGAGGTTCGGCTCGGTCCGGCGCGACCGGAAATAATCCGAGCCGATGTCCTCCAGGTCGAGGAGGTCGAGCAGGGTCAGCGGCTGGGTCATCAGCCCGTCGCGCCGGTCTTGGCCTGGATCATGCGCCAGTAGTCGGTCGCGTCGACCGGCGTGGTCAGGCTGGAGAGGTCGCGGATGGCGTCCCACTGGGCGGCGACGCCCTCGGGCGAGAAGTCGTCCAGCAGCACACCCTCGTTTATGGCGACGACGGCGCGGCTGATCCAGCCGCAGCCGGCGTTGAAGATCTCGCCCGAAGCCGGGCAGCTGGCATGGGCCAGGGCCAGCACCAGCGGCGAGACCCGCGCGGTCGACATCGGATCCTCCTCCGGCGGCTTCGGCGCCGCGGCTTCGCCCGACATGCCGGCGGTGGCGGTCAGGCGCGTGGCGGCCGTCGGGGCCAGGGCGTTGACCTTGATCCCCGCCTTGGCGCCCTCGATGGCCATGACCCGCATCATGCCGACGATCCCCAGCTTGGCCGCGCAGTAGTTGGCCTGGCCGAAGGCGCCGAACAGGCCGGACGGCGAGGCGGTCATCACGATGTTGCCGCCGCCGTTCTCGCGCATCCAGTTGAAGGCCGGCTGCACCGTGAACATCGTGCCGCGCAGGTGGACGTCGAGGATGATGTCCAGTTCCTCCTGGCTGAGCTTGGAGAAGCTGCGGTCGCGCAGGATGCCGGCGTTGGCGATCACCGCGTCGATCCGGCCATAGGCGTCCAGGGCCGTCCTGATGATGCTGGCGCCGCCCGCCTGGGTGGCCACGGTGTCGAAGTTGGCGGTCGCCTCGCCACCGGCCGCGCGGATTTCCTCGACGACACGCGACGCGGCCGACTGGTCGTCGCCCCGGCCGTCGGTCGAGCCGCCCAGGTCGTTGACCACGACCTTGGCCCCGCGCTCGGCCAGTTGCAGCGCATAGGTGCGGCCCAGGCCGTTGCCCGCGCCGGTGACCACGACGACCTTGTCGTCGAAGCGGATGGTGTCTGACATGAGGGGTTCCTCGCTCGCGGCCGTTGTCCGGCGCGTCAGGTGTGCTTGAACTTGGGACGGCGCTTTTCGACGGCGGAGGCGCGCTTTTCGGCCGCGTCCTCGGTCGCCTGGCTGGCCAGCACCGCGCGGTTCTCCAGCTCGATCGCCGCTTCCAGGCTGCCGGCCCCCTGGTTGAACCAGAGCGACTGCTTGGTCAGCCAGATGCCGACCGGGCTGTTGACCGCGATGGCGTCGGCCAGGGCCAGGGCCTCGTCCATCAGGACCGCGTCGTCGACCGCGCGCAGCACCAGTCCGATGCGCTCGGCCTCGTCGGACTGCACGGCCCGCGCGGTCAGCAGCAACTCGGCCGCCCGCTGGGCGCCGATGGCGCGCGGCAGCAGGTAGCTCATGCCCAGCTCCGCGCCCGTCGCGGCGTTGTGGATCACGTTGACGAACTTGGCCGACCGGGCGGCGAGGGTCAGGTCGGAGGCCAGGGCGAGCGAATAGCCGATGCCCGCCGCCGTGCCGTTGACCGCGCAGATGATCGGCTGGGGCATG
>Ga0102590_1001574_pt1 | contig 33246 bp, 25 predicted proteins | sample AraplaMF_Col_mMF_FD_76859 | JGI IMG/M metagenome (GOLD analysis project Ga0102590, IMG submission 76859) | Arabidopsis root microbial communities from the University of North Carolina, USA - plate scrape MF_Col_mMF | ecosystem: Host-associated > Plants > Roots > Endosphere | place: USA... | reverse complement strand
ATTGCTGCGCGCCATCGAGCGAGCCCTTTGGCCCGGAGACGTTGGCATTGGCGATCGCGGCGCGCAGATCCTCCATCGCGATGCCGTAGGCGGCAAGGCGCGCCAGATCGGCCTGGATGCGCACGGCCGGCTTCAGTCCGCCGAGCACCGAGACGCGGCCGACGCCGGAGATCTGGCTGAGCCGCTGCGCCAGCAGCGTATCGGCGATGTCGCTCATGGCCCGCAGCGAAATCGTTTCCGAGCGCAGCGCCACCGTCATGACGGGCGCGTCCGCCGGGTTCACCTTGGCGTAGGTCGGCGGGTAAGGCAGCGTCTTGGGCAGAACGCCGGCGGCGGCATTGATCGCGGCCTGCACATCTTGTGTGGCGCCGTCGATATCGCGGTTGAGGTCGAATTGGAGCGAGATCTGGCTGACACCGAACGAGCTCGTCGAATTTATCGCCGTCAGCGACGGGATCTGGCCGAGCTGCCGCTCCAGGGGCGCCGTGATCAGTGAGGCGATGACGTCGGGGCTGGCGCCCGGCAGCTGCGTCGTCACCTGCACGGTCGGGAAATCGACCTGCGGCAACGCGGAGACCGGGAGCGCGAAATAGCCTAGCAAGCCGCCGATCAGCAGCGCAATGCCGAGCAGCGAGGTCGCGATCGGACGGCGGATGAAGGGTTCGGAGACACCCATGGGATACGCCTGCCGCTTCAAGCGGCTGTTGTCGGGATCATGGCTGCTTGGCTCCAGGTCCCGATGCACTCGGACTTGCTCCTGGCCCGGGTGCCGGTCCAGTCTGGCCCTTCTGATCGCCTTCGCTGCTCTTCCGCTTGGCGCGGAACTCGCTGTCCTTGCTCTGGCTGTCCTTCTGACCGTCCTTGGCGCCATCCTTCTTCTGAGCGTCGGGGGCACGCGTGCGCTTGCGCGGGGCCAGATCGGCCGAAGGGGTCTGCTCGTCGCGACCGATGATAACCTTGGAGCCGTCGGAAAGATTGGCAAAGCCGGTGGTGACGACCCTATCGTTCGCCGTCAGACCGCTGGCGATGACCGCGTCATGCTCGTTCTGCTGGGTCACCGTCACGGGCTTGGCGGAGACAATGTCACCCTCGCCGATGACATAGCTGAAGGTGCCGATCGGTCCGCGCTGCACCGCCGAGGTCGGCACCACCAGCGCCTGCGTCAAGGTCTCGACCTTGAGGCGGACATTGACGAACTGGCCCGGCCAGAGCTGGTAATTGGCATTGGGGAATTCGGCCTTGAGCTTGAGCGTGCCGGTGGTCTGGTCGACCTGGTTGTCGATGCCGGTCAGCTTGCCGGTGTCGATCACGGTGACACCGTCATTGCCGAACACATCGACCGACAGGGCGCCTTTCGCGGCGGCCGCATTGACACGCATGATCTGCTGCTGCGGCAGGCTGAACCACACCGCGATCGGCTGCAATTGCGTGATGACGACGAGGCCGGTGGTGTCGGAGGCGTGAATGATATTGCCCTGGTCGACCTGGCGTAGACCGACGCGGCCCGAGATCGGTGCGACGATCTTGGTGTAGCTCAACGTCGCCGCCGCATTGTCGATCGCGGCCTGGTCCGCCTTGACCAGCGCCTCGGTCTGCGCGACCGCGGCGCGCTGGGTGTCGGCCTGCTGCTTGGAACCGGCATTGGACGCCGCGAGCTGCTCATAGCGCGTCAAATCGATGCGCTGGTTGGCAAGCTGGGCCTCGTCCTGGGCCTTTTTGGCGACGGCCTGGTCATAGGTCGCCTGGTACAGTGCCGGATCGATCTCGCCGAGCACGTCGCCTTTCTTGACGTCTTGTCCTTCGGTGAATTTCACCGCGATCAGCTTGCCGTCGACCTGCGAGCGCACGGTGACGGTGTTGAGCGCCCGGATCGCGCCGACGCCGTCGAGATAAACGGGAACGTCCCGGACCTGAGGCATCGCCGCCAGCACCGGCACCGGCAGATCGGGTCGCTGGTCGCGCCCGTTTGCCTGCTGCGGCTGCTGATGCATGACGGTCCAACCGAGATAACCGAGGCCACCGAGGATTGCGAGCGTGATCACGGTCATGACGAAGCCACGGCCGCGCGACTTTTTCGCCGTCCCGCCTTTCGCGCCTTCCTGAGCGCCTTGCTTCGTATCCGGCTTAAAGAGCATTGACCGGTTTCTCCATTCGCGGCTCCCAGCCGCCGCCGAGCGCCTGATACAGGCTGACGATGGCAAGAAGGCGTGCGAGCTGTGCCTGCGACAGGTTGTCTTCCGCCTGGAACAGGGTCAGCTGGGTGTTGAGCACAGTGACGATATCGGCCGTGCCGGCGCGCAGCTGCTGCTCGGCGAGGTCGAAGGCGCGTCGCGAGGCGTTCACGACATCGCGCTGCAATTGCAGCTTGATCGTAGTTTGCTTGATCGAGAACAGCGCGTTGTCGACATCGGTGAAAGCCTGGACGATGGTCTTGCGGTAGGTCTGGAGCAACTCGTCCTGCCGCGCCTTGGCATATTCGAAATTGCCGAGGATCTTGCCGCCGTCGAAAATCGGCTGGGTCGCGCTGCCGACCAGCTGGAAGAACGCCGCGTGCGGCTGGAACAGCGAGACCAGCGCCGAGCTCTGGTAGCCGCCATTGCCGGTGAGCTGGATGGTCGGGAAGAACTGCGCGCGCGCATTGCCGATATTGGCGGTCGCCGAGGCGAGCTGGGCCTCCTGCCGGCGAATGTCCGGCCGCTGCGTCAGCAGCTCCGACGGCAGGCCCGGCGTGACGCGCGGGATCGCGATCCGGTCCAGCGAGCCGCCCGCGAGGCGCACACTTTCCGGCGGGCGCGACACCAGCACCGCCAGCGCGTTGGTATTCTGGTCGAGGGTCTGGCGCAGTGGCGGCACCAGCGCCTTCTGGTTCGCCAGCACGCTATCCTGCTGGGCGACGTCGAGATCGGTGCCCGTGCCGGCCTTGCGACGCTCGCGGATGGCATCGAGGATGCGCTGGGCGCTGGCGATATTGCGCTGGGCCGTGCGCAGCCGGTCCTGCGAGGCCAGCACCTGGAAATAGGCATTGGCGACGGCCGCGAGCGTCGTCAGCGCGACGGTGTCGCGGTCGAACCGGTTAGCCTTGGCGGTCTCCTCTGCCGTTTGCAATGCGTCGCGGTTCTGGCCCCAAAAATCTAGCTGGTAGCTGGCGCTCAGCGAAGCCTGATAGTTGACGACCTCGCGGCCGCCGTTGGTGAGCCCCGAAGCCGAGGAGCCGGAGGTGCGCGAATAGGCCTCTTGTCCCGTTCCCGACAGGCTCGGCAACAGTGCCGCGCCTGCCTGCCGCGCCTGCGCGTCGGCCTCGACGATGCGCGAGACGGCGGCCGCGATGTCGAGGTTGACGGTCTGCGCCTCCTCCATCAGCTGCGTCAGCTCGGACGATCGGAAGCCGCGCCACCAATCCAGCGAGGGCGGCGCATCGACCTTTCCGGCGTATTTGTATTGCGCGGGCACATCCAGCGCGGGGTCTGGGAGGTCCTGGGTCAGCACGCACGCGCCCGAGCTCGAAGCAAGGCACAGCACCGCGAACGCACGCAGCGTTCGGGATGCAGATCCAAGGAACTGCCGCATGGCGACGGCCGGAAACAGCTGCGTCACATCAACCCCCTGCCGGGCAGACCGCACCGCCACCGCGTAACGGGAATAACCGATTCGCGGGCAGACAGCGGGAGGCCTTTCTGTAACTTGATCACAGCGTGATGCTTTCTGCGCAACCTAAAGTCCATCTTAGCCGGGTGCGGAACTGCGGGACAGTCCCGCACCTGCGAAGCGCACGGCCCAACGAAGCAATGACGGAGCCATTGAAATGAAAGATATCCTTGTCTCGCAATGGCTTCTTCCATTCCCGAAACATCCGGAAACGCAGTCAAGCTTACCAAGATTTCATGTGATATTGCAGCCACAGTTGCCTCGAAGCCGCCAAATCGGGGCGATGCTCCACTGCCTGCCAGTGCAACACACCTTAGCTGCGTCACGCGAGGCAGGCCACTTCCACATGCGCATCGTGGCGTCCGAACGGGCATTGCCGACAATGCGGCGGCCTGGACACTTTCCCGGCGCGATCCAGTGACGGTCCTTGGCGCCCGGCAAAACACGCCCTTATATTATTGGTCGCTGACCGTTTGCGGGGCGCGCTCTGGTGCAGCGACAGGAGCGGGATGGGCGCGCTCGGACAGTATCCGTTGGGGGCATGGATCTGCCGATGCCGAATGCCATCTCGGTGACACCCGATGACGTCGAAACCGTGCTCGCGGACCTGCCGCGCATCGTTCGCCTCGCGCTCACCTTCGGCTCGCGGCTGCGCCGCGGCACGCTCGACGTCACCCTGCCAGATGGGCGCGTGATCAGGCTCGGCGGACTTGAGCCGGGTCCGAATGCGTCCATGCGCCTGCACAATTACGGCTTCGCCTCGCGTCTGATCAACGGCGGCGACATCGGAATTGCGGAAGCCTATCTCGCCGGCGACTGGGACACGCCTGATCTGACGCAGTTTCTCTACCTGTTCTGCGTCAACCACGATCTGATCCAGGCCATGCTGCGCGACAAGCCCTTGATGCGGTTCGTTCAGATGCTGCAGCACTGGTTCAACCGCAACACCCGCCGCCAGGCCCGGCGCAACATCCACGCCCATTACGACATCGGCAACGCGTTCTACGCGGCCTGGCTCGATCCGAGCATGACCTATTCGTCCGCCTTGTTCGAGGAATCGACCACAGATCTCACGGCGGCACAGACCAACAAATATCGCCGCCTCGCCGAAGCGATCGATCTGAAGCCAGGCCAGAAGCTGCTCGAGATCGGCTGCGGCTGGGGCGGCTTCGCCGAATTTGCTGCCAAGATTTTTGGCGCCCGCGTGGTTGGTTTGACGATCTCGACTGAGCAGCGCGATTTCGCGCAGAAGCGCATCTTTGAGGCGGGCCTCGCCGAGAAGGTCGAGATCCGGCTCCAGGATTATCGTGACGAGCGCGATCGTTACGACCGGATCGCTTCGATCGAAATGATCGAGGCGGTCGGCGAGAAGTTCTGGCCGCGCTATTTCGCCCAGCTGCGTGACCGGCTGCTGCCGGGCGGATTGGTCGGCATTCAGGCCATCACGATCCAGGACAAACTCTTCCAGGGCTATCGGCGCGAAGTCGACTTCATCCAGCGCTATGTCTTTCCCGGCGGCATGCTGCCATCGCCGGAGGTGTTGAAGTCGCTGGGAGACCGGTTCGGCGTTCCTGTCATCCGCGAGCGCATTTTCGGGCAAGATTATGCCAGGACGCTTGCCACCTGGCGAAATAACTTTCGCGCGGCATGGCCGGGCCTCGTGCCGCTTGGCTTCGATGACCGGTTCCGGCGGCTATGGGAGTACTATCTCGCCTATTGCGAGGCCGGCTTCCTCTCCGGCAACATCGACGTCCGGCAGGTCATCTTCGCAAAGCAGCAATAAGAGTTTGCACCCTCGCCTTGTGTGGCCGGCGACCCTACTTTAGGGTCGCGCCCATATCGTGAACCAGCCGGTAATTGCCTGACATGACCATCAAAAACGACGTTGTCGAAGCCATCGGCAACACTCCGCTCATCAAGCTCAAGCGCGCGTCCGAACTGACCGGCTGTACCATTCTCGGCAAGGCCGAGTTCATGAATCCCGGTCAGTCGGTCAAGGATCGCGCCGGCAAATGGATGATCCTGGAAGCCGAGAAGCGCGGCGAGCTGAAGCCCGGCGGCCTCGTGGTGGAAGCAACCGCCGGCAACACAGGCATCGGCCTTGCAGTGGTGGCAAGTGCGCGCGGCTATCGCACGCTGATCGTGATCCCGGAGACGCAGAGCCAGGAGAAAAAAGACTTCCTGAAGCTGTGCGGCGCCGAGCTCCTGGAATCGCCGGCACTGCCCTACTCCAATCCGAACAACTACCAGCATGTCGGTCGCCGTCTTGCCGACGAGCTGCGCAAGACCGAGCCGAACGGCGTGCTATTCGCCGACCAGTGGAACAACCTCGACAACGCCAAGGCGCATTACGACTCGACCGGTCCCGAGATCTGGACGCAGACCGGCGGCAAGATCGACGGCTTCGTCTGCTCCGTCGGCAGCGGCGGCACGCTGGCCGGCATCAGCCGCTTTCTGAAAGAGAAGAACAAGGACATCCGGATCGCCTGCGCCGATCCGCACGGCGCCGGCATGTTCGAATACTTCAGGACCGGCGAGGCCAAGGCGACGCCTGGTGACTCCATCACGGAAGGCATCGGGCTCGGCCGCAAAACCGCGATCGTCGAGAGTGCGAAGGTCGATGATGCCTTCCTCGTTCCCGATGCCGAAGCTGTCACTGTCATCTACGAGTTGCTCCAGCACGAAGGCCTGTGCCTCGGCGGCTCGACCGGCATCAACATCGTCGGCGCGATGCGGCTGGCAAAGCAGCTTGGGCCGGGAAAGACCATCGTCACCGTGCTGTGCGATTCCGGCAGCCGCTATCAGTCCAAGCTGTTCAACGCCGACTTCATGCGCGCCAAGAACCTGCCGGTGCCGGAATGGCTGGAGAAGCGCAGCAACATCAAGCTGCCGTTCGTCTAGAGTCAGGCGGTCTACGCCAAGCCGCTCACATCAAGTCGCGTCGCTCTACCGGAGTTCAGCGCAAGATCTGGCTCAGGAACAGTTTTGTGCGGGCGTGCTGGGGCGTCGCGAAAAACTCGTTCGGCGTGTTGGCCTCGATAATCTGCCCGGCGTCCATGAAGACGACGCGGTTGGCGACCTCGCGGGCAAAGCCCATCTCGTGGGTCACGACCAGCATGGTCATGCCCTCTTTCGCCAGATCGACCATGGTATCGAGGACCTCCTTGACCATTTCGGGATCCAGTGCCGAGGTCGGCTCGTCGAACAGCATCACCTTCGGGTTCATGGTCAGCGCGCGCGCGATCGCGACGCGCTGCTGCTGACCGCCGGACATCTGACCGGGAAACTTGTTGGCCTGGTGCGGGATTTTGACCCGCTCCAGAAACTTCATCGCGGTCTCCTCGGCATCTTTCTTGGGAATGTTGCGCACCCAGATCGGCGCCAGCGTGCAGTTATCGAGGACCGTGAGGTGCGGAAACAGATTAAAGCTCTGGAACACCATGCCGACTTCGCGGCGCACCGCGTCAACGTGCTTGAGATTTGGCCCGAGCTCGATTCCGTCAACGACGATCTCGCCCTCCTGGAATTCCTCCAGCGCGTTGATGCAGCGGATCAGCGTCGACTTGCCAGAGCCCGAGGGCCCGCAGATCACGATGCGCTCGCCCTTTTCGACCTCGAGATCGATGTCGCGCAGCACGTGAAAGTCGCCGTACCATTTGTTGAGGCCGGAAATATTGACGATGGGGTCGGACATGGTGAGCTCCATCAGTTGCGGCGGTGGGCATTGAGGCGGCGCTCGCCGAAAAGCGAATAGCGCGACATGCCGAAGCAGAACGTGAAGTAGATGATTCCGGTGAACGCAAAGCCGGTAAAGGCGGTCGAGGGCGTGGTCCAGACCGGATCGGCGAACGAGGCGCGCAACGAGCCGAGCAGATCGAACAACGCGACGATCGAGACCAGCGACGTGTCCTTGAAGAGCGAGATGAAGCTGTTGACGATGGCGGGAATGACGTGGCGCAGCGCCTGCGGCAGCACGATCAGCGAGGTGGTTTTCCACCAGGACAGGCCGAGCGCGGAGGCCGCCTCGCCCTGCCCGCGCGGCACCGCCGCCAGACCGCCACGCAGGTTCTCGGCCTGATAGGCGCCGGTGAACAGGGACACGCCGATCAGTGCGCGCACCAGGCCGTCGACGGTGAAATTGCCCGGCAGGAACAGAGGCAGCATGTAGGTCGCGAAAAACAGCACGGTGATCAACGGCACGCCGCGCCAGAATTCGATATAGATAATCGAGAAGATCCGGATCAGGGGAATGGTCGATCGCCGGCCGAGCGCCAGCGCAATGCCGATCGGCAATGACGCCACGATGCCGGTAATCGCGATCACCAGCGTCACCAGAAGCCCGCCCCACAGCCGCGTGTCGACGACCGGCAGGCCGCCGCGATCGAGCCCCATCAGCTTGATCACCGCAGCCATCGCGACGAACGTGGCGAGGCTTGCTAGCAGTGGCCGCGAGCCGGCGCGCGCGCCGCCGAGCACGAACAGGATCACCGATACGATCACCGCCGTGATCAGGAAGTCGATCCAGGGCCCCTGTCCTGCCGCCTGCATCTGGTCGCGCAGCCAGGTCAAGGGAAAGATCACCCACTGCAGCAACGTGCCGATCAGCGCGACGATGCTGCCGATCGCCCAGAGCAGCGGGCCGGCGGCCGAACTCTTGCTCAGACCGACCAGGACCTCACCTACGCCGCTGATGCTGTCGGCGAACAATTGCAGCAGGCCGGCCACCCAGCTCACGCCGAAGCCGGTGATGCCGCCGCCATGCAGCAGGAAGAATGCCATCACCGGAAAGGCGAAGAAGAACAGCCCGGCATTCAAGCCCTTGGCCGGAAGCTTCGGAATGAGCAGCGGCAGGAGCAGCACTGCGCCGAGCGCGAAGGTCAGGTTGACCCGCCAGAGTTCGGCCGCGGGATAAAAGCCGTAGAAGAGCTGCGTGTACTTGGCCTGGATAAAGGGCCAGCAGGCGCCGACCGGATGGCCGGCATTCTCGGCGAGGCAGGCCGTGCGGTCCTTGCCGCTCCAGACCGCATCGACCAGCAGGAACTTGATGGTGGGAACGACGGTGTACCAGACCAGCAAGAGACCGAGGATCGTCAGCAGGATGTTGGTCGGCGAGTTCAGCAGGCGCGTGCGCACAAAGCCGAGGAAACCGGTGGTCGTCACCGGCGCCGGGCGCTCGGCGACCAAATCCTGCCGGACAAAGGAGGACGCGACCAGATCGCTCATGCGCCAAGGCTCCGGCTGAGGCGCCAGCCATAGACGCTCATGATGGCGCTGGTGGCGAGCGAGATCAGGAGATAGACGCCCATCGTCATGACGAGGATCTCGATCGCCTGCCCGGTCTGGCTCAGCGCCGTGCCGGCAAACACCGAGACCAGGTCGGGATAACCGATCGCGACCGCAAGCGACGAGTTCTTGGTCAGGTTGAGATACTGGTTGGTGAGCGGCGGCACGATCACGCGCATCGCCTGCGGCACCACGATCAGCCGCAACGTCGCGCCCCGACTGAGGCCCAGCGACGAGCCTGCCTCCATCTGCCCCTTATGGACCGACAGGATGCCGGCACGGACGATCTCGGCGATGAAGGCCGCCGTGTAGGTCGACAGTCCGACCGTCAGAGCGACCAGCTCCGGAATGATCCGCGCGCCGCCGGCGAAGTTGAATCCCTTCAGCTGCGGAAATTCGAACGTGACGGGTGGACCGAACGCAAGCATCGTGAGGAGCGGCAACCCGACCAGCAGTGTCAGCGCGTAAGGCCAGATCCGGATCGCGCGGCCCTGAGCAAACAGCGCCCGCAGCGCGTAGCTGCGCAAACCCAGCGAGGCGACGATGCCGAGCGCCAGAGCAGCGAGGAACGGAACGAAGCCGGGCTGCCCCTCCGGTGACGGCACGATCACGCCGCGATTGTTGAGGAAGATAGCACCGAAGATCGAGAGGCTCTGCCGCGGCGCCGGGAGTGCCGCGAGCACGGCGAGATACCAGAACAGGATCTGGAACAGTAGCGGCAGGTTACGGATGGCCTCGACATAGAGGCCGCCGACGCGCGACACAAGCCAGTTCGGGGACAAACGGCAGAGTGCGACGACGAAACCGATCACGGTCGCAAAGAAGATGCCGACCACCGAGACCAGCAACGTATTCAGGATGCCGACCAGGAAGACGCGGAAGTAGGTATCGGACCCGGAATAGGAGATCAGGGTCTGATTGACATCGAAGCTGGCGCTGTTGTTGAGGAAGCCGAAACCTGCAGCGATGTGCTGGGTTTCCAGGTTGGTGCGGGCGTTCGATATGACCTCATAGGCGATCCAGGCCAGGATCGCGCCAAAGACGAGCTGGACGGCGACGCCGTTCCAGCCTGCCTTGCCACCGAGTGCGCGCCTCAGCTTCAGCGCGAATTGCGGTGGCGGTTTCCGGGCCTGGACGCCCATGGGCGCAGCCTGCGCGTCTGCCGATCAGCGGATCGGCGGCGCGTATTGCAGGCCGCCCTTGGTCCAGAGATTGTTGAGACCGCGGCTGATCTTGAGCGGCGAGCCGGCGCCGACATTGCGATCGAACGACTCGCCGTAATTACCGACCGCCTTCACGATCCGGATCACCCAGTCCTTGGTGAGGCCCAGCTGTTCGCCGAGATTTCCGTCGGTGCCGAGCACCCGCTTCAGCTCCGGCTTGTCGGATTTCACCATCTCGTCGACATTCTTCTGGGTGATGCCGAGCTCCTCGGCCGTGACCATCGCGAACAGCGTCCATTTCACGATGTCGAACCACTGATCGTCGCCGTGGCGCACCATCGGACCCAGCGGCTCTTTCGAAATGATCTCGGGCAGCACGACATGATCGGCGGGGTTGGTCAGCTTCAGGCGGCTGGCATAGAGCCCAGATGAATCGTCGGTGAAGACGTCGCAGCGCCCCGACTCGTAGGCCTTGATCGCTTCGTCGATCGTGCCGAACGCGATCACCTCGTACTTCATGTTGTTGGCCTTGAAGTAGTCGGCAAGGTTCAGCTCGGTGGTGGTGCCGGTCTGGACACAAACAGAGGCGCTGTTGAGCTCCAGCGCGGAATTGACCTTGAGCGACTTCTTCACCATGAAGCCCTGCCCGTCATAATAGGTGACGCCGGTGAAGTTGGCGCCGAGCGAGGTGTCGCGCGACACGGTCCAGGTGGTGTTGCGCGACAGCACGTCGATCTCGCCGGATTGCAGCGCCGTAAAGCGGTCCTTGGCCGAGAGCGGCACAAACTTGATCTTGGTCGGATCGTTCAAGACCGCCGCCGCGATCGCGCGGCAGACATCGACATCGATACCGGTCCAGTTGCCCTTGTCGTCGGGCGAGGAGAAGCCGGGCAGGCCCTGGCTGACGCCGCAGGACAGCATGCCGCGGTCCTTGATGGTCTTGAGCGTTTGCGCGTCGGCGGCCTGGGCAGAGAGGCCGGCGGCGAGAGCAAGAGAGAGAGCCAAGGTTACGCGTTTCATGGGCTGAAGGCCTTTCAAAGATCGTCTCAACGTCAGGAATGTTGTCTCAGGATCGTCTCTGCCGGGGCAAATCCTACTAAAGACCTGCCTTGCAAGAGTCATGCTGGAAAACCTTGCCGAACACTCGCCGACGCTGAGAGGCCATACCCTAATCCCCGCCGCAGGCGCCCGCCTTTGTGGCTATGACGCAAGGTCCGGTCAGACGATGGATCGAAGGTCGCGGCTGCCCCTCAACATGCGGCGACTGAATAGCACCTGCGCATCACAGAACGACTGGCGAGCCGGGTCAAGGGGTTGACGGGACTCTTCTGTGTTCTGTTATTAACATCCGCGGCCCTCAGGGCCGTCCCGACCGTGCGATCCACGCCGGCGGCAACGCGCTTTTTTGAAAGCAGACGCATGGATTCCTCGCACCCCCTCCAGCAGCAGGCCGAAACCCGGCTGGTCACCTCCGGCCGCGACACCAAGGCACAGAAGGGGTTCGTCAATCCGCCGGTGTTCCACGGCTCGACCGTGCTCTATCCGACCGCCGAGGACCTGCACGCCCATCGCGGCGAGTTCACCTATGGCCGCCACGGTACCCCGACCACGCGGGCGTTCCAGGACACGCTGATGGCGCTGGAGGGGCCGCAATGCGCCGGTGTCGGCATCGTGCCGTCGGGGCTCTCGGCGATCTCCACCACCCTGCTCTCGGTGCTGAAGAGCGGCGACCATCTTCTGGTGGTCGACAACATCTACCGGCCCTCGCGCAATTTCTGCAACGGCATGCTCGCCCGCTACGGCGTCGAGACCACCTATTTCGATCCGCTGATCGGTGCGGGAATCGAAAAGCTGTTCAAGCCCAACACCCGCGCCGTGCTGGTCGAGGCGCCGGGGTCGCAGTCGTTCGAGATGCCCGATATTCGCGCCATCGCCGAGGTCGCGCATGCGAAGGGCGCGCTCGTCATCGACGACAACACATGGGCAACGCCGCTCTATCACCGCTCGCTCGAGCAAGGCGTTGACATCAGCATGCAGGCCGCGACCAAATATATCGGCGGCCATTCCGACATCATGTTCGGCACCATCTCTGCCAACGCCAAGGCCTGGCCGCAGATCACGGAAGGCATCCGCCTGCTCGGCGTCTGCGCCGGGCCCGATGACGTCTTCCTGGCGCTACGCGGCCTGCGCACGCTGTCCGTGCGGCTCGCGCAGCATCATCGCTCGGGCCTCGACATGGCGCACTGGCTCGCGGCCAGACCCGAAGTCGCGCGCGTGCTGCATCCGGGGCTCGAGACCGATCCCGGTCATCCGATCTGGAAGCGCGACTTCACCGGCGCCTCTGGTCTGTTCAGCATCGTGCTGAAGCCGGTCCCGCAGCAAGCCGTAGACACCATGCTCAACACGCTCAAACTGTTCGGCATGGGCTTTTCCTGGGGCGGTTTCGAGAGCCTTGCGATTCCCTTCGACTGCGACGCCTATCGCACCGCGACCAAGTGGGCGCCGGGCGGCCCGACGCTCCGACTCCATATCGGGCTCGAAAGCGTCGATGATCTCAAGGCCGATCTCGATCGCGGCTTCGCTGCCCTGAAAGCGGCAATGTGAGCCTGCTCACAGGGCAGCACGCCTGCGGACGCGCCAGCGCCGCGGCGGACGCGAAGCCGCGCCGCGGCGGACGAGCACTGCGGGCAAAGGTTAACGCCGATGCGCCAACAAATGGTTTGAACCTCAAGCATTTGGCGCTAGCCTCACCGGTCGACTCTCATCCGGACACGGAGCATGGGAACGTTGGTTCTGCTCGATCTGATGGGCGGCGTAGCGTTGCTGCTGTGGGGCCTGCACATGGTCCAGAGCGGCATCCTGCGCGCCTTTGGCCCCGATCTGCGACGCCTGCTGGGCAAGGCCCTCGGCAACCGCTTTAGCGCATTTGCCGCGGGGCTCGGCCTCACCGCCCTGCTCCAGAGCAGCACGGCGACCGCGCTGCTGACCAGCTCCTTTGCCGCCGAGGGCCTGCTCAGCCTCGTCGCCGCCCTTGCCATCATGCTGGGAGCCAACGTCGGCACGACGCTCATCGTCCAGGCGTTGTCGTTCAACATCGCCGCAATTGCGCCGGTGCTGTTCGTGCTCGGCCTCGTCGCCTTTCGCACCGGCCCGCGCTCGCGGATCAAGGATATCGGTCGCATCTGCATTGGCCTAGGCCTGATGCTGCTGTCGCTGCATATCCTGCTCGATACGCTGGCGCCGGCGGAGAATGCGCCTGGCGTGCGCGTCGTGATGTCGGCGATCACGGGCGACCCCATCCTGTGCATCATTGTCGCTGCGGTGATCACGTGGGCCGTGCATTCGAGCGTCGCCAGCGTGCTGCTGATCATGTCGCTGGCCTATTCGCAGTTCATTACCCCTGACGCGGCGCTCGCGCTGGTGTTGGGTGCCAATCTCGGCAGCGCGGTCAACCCTGTGTTTGAGGGAGCAAGGCGCGACGATCCGGCGAGCTACCGCCTGCCGGTGGGCAATCTCTTCAACCGTGTTCTCGGCATTGCACTGGTCCTGCCGTTCCTGGGCACGATCGCGAGCCATATGCACGCCTGGCAGCCCGACCTCGCCAAGATGATTGCGACATTTCACATCGCTTTCAACGTCGGCACGGCCGTCATCTTCATCGGCCTGCTCGATACCATGTCGCGCCTGCTGACCCGCCTGCTGCCCGATCGCGTGCAGGACACCGATCCGGCCCGACCGCGCTATCTCGACGAAAGCGCGCTGGAGACCCCCTCGCTCGCGCTCGCCGATGCCGCCCGCGAGACGCTGCGCATGGGCGATCTGGTCGAAACCATGCTGCGCAAGGTAATGGCCGCGATGATGACGGGCGACCGCACGCTGGTCGACCAGGTCTCGAAGACGGACAATGTCGTCGACAGCCTCGACGAGGCCATCAAGCTCTACGTCACGAAGCTGACGCGCGGCAGTCTCGACGAGAGCGAAGGCCGGCGTGCGATGGAGATCATCTCCTTCGCCATCAACCTCGAGCATATCGGCGACATCATCGACAAGAACTTGAGCGAGCTCGCCACCAAGAAGATCAAGCGGCGCTTCCAGTTCTCGCCCGAGGGTGCCGACGAGCTCGCCGCCTTCCACAAGCGCACGATGGATTCGCTGCGGATCGCGTTCGGCGTGTTCATGTCGGGCGATGCCAACGAGGCTCGCAAGCTACTGGTGGAAAAGACCGCGCTGAAGAACACCGAGCTTGCCGCCGTCGAACGTCATCTCGACCGCCTGCGCGAGGGCCGCCCCGAGACCATCGAGACCACTTCGCTGCATCTGGACGTGCTGCGCGATCTCAGGCGCATCCACTCGCATATCTGCTCGGTCGCCTATCCCGTGCTGGATGCAGCCGGAGAGCCCTATCGCCGCACCGAGGCGGAGACATCAGCTCTGCCCGCCTCAGGCGCGACGGCGCTGCCGCGTTAGAGCTGCGCGAACCAGAGCGGCTCCCGCCGCGAGCAGCAGCCCCGCCGCGCAAAGCAGCGTCGGGGCGACCCACAGCGTCAGGAACGACAGCAGGCGCGCATCTTCGGGCCGCTGCGGATCGTAGGCGATCCTGACCTGCTCGCCGTCGGCATAGGGTTGCGCTGTCGATCCTGCCGACGACGTGAACGTGATCACGCGGCCGTCGTGCGTTGCGAATTGGAACGTCGGATAGAGAAACGTGCCGCCATGATTGCCGCCGCTTCGCGCGATGGCGCCCGAGAAGCGTGCCTCGGTCTGCTCGGCTCTGGCGAGAAACGCGACGGTGCTGCCCAGATCAAGAAGGCCGAGCCCAAGCAGGATCAGGCCGACCAGAAGAACCGACACGAACAGAACTATCGGGAGTTTGCCCATGCCCCTCCGGAGATTTGCATGTCGGCGCGCCCTGATCACCGCTCCAGCGTCTTCGACGCGCGGCCGCGGTTCTTGATGATCAGCATGATGTTGCGGACATAGATGATGGTCGCCAGCGCCTGCCCGAGGATGATGATGGGCTCGCGCTTGACGACGCCGTAGACCAGCGTCATCAGGCCGCCGCCCATCGAGCAGAACCAGAACGCCATCGGCACCACGCTGTTGCCGGCGCGCTCGCTCGCGATCCACTGCACCAGAAAGCGCGCGGTGAAGAACAGCTGTGCGACCAGGCCAAAGGCGAGCCAGAAATCGAACTTGGCGACGAAGACGTCGTAGAAATAGTTGTGCAGCGCCTGACCGAATTGAATGATCATGCCTTTACCTCGATCACGTCTGGCGTCGGTTTCTTGCGGCGGATCAGCCACCACACCCCGGCGAGATCCAAGATTCCGATCCACAGCCGGTCGAAGAAGCCGTAATTGGACACGCCGGAATGGCGCGGCCGGTCGATCACATCGACATAAGCGATATCAAATCCTTCGCGGCGCATCAGCGCCGGCAGGAAGCGGTGTAGCCCGTCGAAATAGGGCATCATCAGGAAGACCTCGCGCCGGAACGCCTTCAACCCGCATCCGGTATCGCGCGTGCCATCCTTCAGGATCGCGTTGCGGACCTTGTTGGCCACGCGCGACTGGAATTTCTTGAAGCCGGTGTCCTTGCGCCCGACACGCTGTCCCGCGGCAAGGCCGACATTAGCGCCCTTCTCGACCGCCGCGATCAGGTCCGGCAGGAAGGCGGGATTGTTCTGGCCATCACCGTCGAGCGTCGCCACGATCGAACCGCGGGCCGCGCGTACCCCGCTGCGCACTGCCGCCGACTGGCCGCTTGATTTCGCGTGACGCAACTGCCGCAGATTATCCCGCCGCGCCATGATCGCTGCGAGCCGCTCGCCCGTCGCATCGGTCGAGCCGTCATTGACATAGATGATCTCATAGGCCCAGCGGCCATCGAGCGCGGCCGTGATCTCCTCGACCAGGGGCGCAATGTTGTCGGCTTCGTTGCGCACGGGGACAACGATGGAAACCGAAGGCTGGGACGACGACAAATCGAGCGCTCGTAGTTGGAATTGGCTGGCCCGGGAACCGGCGGCCCCGCAAGGCAGCCGCTTTTATGGGGCGGACGGCCTACGGGCAACCCTTTTGAGGCGCCCCGGAGTCGGCCCCGGAAGCGCCACGATAGTGCCGTCCGCCTGGATGGCAAAAGCGAGCCGGCGGGCCGCAAACCAGTAGCGAACCGCCATGGCACCGACCATGCCGACCAGCGCGCCGGCCGTGACGTCGCTCGGGTGATGTGCCAGCAGGACAAGGCGCGTCAACAGGATCACGATGGCGTAAGTGAACATGAGGACGCGCAGGCGTGGCCAAAGTGCCGCGACCGCAAACGCCAACGCGAACGCCGTCACCGCATGGCCCGATGGTAGGCTGGTGTAAGCCCCCGTACCCTCGAAGGGAATGAAGTTGAAGGGATCGGCCTTGCCGCCGACGAACGGCCGTCCGCGGCCGATGAGATATTTCAGGATCTCGGCGACGAACACCGACACGGCAACGGACAGAAACAGATATTGCAACCTTGTCCCAAAGCCGAGCAGCAACGCGCGGCGCGTGCCGTGCATCGCGGCGGCAACGAGCGCCACGATCAGCAGAGCAACGCCCAGCACCGAGAGCACATTCTCGTCCTTGCCGAAATCGGTGAGGATGCGGATCGGCCAGAGCGCCGGCGTGCCGCGCGCGGGCATCAACTGGATCTCGGCTCGATCGAACGCAAGCATCAGCACGATGACCAGGGCTGCGCCCGCTGCGCTGAGCCACAGCGAATGCCGCGCCAGCTTTCGCGCAGCCGCGGCGCGGCGCGAATGCGAGGGGGTGCGCACCAACTGCGCTAGCGCGTGCCCGGCGACCGTGAGCAGCTGCGCGGGATAGCTCGCATGCGGCACGATGGAGGTAGAGCCCGACATCCTATTCGGTGCCCTCGGAGCGGAAAATCGAGATCGAGATCGCGCGTCCTTGCGAGAAATTATAGCCGTCGATCCGCGCGCCGACCTTGTAACGCAGCCCGATCGCCTCGGCGCGCTGCACGAAGCTGCGTTCCGAGCGCTGCTCGATCAGCGCAAACCGGCAACTCCCCTGCCTGAGAAAATCGGCAGCACCAGACCCGTCGGTCAGCAGCGTCTGGGTGCCCGTCAGGAACACGAGGCTCGGCTCGTGATACCCGGCCGACGCCGCCTTCGGCCCGACGCAGGTCACGTTACGCAAGGCACGCGCGACCTCGATGCTCGGAAACAGCGGCGTCAGCGACGGCAGCACGATGCCGTAGACCACCACCGCCAGCATCAGTGCGGCAACCAGCGCGTTGAGCAGCGAGCGCTCGGCGCGGTTGTTGTCGTAGAGCCACCAGGCGAACAGGCCGAAGATCAGCGAGGCGGCGATGAACGGCCAGGCCATGAAAGCCGGCTGCCGCGTCAACATGACGGCGCCGACCACCGCGATGATGGAGCCACCTGCGGGGATCGCAAACCACCAGGCCGAGCCGCGCGCCAACCAGGAGCGCGACAGCACGTTCCGCTCCAGCGCACCGGCGGTGAGGATCGCGATCGCGGGATAGAGCGGCAGTACGTAGTGCGGCAGCTTGGTCAAGACCGCCTCGAACACGATCCAGGACGGGATCAGCCAAGCCAGCAGGAACTGCGCGCCGGGCTCGCGCCGCGCCCGCCACACGGCAGGCGCCGCCATCGCCGCGAGCGGCGCGCCGGGCCAGAATGTGATCCAGAACAGCGCCAGGTAAAGTCCGGGCGGCGCGCCATGCGATTCCTGCGCAGCGAGCTTGCTCAACATGTCGCCACCGACGGAATCGGCGAAGAAGGCATCGCCCGCGCGCCAAAAGATGGCAACGAACCAGGGCAACACCAGCACCAGCATCCACATCAGGCCCCAGACCGGACGCAGGCGCCACAGCCAGGAGGCGTCGCGGTCCTGGATCGCGAGCGCGACGATGGTGAGGCCTGCGAACATCAGGATCAGCGGGCCCTTGATCAGGATGCCGACAGCGAGCGCGGTCCAGAAGATCGCGGGCCAGCTCCACGGCGGATGCGTTTCGTCCTCGGCGCGCTGCCAGGACAGATAGGCCCGCGCCATCGCACCCATGGCGGCGACCACCGTGAACAGCAGGACGGCGTCAGTCTTGGCGAGACGCGCTTCGACACCGAGCAGCACGGAGGCCGACATCAGGAGCGCGGCAAGAACCGCAGCGCGCCGCGTCACGAAGCCGAGCGCTGTCCAATAGGTCATCAGCACCGCGCCGATCGCCCCGATCAGAGAGGGCAACCGATAGACCCAGATCCGCAATTCAGCCTTCGGCAGCTTCAGCGCCGTCGCGACTTCGACAGCCGCGGATTGCAACCAGTAGATGCCGACCGGCTTCTTGTAACGGACGTCCTCCTGGAAGCGGATATCGACATAGTCACCGCTCTCGACCATCTGCTTGGTGGCCTGCGCAAAGCGCGCCTCGTCACGGTCAACCGGCGGGATGGTGAAGAAGCCGGGCAGGAACAGCAGCAGCGCGCATAACACCAGGAAGCCCACAGCACGGGCGTGGCTGGCGGTCACAAAGTCGAGCATCGGCACGAGCCGGCTGCCCGGATCTACGGGCGTTTTCGGCTCTCGGGGCGCTCCAAAACGGGGAATTGGGTAGGTCTCGGCCATTGGTTCCGCTTACGCTGAAACCGCCATCGCCACAACCGCTTAAGCCGCTCTCATTGAATTCGAATGACAACTGTGTCCGCGGCGCCCGTGGCATCGATCACGGTCAGCCTTGCAAAGCCCGGGCCGGGCGGATCGATCAGGCGCTGGCGCCGTCCGTCGATCTCGCCGCGCGCGGCGCCGTTGACCATGACCGTCATCGGCAATACCCCGCCGGCGACCTTGACCGGCATGGCCGCGGCCTCCGTGCCGGTTGAGCGATCCACGTCGATCCGGGTGCCGTTCAACGGGAACTGGATATGGAGTGCCTGCTCCCCTCCGGTTCGAACAAGCTCCCCGACGGGTCGGAACCGCCGCAACGGCAACGGCAACTTCGCGTTGCTGGCCACCAGGGTTCCTTTGGGCGGTTTCCGCAGCGGAACCAGCGTCTTGCCGCTGCGTGCGAAGGCATCGAACAGGATGGGCGCCGCGGCCACGCGGCCAATCAGGCCGGGAACCGGCGCACCATCGGGCCGACCAACCCAGACCCCGATGGTCATCCGGCCGTCGAAGCCGACCGACCAAGCATCGCGATAGCCGTAGGAGGTACCGGTCTTGAAGGCGATGCGGTTATGGACGGCGTTTTCCGGCGGTGGGGTTCCCAGCAGCACGTTGCCGACCTGCCAGGCCGCGACCTGATCCAGCAGTCGCAGCGGCTCGCGATCGTCCTTGGCCATCATGATCTCGCGCAGCGGCTTGGTGGTGCCGAGCCGGGGGAAACCTGCATAGAGCTGCACGAGATCCTGGAGCGTGACACCGACGCCGCCAAGGCCCATGGCGAGCCCTGGTGCCTCGTCTTTGGGCAGGACCAGATTGCCGCCCGCCTGGCGCAGCCGCGAGGCCAGACGGCTCGAGCCGACGCGGTCGAGCAGCACGATCGCCGGCACGTTCAGCGACATCTGCAGCGCCTTCTTCACCGGCACGGTGCCCTGGAAAGTCATGTCGAAATTTTCCGGGGCGTAGGAGCCGAAGCGCACCGGACGGTCGTCGATCAGGCTGTCAGGGTGAACAAAACCATCCTCGAAGGCGAGGCCATAGATGAACGGCTTCAACGTCGAGCCCGGTGAGCGGATGGCGCGGGTCATGTCGACCTGCCCTGCCCGGCTCTCGTCGAAATAATCGGCCGAGCCGACACGGGCGAGCACGTCGCCGCTGTCGTTGTCGACGACGATGATCCCTACCGAGACGTTCGGTCCCAACGCGATGGCCCGGTCGTGCGCCAGCGGCTCCAGCACCTTCTGGAGATTGGAATCCAGGGTCAGCTTGATGACTGGCGCGTCCTTGACGGTTGCCATCGCGGTGTCGGAGGCATGCGGTGCCAGGATCGGCATCGGATTGCGTAGCTTTGGAATGGGCACGGACTTCGCCTGCCTGGCGTCCTCCGCACTCACCACATCTTCCTCGACCATACGGTCGAGCACACGATCTCGCGCGATACGGGCGGTGTCGGGATGGCGATCGAGCCGGCGCGTTTCCGGCGATTGCGGCAGCGCCACCAGCAGTGCGGCCTCGGCCAGCGACAGCCGCTTCGGCTCCTTGCCGAGATAGGCGATCGATGCGGCGCGGATGCCTTCGAGATTGCCGCCATAGGGCGCGAGCGCGAGGTAGAGATTGAGGATCTCGTCCTTGCTCAAGCTGCGCTCCAGCTCGATGGCGCGGACGATCTGGTGCAGTTTTGCGTAGAGCGAGCGCTGCCGCCGCGGCTCCATCAGCCGCGCGAGTTGCATCGAGATGGTCGAGCCGCCGGACACGATGTGGCCGCGCGTCGCAAGCTGGATCGCGGCGCGGCCCAGCGCCAGCGGATCGATGCCGTCATGGGCATAGAAGCGCTGATCCTCATAGGCGAACAGCAGCTTCAGATAAGTCGGATCGACATTGGCTTTGGCATCGACCGGCAGCCGCCAGCGCCCGTCCGCCATAGCGTAGGCGCGCAGCAGCTTGCCGTTGCGGTCGACGACCGTGGTGGAAACACGGCGCGCGTCATCGAGCGGGAGAGGTCCGAGGGCGTAGACCCACCCGACGAAACCGATGGTGGCGAGGATAAAGGTGAACGCGAGGGCCGAGAGGAGGCGCATGCTTCTGCGCCCCGCTCCGCTACCGTCATTCCGGGGCGGTTCGAAGAACCGAACCCAGAATCTCGAGATTCCGGGTCTGGTCCTTCGGACCATCCCGGAATGACGATAACAAATGTCGCCGTTCATTCTATCACTCACTTCGCCGCCCGCACCTCGACGGTGCCCGTACCGGTGCGACCGTAGCGCGAGGGATTGTACATGTCCTCGACATAGGCCTGCGGTAACACGTATTTGCCGGGCGAGACCACGCGCACGACGTAGGCGACGGTGAACACTGCCTTGGAATCGGAGGCACGATCGACAGCCGCCGTGAAGCGGTCATCACGGAACTCGGTATTCTCGGGCTCCGCACCGTCCTCGATCCAGTCCAGCGTGCCGCTGTCGCCTGACGAGACCAGCTTCGGATTGTCGATCTCCAGACCCGCGGGCAGATAATCGGACACCATGATGTGGCCGTACTCCGGCTTTGCCTCCGTGATCTTCAACACCACGGCGAAGCGTTCGTTCTGCTTGATCTTGCCGATATCGGCGGGTTTGCCGTCGAGCGTGAAGTAGTTCCGCTCGATCTTGAAGCCGTTGGACGCGGCCGGCTCAGGCGTCACCGGCGAGCCGGACACCGAGACCACCGCCTGCACCGGCGCATCGCCCGTGTTGGTGATCTTCAGCGGCTTGCCGCTCAGCGTGTCCGACTTGTAGCTGCGATAGAGCGCGGTCTTGACCGGCTGACCGTCGATCTCGATCGAGAGGTTCTCCTTGGCGAGCGCCCGCGCCGCCAACACCAGCCACGCATTCTCCTGCGTGGAGGTGTAGGGCGTGAGCCCGCGCGCGGTCTCGACCCGCGCCACGGCCTGCGACAGCGTCGCCTTCGGCGCATTGCCCTCGCTCGCGAGCGAGACGAGCGCCGCGGCATCGCGCAGCTGCGAGCCGTAGTCGCTGCGGCCGAACTCGAGCACCGGCTTGGGCGCGAGGCTGTCGAGCGCTGCGCCATAGACCCGCTCCGCGCGGCTGCGGTCGCCGACCAGCGCCAGCGCGGCCGCAAGCTGAGACTTCGCAATGGGGGTTGCGAGGTTGTTCAACTTGGTGTCCGCGAGGTAACGAAGATCGCCGATCGGCGCTGCGCCATTGCGCGCGAGCACGTAGAGGCCATAGGCGAGATCGCGGCCGCCGTCCTTCTCCGGTTCGTTGCCGTTGACGACGGAGTTGCGGATCCGATCCAGCGCATTCTTGAACAGAATGTCCGGCACCACGAAACCCTTTTCACGGGCGCGGGTGAGGAAATCCGTCACGTAGGCATCGAGCCAGGCGTCATCGCCGCCGGCCGACCACAGGCCGAACGAGCCGTTGGAGCCTTGACGGGCCAACAGCCGCTCGATGGCGTCGCGGATGCGCTGGTCGACCTCGGTATCCATGGCGAGATGCGCTCCGGCCGCGAGTTCGTTGACGTAGAGCAACGGCATCGCGCGGCTGGTGATCTGCTCCGAGCAGCCATAGGGATAGCGGTCGAGCGCCTTGAGGATCGTCGCCGCATCGAGCGCCGTCGACAGGCTCGCCGAAACCGAGACGCTGCCCGTGCCCGGCACGAGGTCGGAGAACATGTCCGAGGTCAGCGTCAGGCTCTCGCCCTTCGCCAGCGTCCGGATCGAGCGCCGCGCCAGCACCTGCGTCGCCGCCTTGACGTCGAACGCGTAGTGACGCGCCAGCGCCACGCCGTTCGGCCCCTTGATGTCGACGTCGAGCGTCGCCTGCCCCGCCGCGGTCGCTTCGAGCGCGAGCGAGAACGAGTTGCGCTGCTTGGCAGCGAGATTGACGGTGGTGGCAGGATTGCCTGTCATTTTCACCGGGCCGCCCGTCTTCACCTTGATGACGTAGTCGCCGGCCTGGCCCTCGACATTGTCGATCTCGAAATTGACCGTGCCGTGGTCGCCATTGAGCAGGAAGCGCGGCAACGTCGTCGTCAGCACGACGGGGTCGCGGATCACGACGTCGGTGTTGGCGCGGCCGAGCTTGGTTGCGGTCCACGCCACCGCCATCACGCGGGCGGTGCCGGCGAACTCAGGTATGTCGAAGCTCACCTCGGCGCTGCCGTCGGCGCCGACGGTGACGATGCCCGAATAAAGCGCCAGCGGCTTCTGCGCGGGCGGCGAGCCCTGCAGCTCGGCCGCGCCGGCGTCACCGCCGGATTTGATCTGGCCGCGCGTACCCGACATGCCGTCGATCAGCTGCCCATAGAGATCGCGAATCTCGGCGGAGAGCTGGCGCTGGCCGAGATAATAATCGTCCGGCGCCGGCGGCTTGTAATGGGTGAGATTGAGGATGCCGACATCGACCGCGGCAATGACCACCTTGGCGTCCTCGCCTGGATTGAGCCCTTCGAGCTTGACCGGAATCTTCAGCATCGCATTCGGCCGGATCAAATCCGGCGGCGAAAGCTTGACCTGCAGCGTCCGGGCCTGCTTATCGATCCCGAACCATTTCAGGCCGATCGCGCGACCCGGCATGCGCTGGGCGGCTGCATCGAGCGGTCGGCGCAGCGTCGCCACCACATAAGCACCGCTGCCCCAGTCCTGGCCGACCGGGATCTTCACCTGCGCGGTCCCTTCCATGACGTCGACGGTCTGCGTCGTCAGCAGGCGGTCGCCGACCACGTTGACGGTCAGCTTGCCGGCGGTGCGGGCATTGACCGACACCGTCATGGTGTCGCCTGAGGCGTATTGCGGCTTGTCGATCGAAGTCTCGAGCAGGTCTGGCGTATCGGCGCTGCCGTCCGAATACCAGCCGACGTCGAACTGCACCGAGGTCACGGGGCCGTCGGCATCGTTCGACTTCACATCCAGCCGGTACCGGCCAGGGCGCGGCGCCAGGGAGATGCGGGACGGCTTGCCGGCGGCGATCGTGACGTCACCGTCGGCGACACGCGAAGTCGACTTGACCGGCTCGTACTCCCAGTAATTGTTCTGACGATACCATTGATAGCGCGACTCCATCTTCAGGAGCTCATAGCGCAGACCGTCGCGGGGAAGCGTCTTGCCCTCGGGCGAGACGAACACGACGTCGAACTCGGCCTTGTCGCCTTCCGCGACGTTCTTGTCGCCGAACAGCGGCTTGATGCCGATCAGCGCGGTCGCGGGCGCGACCGGCAGCACCAGCTTGCGTTCGACGGCGCGGCCGCCGGTCTCGACCATGCGGATGAAGATCTGCGCTTCCTGCGGGCGCGTCGAGGCCGGCTGCTTGTCCAACGTCACCGGGAAGGTCGCAACGCCATTGGCGTCGGCCTCGGGCAGGTTCTCCAACGGCGTGCGCTCGTTCGAGGTGGTCTGCTCGTCGTCGACGCCGAACTGGTAGCCGGCAAAGCCCGGCCGCTCGGCAGCCGGCGCAATCAGCATGTCGCCCTCGAGCTGGAGGCCGGCCGCCGGCGCACCATAAAGGAAATGGCCGGCCGCCTTGAGCTCTACAGGAGTGTTGGCCTTGATCAGCTTGTCCTTGGCCGACAAGTCGAATTCGATTCTGTCAGGGACGTAGTCCTCGACCATGAACGTGGTCTCGCCGACCGAAGAGCCCTTCGGATCGGTGAAGGCGCGCACCCGCCAGGTGCCGGTCGGGACGGCGGAGTTGAGGGGCACGGCGAGCGTGCGGCCGCCGGCGCCCTGGTCGGACAGGACGGCGCGGCGGAATTCGACGCCGTCGGGGCGCTCGATCACGAGTGTCAGCGGCCCGCCATTGACGGCTTTGCCCTGCCCGTCGCGCAGCAGTGCGGTGAGATAGACGGTCTCGCTGGAGCGGTAGACGCCGCGCTCGGCATAGACGAAAGCGTCGGCGCCGGCGGGCACCGCGCGCCCCGCAACGCCGCGGTCGGACAGGTCGAAGGCCGAGGTCTTGAGACTGAGGAAGGCATAGTCGGCCTTCTCGGCGGTGACGGTCAGCATCGCGGGCGACAGGCCGCCCTCGCCGCGTGCGAGTCCCGCTTCGAACAGAACGTGGCCCGCCTCGTCGGTCTTGCGGGTCGCCAAAATCTCGTTGTTGCGGGCGACCAGCCGAACCTCTGCCTTGCCGACCGGGTCGGTGGACGCCAGCGAGTTGACGAAGACGTGGATGCCGTCATTGCCGGAATAGGCGGTGACGCCAAGATCAGAGACGATGAACCATTGCGTGGCGAGCTGGTAATCGTCGTCCGAGCCAGGCCCCTTGGCCGCGGCGGTCATCACGTAGACGCCGGGCTGGAGTTCGCCGAGCGCTTCGTCGACCGGGAATGCGGTGGTGACGTCCTGGTTCAGCGTCATCGCGGTCGCCAGCTCGCCGGACCAGACCTTGACGCCCCGCTCGTTGCCGAGATCGCTCAGCTGGTATTTCGAGAGCGTCTTCTGGAAGTCGCTGTCGACCACCGTGTTGATCAGATTGCGATCGCCGATGCGGAAGACATTGATGTTCACCGCAGGCGTGTTGACGCTGACCAAGGGAATGCCGCGCTGGCCCGTGCGCGGCAGCACATAGGCGCGGCTGGTGAAGCGCACGAACGGCTTGCGGTCCCGCACATAGATGTTGAACTCGGCCGATTTCGGCAAACCCTCCTTCACGGTCGACGGCAGGCCGGCGCGCAGATTGATATTGTAACGCTCGCCGTGCTTCAGCCCGTCGACGCAGAGCTGCTTGCCCTCGGCCGACAGCGCCGGCTTGTCCTGGCCCGCCAGGGCCAGGAACGGCGCGAAGTCGGTGCGCTTGGCGAGCTCCTCGGAGAACTGGAAGCAGGCACGCGGGCTCGCCGAATCCGAGTCCACGCTATAGTCGAGCAGCCGGAAACCGTGCTCGTCGCGGAGCTTCTCATATTGGCCGCGGACGTCGGCGACCTCCTTGGTATCGAGCGACAGTCGCAGCGAATCCAGCGCCGGCCGGAACAAATGCCGTTCGGCCAGCGCCCTGCCGAGCACGGCCAGCGCATCGGCCTCCTCGCCCGGGTTGCCGGCGCGCATGTAGGCGATGTACGCCGCGGTCGAGGCACGTTCGAACAGGAAGGTCTGCTCGCTCGAGCTCTTCGGCATGATCTGAAAGATGGCTTTGGCGAGCCGCAACCAGTTGCCGGCATCCTCCGGCGTGGTCGCGGCGATCTGGCCGAGCACCGACAGACCCGTGCGGAAATCGAAGCGCTTGAAGGCTGCGTCGGCGTCTGTGCGCAGCGTTGCATTGGTCTTGGCGACCGGGCCCGCCTCGCTCTTGATCTGCGCCTCCAGCTTGATGGCGGAATCGGCGAGATCGTCACGCTTGAAGGCTTTTTCAGCGGCGTGCGTGGCGTTCAGGCCGAACGCCAGCGCGGCGCAAAGTGTAACGGCGCGAACCAGACCGATCATGAATGGACTCCCGGAAATCGCGGACGAGCGCCGCGGCGGCGATAAAGTGCGCGGAAAGGTGACAGACTCAAGGCGATGGAACCAGAGGTGCAAAACGTCGCATTCGCCATGGCTAGGCAGGCCCAGAGGAGACCGATCAAGATACCGCCGCGCACGCCGTCCTGGGGCGCAGCCAATACCGGACCTGTCGATCGGCGACCGCGTCCCGGAAGCTAGCCAGCGTTGCCGGCGACGTGATCCATCGTCCAGTCCGCTGCCGCTCAACCCGGCACCCTGACACTTCACCGTTCCGTTTGTCGCGGTACAGAGGAAAACGGTTCGGTTCAGACTTGGCGAAACGCCGGATTTTTCATATTGGCATGCTATACGAACAGCCGGCCCCAAGGTGGGGCGGCCCAGGACGGTCCCGTAGCTCAACTGGATAGAGCATCAGATTTCTACTCTGAGGGTTGCAGGTTCGATTCCTGCCGGGATCGCCAAAACCTCGGTCTTGTCGACGAGCGACGGCGTTCATCATTAACGCGCCACTCGCCCTGCCTTGCCGATCCCATGTCTTTCACGAACGCGTGGGTTGGATTGTCCCGGGCTTTGAACCAGACGGAAGCGCCCTATATGCGCTGCGGGCAAGGTGTGCCCGAGAAGGACTGTTAATGCCGCGAACTGAACTAACGAGAATGGGAATTGCCCTCGCGGTGGCGGTCGTTGCAATGTCGTTTCTGGCGCTCGATGCAGTGGACTTCAACTCCGGCGCAATCAAACAGCGCATCGAAACGGCACAGGCGTCCATTGTCCATGTTGCCATGAGCCATCATGACCTCGCCTCTGCCGTCGAGGCCTGGACGCGTCGCGACCATCAGAAGCAGCCATCGGCGATCGAGTGATTCCGGCGCGGCAACGAGCGGCGTTACCATCAGCCGCATGACGATCCGACGATCAGAGCCGGCATTGATTCGATCTCCACCATTCAGCGATCGCCGCCGCAAGGTCACTCCACGGCTCGGTCGGCAGATCTGGGACCGCGACCCGGACGCTGTACCGGCCCGTGGTCGCGTCGTGAAACCATTCGGTCGCGGCGAAGTCGAAGCCGAAGCTGCCGGCGTGGCGGATGGGATGTCCCTTCCGGCTTAGATCGTGGCTCATGGCTTCGGCGGCTTGCCGCGCACTGGCCTCATCAAAAGCATGGCCGGCACGGAGCGTGACGTAGAGACCGTGGGTGAAGTGGAGTTCGGCCGCGAGCGAAGCAAGCTCGCGCGCAAAAAGCCGGGCCGCGTGCCGACCATTGCGCAGGATGGCTGCGACACGCGCCTTCGTTAACGCCCAATAGGCATCGCTGCCGACATAAGGTGGGAAGTGCGCCGGCAGCGCCGCACCGCCGAGGAGCCGAACCGCATTGCTTGTGTCCGCTGCAAGCCGTTCGACCATCGAGCGACCTGGATCAGCGCCCTGCTCGCTCCAGCTGACGAAAACCGCAGAACCGAGCCGTCCGTATTCCGCACCAAGCGAATCCAGCTTGTTGTGGCTTCGCACCATCACGACCGGAAGCTTGCACCGCTTCGTCCAGCGCAGCACGCGCCGGATGCGCCCCGACCGCCCGGCAAAGCACGTCGTGTCGAACACCAGAAGATCGAGCCCAGCCCCGTCGCGGCGCAGAACGGCCTCGAACGCGCCGGCAGACACGCACGAATCCAGCAGCAGGATTCGCGGCGTGCCAATCCGGGCAAAGGCGTCCGGCAGCGGCAGTTTCAGGGGGACGAGACGCAAGCTCGGGACAAAGCGCTCGATCAGCTCCAGCGTCTCGCCGTAGGAGCCGGGCAGCACCAGGATATCTCCATTGGCGAAACTTGATGCGGATGCCAGCAGCAGTGTCGAGATCGCGGCCATGCCCGACGCGGAATAGATCGTCCCGCTGATGCAGCCGTGCTCGAGTTCATAGAACGAAGGGCCGGTCACAGTGAGATCTGCTCGCTGGTAGTCATAACTGAAGGCGAACGGACCGCTGGTGGGACAGGCCGAGCCCGACCACGCTGTCTCCGTCGCTTTCCAGTCCTGCAGCGCATGCTCCGCATGCAACATTGCGGCGAGCTGGAATTTTGCCTTGATCACCTCGTCCACCGATCGTGGACGGGGCAAGCGCCGCGGGTTCTTCAGGCATTCGTTCAGCAGCCCGATTTCCCTGTGCTTGCGATCGAGATAGGCTTCAATGGTCTCCATGCGCGTCTTGATGCAACGATCGGAAAGCTTCCATCGCTCGTCAACGCCTGGCGTGTGCTGGAGGTCCAACGGCGGCTTTTTGTTCGTTCACGATCCGACTCCGCTTCGTTCCCCCAGCGCGAATCGAGACGGCGAAATCGCCACCCGGAGAAGTCTTAATGCCGCGTTTCCGCGGTTCGAGTTGATCAAGCCTCAATCGGCACAAGTACAGGCCGCAATCGATAGGCGTCGATCGCAGCGTTCGAGAGCAGCAGTCTGCGCCGCTCTCCGCGAATCATCATGCGATCGATCCTGTTCAGGATGAAGCGGGCTGCATCCTTGCGCTCGCCCGTGAGCAGACCTGACTGGTCGAGATATTTCCAGGCGATCTCAAAAGACTGTGCACGTAGTTCAAGGTCAGTCATGTCAGGCCAACGTCGGCCGGGGAACAGATGTTCCTATTCCGAGCGTCGGCGAAGCGAAACCTCTGCCGGCCACGACGAGAGCCGGTCGGCAACATGCAAAGATCGCGTGGAACGGGATCGCAACCAGCGTGTTGTTTGCGGTGATTGAAGTGGTGCCGACTCGCCAGCCCCGGTCGGCTTTGAAGGGCCCCGTGCTTATCCCCCCCGAGCACGGGGCTTTCTCATGACTGGTCACAAGGCCCGAACCGGGCAAACCTTTTTGCTAGGCGAAACTCAGTCTCTCCGCTCGTTGTCGCGACGATCGCGGGCGAGCTGATGCCAAGCCAGCGCCAGCTCGATGAGTCGCTGCCGGTCGGCGCCTTCGGACGCCGCCGCACGTTTCATCGCCGCCTCGGCTTCAAGCTGTGGGTCGTACTTCGTGCACATCGACGCGACTCTAGCCGGCCGATATGGACAAGTGCGTGGCAAATTCGTCCGTATGATTGCGGAGGGCAAAAGTGGCACCGCTACGCTTCCGCACGATATTACCGCGATGAATTTTACGCGCGACCGACGCGAGAGCACAGCGCCGCCGATCTTCGTATTTTCCTCATTCCGGAGCAATTCCGGCTCCTTCAACGAAACGAGGCGGGCACCGGGCCCGCCTCGTTCCTGTTGGATTGCGCTAAAGGGTCAGTAGCAGGCGCGCGGATCGGCCTGCACATACTGGCCACTCGGATAGCGATAATAGCAAATGCCCTCGGCCCAATAGTAGCCGGGGCGCGAAGCGGCGGTAGCACCTGCGATTGCGCCTGTCGCGCCACCGATCACGGCGCCAGCGGCTGCTCCCGTGGCGTTGCCGGACAGCAAGCCACCGAGCACGCCGCCGACGATGGCCCCACCCAGCGCGCTTGCGCCGGGATCGGCCGGCGGCGCTGGGGGCGGCGGCTCATAGGCGACTGGCGGACCGGGCGGTGCGTAGGCCACCGGCACGTCGTCGATATACTCTTCGGAGATGTAAGCGGGCGGACCATCCATCCGCTGCGGATAATAGTACCAGACGCCACCGACGTCCCACCACCAGCCGGAGCGGCCATTGTGGACCTCATGACGCCAGCGTCCGCCCTCCCAGGCAAGATTGCCACGGTAGGCATGTCCGCCCCAGTCGCGCGTCGGTGCGGGGCCGCGAGCGACGTAGCGCCGGGGTCTCGGAGCCGGACCGCCGGCTGCGTGGTGGCCGGGAGCTGGTGCCACACGGGCTTGGCCACCGGGCTGGGGCGCGGGCCGCGCGGCCTGCTGCGGCGGAGGTCCCTTGCGCGTATTCTGGTTGGTCTGGGGCGACGTGCCGGCGTCCTGCCCCGGTGGCTGGGCAGCACCCTTCGGCGGACCTGCGTCCTGCGCTTGCGCTGATAGCGCGAGCAAGGACATGGCTGAGACCATGGGAATAATGATCTTCATGCGGCTGGACGCACTCATGGGTGCCTACCCCCTACCCTCAGAAATTGCCGTGTCCCACGCGCGATAGACGATTCGGATCGCACCTGGCTGATGCCGGCTGACATAACTGACCTGCCGAAATGGCCTGTCAAAATTGACCCGCCAATCCGGCTGTGTCCCGTTACAAACGATTAAGATCACGGCAATTTTTCGTTCGGCGGCCGCCGACCAACCCCAGTCTAGCGGGCCGGCTCGATCACGTTGCAATTGCTGCGCCCGGACATCAGGCAGTCCTGCATCTTGCTGGCCGCGGTGAGGTCGCGGGCGAGCCACAAACCGATACCGAGGATAACGGCAGCAATGATCAGCCCTGCGATTGCGCCGCGGCGGCTGTCGCCGGATTGGGGCCTCGGCGGCGCGCTGGGCGTCTGGGTAGGGTCGGACTTGGAATCTGACTTGGAGTCTGGCTTCGACATAGGGGCCTTGTCGCTCGGTGAGGCCCTGTATCATCTCTACGGCGTCCCGTCACATCAGACGCAGCCGTCAGCCCCTGGTCGGCTTCATCGCCTCTTTGCGCGAGGTCTCGACCGCCGGGATTGCATGCTGCGCACGGGGTGCACAGCTCGTGAGGATGAACGCGGTCTGGGTGCACTCCCAATTGGCACCCAAAAAGGCGCTCTCGATGGGCTGCGGGCGGCCGGCCAACAGCAGCGTGCCGGCAACCGCCGCTGCGGCGGCCGCGATTGCAAGGGCCTTCGGGCTCAGCCGGAAAGAGATCATGCCCGTGCTCCGTCTCGTTGGGGCGGACGCTAGGCGCCGCCGCTGGGTGCCCTTATGAGGGACATCACAATTCGGCAGTTTTTCCGGGCTACGAAGGATCGGCTGGGTAAGCGATTTCGTTGACCTGATCGGCTGCGATTATGGGTGGCTTCACGGCGCGCGGCGATGTACACGCTTCTGCGTCGCGTGGCGCCTGCTTGTGCCCAGCCGACGTACCAACAGGCAGTGATGTAGGATCGAAAGCGAGGAAGACAAGGCTCGTCGAATGAGTGGATTTAGGGAACCCGGCTTCGCAGACCGGCAAAAGGCGGCGCTGGAAGCCCGCAAAAATCTTTTGAACAAATTCAAGTCGCAGCCGGGCCCTGACGATCCTGCTGTCGCGGCGAAGCGCGCCGAGCGCGAGGCGCTTGCCGCCAAGCGCGCCGAAGCGAAGGCTGCGCGCGAAGCCGAAAAGGCCGAACAGAAGCGCCTGGAGGAAGAAGCCAAGGCCGCCGAAGCCGCACGGCTCGCCCGCGAAGCTGAAGAAGCGATCGCCAGACAAGCTGCACTCGAGGCCGAGCAGAAGGCCAAGCGCGACGCGCGCTACGCCGCCCGCAAGGCCAAGCGGAAGTAAGCGTCAACAAAAGTTGACCTGGCGCCCACACGCGTCAGGTCAACTCAAGACCGAGAGCCGGGTCAGCGCAACGCGCGGCGCGACGATCGAGCTTGGGCAAGCGCCGCATGCCGGGCTCGCCTCGTCAACGCGCCCGGCATGATGGGTATCGAATTAGTTCTTCTTCATCATCCCGTCGTCTTTCTTCATACCATCCTTTGACATCGTGTCCTTTTTCATGCCGTCGTCCTTGGACATGGTGTCCTTCTTCATCATGCCATCTTTCGACATCGTGTCCTTCTTCATCGTGTCTTTCTTCATGTCATCCATGGCGAAGGACTGTGCGAGCCCCAGGCTGAGCGTGAGAGCGGCAGTGCAAGCGCCGAGCACGATGCGGGTACGAATGGTCATGGTTCATCTTCCCTTCGAGATTGCATTTGTCAGCGACGGACGCCGCTATCCAGTCTCGACGGTTCGCCAGCCCGCGCTGTTACGCGCTCGTCGATAAATTTTTGCGAGCCTACGCCATCCAGCATTCGGCGTGGGCCGGCGCGCGCATTCGGGAACGGAAGTGTGCAGCGCAGCACAGCCGACACTTGCCGCGGCATTCGATCTCGAACTATCAGATGAGAGAATTTCGGGCGAAGGACCGGCTAGGATGGGCCTACGCGCCCGGTCTCACGAGGCCCGACCAACCACAAGCATCGTCCAAGGGATCACACCATGTTCACGCGCCGCCATCTGCTCGCGACCGCCGTCGCCGCCCCCGCCGTTCTCCGCTTCGGCATTGGCACCGCGCATGCCGCGACCACGCTGAAGATCTCGCACCAATTCCCCGGCGGCACCATCGACAAGGGCGATTTCCGCGACCGGCTCTGCCGCATGTTCGCGGCCGAAGTTGCCAAGCGCAGCAACGGCGACATTGCGGCCGAGATCTATCCGAACTCTTCGCTGATCAAGACCAACGCGCAGTTCTCCGCGATGCGCAAGGGCGCGCTCGACATCTCTCTATATCCGATGCCCTATGCCGGTGGCGAATTGCCCGAGACCAATATCGGCCTGATGCCCGGCCTCGTCACCACTTACGATCAGGGCATGCGTTGGAAGAAGGAGCCTGTCGGCAAGGCGCTGACCGACTTCCTCGCCGACAAGGGCATCATCCTGCTCACCTGGGTATGGCAGGCCGGCGGCGTCGCCAGTCGCTCGAAGCCGATCGTGGCACCGGAAGATGCCAAGGGCATGAAGGTGCGCGGCGGCTCGCGCGAGATGGACATGGTGCTGCAAACCGCCGGCGCTTCGGTACTCTCGGTCCCCTCCAACGAAATCTACGCGGCGATGCAGACCGGCGCCTGCGACGCCGGCATCACCTCTTCCACCAGCCTGATCTCGTTCCGCCTCGAAGAGGTCGCGAAGTCGCTGACCTCGGGTGCGGGCGCGTCCTACTGGTTCATGCTCGAGCCGCTGATGATGTCGAAGGCAATCTTCGACAAGCTGCCGAAGAACCAGCAGGACATCCTCGTCGCTGTGGGCGCAGAGCTCGAGGCCTTCGGCCGCAAGGGCGCGCAGGATGACGACGTCGAAGTTGCCAAGGTCTACGAGAAGGCGGGCGCCAAGGTCTCGGCGCTCGATGCCGCGACCGTCGGCAAGTGGCGCGACATCGCCCGCG
>Ga0102590_1001572_pt1 | contig 33301 bp, 27 predicted proteins | sample AraplaMF_Col_mMF_FD_76859 | JGI IMG/M metagenome (GOLD analysis project Ga0102590, IMG submission 76859) | Arabidopsis root microbial communities from the University of North Carolina, USA - plate scrape MF_Col_mMF | ecosystem: Host-associated > Plants > Roots > Endosphere | place: USA... | reverse complement strand
CCATGTCGGAGGGCCGGTTTCCCGGCGCGACCTGTCTCACCATTTCCCACCGCGGGCGTTCAGGGCTCCGTCGAGGCCGCCTCAAGTCCTTGCCGCGTCGAAGAGGCCGATGGGCAGGGCCGACGCGAGCGGTGAGACGTACGCGAGACCGGCGCCGCATTGTCGGCACCGCGCCCGCGCACGCACGGTCACGACCAGGTGCAAAAGCCCTCGGTCGCACCGTCAGTTCCGGTGCCCGCAGGACGTGTTGGCCCGTCCGGCGAGTGCGTGGCCGATGTCCCTGGCGGAGGCCGCAGCGCTGGGTCGCCCCGGTGCGCGCGGGGAGACGGCTCCTGTGACCGTGGGCCGTAGCGGTCATTGTCCTCGGCCGTACGGGGGAATCCGCGTACCGGCACCGGGGGGCCGTCACCCGGTCGGGGATCCCTTCTGCCGATCACGGGCGCTCACGTGGCTCTTGACGACGACAGTGGTGCCGGGCCGTCGAGCACGCCCTGCGCCGTGACAGGAGGAGTGGGATGTTCAGGCGAACGGACCGGGCCGCGTGGCTGCGGTGGACCACGGTGGCGGCGACGGTGGGAGCCGTCACGTCGGCGGGAGTGAGTGCCACTGCGGCGGACGAGCACACCCCGGTGGACTGCCGCGGCAACCCTTCGGCCCTGCAGCCCGCGATCGCGGCGGCCGCCCAGGGAGCGACGCTCAGCGTGCGAGGGAGGTGCATCGGCCCCTTCACCATTGGCAAGTCCCTGACTCTAGTCGGCCGGGGACAGGCAGTACTCGACGGCAATCGGGCCGGCACCGCCGTGACGATCAGCGGAGCCGTGCATGTGCGGCTGAACCGCCTGACCGTCACCGGGGGACACGGGAGCAAGGGCGGAGGCATCCTCAACGCCGGTGGCGCACTGACGATGGATCATTCCACGGTGACCAGGAACACCTCCAGCAGCACCGGGGGCGGCATCCGCAACGAAGGCACGCTGACGGTGCAGTTCTCCTCGGTGCACGACAACACCGCTCGGACACTCGGCGGCGGCCTCGACAACGTCGGGCCGGGCGGCAGGCTGCTGGTCATCCGATCGACGGTCCACCACAACACCTCGGACCAGGTCGACGGGGGAGGCATCTTCAACGACGGCACGGCGACGGTGGACTTCTCCGTGGTCAGTGGCAACAGGGCACCCGTCGGAAGTGGGGGCGGCATCCGCGACACAGGCGTCAGCGGCAGGCTGACCCTGAACGGCACGGTGGTGCGTGACAACACGGCGGCAGGCGTCGGCGGCGGCGTCAGCGTCGGCGCACCGGCCGTGGCGACGCTGAACCATTCGCAGGTGCGCAACAACTCCGCGGGAACCGCCGGCGGCGGCATCAATGTCGACGGAGGCGCGCTGACGGTGAAGCGCACACGTGTCGTCGGCAATACGCCGAACAATTGCGCCCCGACGGGCGCTGTACCCGGCTGTATCGGCTGAACTCCCCACACCCTCACGGACAGCCGTCGCAACCGGAACTCTCCAACGGCCCACCGGTGCACCCGGGACGTCCTGTCCTGGGTGCACCTGCGTCCTGTGACGAGGATTCTTGGTTGGCACAAAGGAGGGATGGTTGACACCGGTCAGACGTTCGATCCGCGAGGAGCGGACCCTGAGGTTTGCTGGAGAGGAGCCGCTGACCGTCTGCTCCAGTGCTGCGGATCCGCGGCGTGCATGCCTGGTTCGTCCGCGCCGGCGCGGCAGCGCAGTGTTCTGGTAACTCCCTTACCGGGAACCAGGGTTACGGTGCGACGTGGGAGTCGTGAACCGTTCCCGCATGGTTCTGGGGATTCGGTCACGGGAACGGAAGGATCCGGGGGGCTTTCTCGGCGCTCGCGAACAGGTCGGGCGCCGCTCCATGCGATGGGAGACCGATCAACGATGTTCACTCCGGTGCGGAGCAGAATACGGACGGCCGCGCTCGCGCTCTCGGCCATTACGGCCCTCACCTTAGGCGCGACCGCCACGACCGGCGCGGCAGCGGCCCCCGCTCCCGCGAAACAGGGACCAACCTCGGTGGCGTACGTCGAGGTGAACAACAACAGCATGCTGAACGTCGGCAAGTACACCCTCGCCAACGGCGGCGGCAACGTCTTCGACGTCGCCGTGATCTTCGCGGCGAACATCAACTACGACACGGGCACGAAGGCGGCGACCCTGTATTTCAACGAGAACGTGCAACGCGTCCTCGACAACGCTGCCACGCAGATACGGCCGTTGCAGCAGAAGGGCATCAAGGTCGTCCTCTCGGTGCTCGGCAACCACCAGGGCGCGGGCTTCGCCAACTTCCCGTCCCAGCAGGCGGCTTCGACGTTTGCGAAACGACTGTCGGACACCGTGGTCAAGTACGGCCTCGACGGCATCGACTTCGACGACGAGTACGCCGAGTACGGCAACAACGGCACCGGCCAGCCCAACGCCAGCTCGTTCGTCTACCTGGTGTCGGCACTGCGCGCCAACATGCCGGGCAAGATCATCAGCCTCTACAACATCGGACCGGCCGCGTCGCGCCTCTCCTACGGCGGCGTCGACGTCTCGTCCAAGTTCGACTACGCCTGGAACCCGTACTACGGCTCCTGGCAGGTCCCCGGCATCGCACTGCCCAAGTCGAAGCTGTCGCCGGCGGCCGTCGAGATCGGCCGGACCTCGCAAAGCACGGTCGCGAACCTGGCCCGCCGCACGGTCAGTGAGGGGTACGGCGTCTATCTGACGTACAACCTCGACGGCGCCGATCGCAGCGCCGATGTCTCCGCGTTCACCAGGGAGCTGTACGGCAGTGACGCCCACTACACGCCGTAGACCGACCACGCTCCCCGGCGTCCGGTGTCCCCTCGGGGCGTGCTGCATCCCGTAGGGCCGCGCCTCGGGCAGGCCGCGCTTTCGACAACGATGTCGGAGGCGCGGTCGCCACAGGTACCGTGACCTGCGCTGTACCAAAGTGCCAACCATCTCCCTGATCCTGTGCTTCCGGCCGCTGAAGTCGGTTGGCATCAGCGCAGGTCACGAACATCGCCCGATGTCAACCAGCAATCTTGGTCACACGTCCGCGGGACGCCTACGCTCAGTTGACCGCTCACCAGGGGCACTTCGAGATCCGGGCGCAAACGGGGCGCACGACCGCCGGCCCGGACGTACAGCGCCTCGCAAGGACGTCCGACTCGGTGTGCCCGAGGATGTCGGATTGTTCCTTTCGCACCCCGAGCGTCCCGTGGAACACGGCGGATAACATGCCCGGTCATGGCGATGTTCGTGCACTTGACGTCGGCGGCGAACGTACGGAGCGTCCGGCGGTCGGGTATCCGGGCGGCCGGCCGAGGACAGGACGGTGCGCGAGGGGTGTACTGCTTTCCGGTGCTGCCGTCGTACACACTCACCCATCAATGGCTGCGCGAACTGGCCCGCTTCGGCACCCGAGGCGGGCTTGCGGCCGTCCATGTACGGCTGGACGACGAGCAGTACGTACTGGTGCGGCACTATGCGGACCGGACACGTGACGTCCGGTCCACCGTTCCCGCGGCCGAGGCGGTGCGGCGGATCGCCGCACTGGACGATCCGCGCGGGTGGGAGGTGTTCGTACCTCGGGCGATCCGGCCGTCCGAAGTGCACCGGGTCCGCACCGCGCCACAGGTCGTGGGCTGGCGGTACCGGCCGGGTGCGCACGGCGTCCGCCCCTGCACCTGCTTCGGATGCCGGGTGAGGGGAGGGTACGGGGCGCGGCGCCTGCGTGAGCGGTTGCCGCATCCGCTGGACGGGCCGCCGCCACCGGCCGAAGTGCTGCTCGCCAGGATCGCGGCGGCCGGCCACCCGGGAGACCCTGCCGTGCTGCGGGAGGCGCTGCATTGGTTCGGCATGCGTCGACGGGGCCCGCTTCCCCAACTCGCCCGCCTTGCCGCCCACCCCGACCCCGGCGTGCGGGAGGAACTCGTGTGGGCGGTCGCCTGCTGGTCCGCCCCCGGGGTGGCCGAGCTGCTGGACGGACTCGCCCACGACCCGCACCCGGACGTCCGGGAGGCCGTGGAGGCCGTCCGTGAGTCGCCGTGACCGCCGACTCCTTGGAGTCCGTCCATCGCCCACAACACCTTGCGCGCTGGGGTGACTTCCTCTCGGCCACAGCCCATGGCCCGGCGAACCGACCCGGAGCCGCGTCGGACGGAGTCAAACGCGTGCCACGCGGTTCAGCCCGGCAGCGGCTTCCACGTCGTCGGACCCGGCGTCCGGCCCTCGGGGGGATAGTCGCAGTCGATGCTGGTGACCTCGCGGTCGCCGTCGTCCGAGTCGACAACGGCGACACCCGTGCAGACCCTGCCGTGCTCGTCGGTCCAGGTGACGACCTCGCTGCGGTCGGCGCAGCCCGCGAGTACCACCATGCCCACGACCGCCGACCCGGCGAGTGCGGTCCTGCGATTCCCCCTCATGCCATCCCCCCGTGAGGTTGAGCCCCAAGACGGGGGTCCCCGCGTCGATCTCGGCTACAGCCTTGGTACCGCCGGGAGTTGAACAGTCCGCCAACGGGTCGTCACAGACCCGGGAGAGGAGTACGTACCGGACCTCGACCAAGCCGTCAGCCGCTCCCGGCCGCGCTTCACGCCGGGCCGTTCACCCCAGCGGCCGTAACCGCGGCGGCCTCGCGCATCCGCTCGCCCACCTCGCCGTTCGCGTCGATCGCGCGCCGTCCGGAGGGTGTTGGCCCGGCCGTGCACCGTCTCGTCCACGGGTACGCATGGTGGCGCACCCGCGGCGAGCGGTGTTCGATGGGACTGACGGGACCATGGCAATACGATTACGCTGCGTGGACGGTCGTCCACTGGAGGTGCGAATGCGTCGCCCTGTCGCACGGAAACTGGCGGTGTTGGCGGTCTCGGCCGCTGTGGTGTCGGTGGGAGCGGCGGCTCCGCCGGGGAGCGCCCGCCCGGCCCCCGCGAAGGTGCCCGTGGCCGTGGGCTACGGCGGCGCCGTCGCGAGTGTCGACGCGGACGCCACCGCCGCCGGTGTCGAGGTCCTCAGAAAGGGCGGCAACGCGGTCGACGCGGCCGTGGCCACCGCCGCCGCACTCGGCGTCACCGAGCCGTACTCGGCGGGCATCGGCGGAGGCGGTTACTTCGTCTACTACGACGCCAGGACCAGGTCGGTGCACACCATCGACGGCCGTGAGACGGCCCCGCTGACCGCGAACTCCCGGCTCTTCGTGGAGAACGGCAAGCCGCTCGCCTTCGCCGACGCCGTCAGCAGCGGCCTGAGCGTCGGTACTCCCGGCACACCCGCCACCTGGCAGAAGGCGCTGGACGAGTGGGGCACCGAGCGGCTCGGCAAGGTCCTCGAGCCGGCCGAGCGGATCGCACGCCGGGGGTTCACGGTCGACGACACCTTCCGCTCGCAGACCGCGTCCAACGAGACCCGTTTCCGGTACTTCCCGGACACGGCCAAGCTGTTCCTGCCGGGCGGGCAGCTCCCCGTCGTCGGCTCCTCCTTCAAGAACCCCGAGCTCGCGCGCACCTATGAGGAACTGGGCCGCAAGGGCATAGGCACGATCTACCACGGCGACCTCGGCGAGGACATCGTCGCCACCGTGAACAAGCCCCCGGTGGACCCGGCCTCCGGGTGGAACGCCCGCCCGGGCGAGCTGTCCGCACGGGACCTCGCGGCCTACCGGGCCAAGCTCCAGGCACCCACGAAGACCTCGTACCGCGGTCTCGGCGTCTACTCCATAGCGCCGTCCTCCTCCGGCGGCACCACGGTGGGCGAGGCCCTGAACATCCTGGAGCGGACGGACCTGTCGAAGGCGAGCCAGGTGCAGTACCTGCACCACTTCATCGAGTCGAGCCGTGTCGCCTTCGCGGACCGCGGGCGCTGGGTAGGTGACCCCGCCTTCGAGAACGTGCCGACGGACGAGCTGCTGTCGCAGAAGTACGCCGATTCGCGGGCGTGCCTGATCAAGGACGACGCGGTGCTCACCAGCCCGCTCGCACCCGGTGACCCGCGCCACCCGGCGCCCTGCGGCACCGCGGGCAAGGCGGCCCCGACGACGTACGAGGGCGAGAACACCACACATCTGACCGTCGCCGACAAGTGGGGCAACGTCGTCTCCTACACGCTCACCATCGAGCAGACCGGCGGCAGCGGCATCACCGTCCCGGGCCGGGGCTTCCTGCTCAACAACGAGCTGACGGACTTCTCCTTCGCACCCGCCGACCCGGCCGTCCACGACCCGAACCTGCCCGGTCCCGGCAAGCGGCCGCGCTCCTCGATCTCGCCGACGATCGTGCTCGACAAGGACGGCAAGCCGGTCGTGGCGCTCGGCTCGCCCGGCGGCGCGACGATCATCACGACGGTGCTCCAGACCCTGACCGGGTTCCTCGACCGGCATCTTCCGCTGGTGGACGCCATCGCCGCGCCACGTGCCAGCCAGCGCAACGCGGCGAAGACGGAACTGGAACCCGCCCTCTACAACAGCGATCTACGGGCGCAGCTGGAGGCGATCGGGCACTCCTTCACGCTGAACCCGGAGATCGGTGCCACGACCGGTGTGCAGCGGCTGCCGGGCGGCAAGTGGCTGGCAGCCGCCGAGAAGGTGCGGCGCGGCGGCGGGTCGGCGATGGTCGTGTCCCCGGCGCCGTGAGCGGCCCTCACTCGGGACGGCCGGTCCCGTCCCCTTCGGGGCGGGCCGTCTCACCGCCCTGCACCGTGGGAGGGGTGATGGCGCCGCCGGGCGGGCCGGCGGCGGCATCACCACCGGGCTCCATGGGGCCGCCCTGTGTGCCCCGTTCCACGGGAGCGACGGCCGGTTCCCGGCGGGCGGGCGGTTCAGCCCGGAAGGCGAGCCGTCCCTCGTCGGTGTCCACCACGACCCTGCCGCCCCGCTCGATCCGGCCGTCCAGCAGCAACCGGGACAGCTGGTTGTCGACCTCCCGCTGGATGGTGCGGCGCAGTGGGCGGGCGCCGTACTCCGGCTGGAAGCCGCGCTGTGCCAGCCAGTCGACGGCCCCGTCGGTGAAGGAGACGTCGATGTCCTGGGCCTGAAGCATGCGACGCGTCTTGTCGAGCATCAGATCGGTGATGCGCCGGAGTTGCTCGGCGGTCAGCTGCCGGAAGATCACGATCTCGTCGATGCGGTTGAGGAACTCCGGCCTGAAGTGCTCGCGCAGCGGACGCAGGACCTGCTCACGGCGCGCCTCCTCGTCCGCGTCGGCACCGCCCGGCCCGAATCCGATGCCCGCGCCGCGGCGGGTGATCGCCTCGGAACCGAGGTTGCTGGTCATCACGATGACGGTGTTGGTGAAGTCCACCGTGCGGCCCTGGGAGTCGGTGAGCCGGCCGTCGTCGAGGACCTGCAGCAGGATGTTGAAGACGTCCGGGTGGGCCTTCTCCACCTCGTCCAGCAGCAGCAGGGAGTACGGGTGGCGCCGTACGACCTCGGTGAGCTGGCCCGCCTCCTCGTGGCCGACGTACCCGGGCGGGGCGCCCACGAGGCGGCTCACGGTGTGCCGTTCCTGGTACTCGCTCATGTCCAGCCGCACCATGCGCTCGTCGCTGCCGAAGAGCACCTCGGCGAGGGCGCGGGCCAGCTCGGTCTTGCCGACGCCGGTCGGGCCGAGGAAGAGGAAGCTCCCGATCGGCCGCTCCGCGCTGGACAGACCGGCGCGCGAGCGCAGCACGGCGTCGGCGACGGCGCCGACCGCCTCGTCCTGCCCGATGACCCGCTGGTGCAGATGCTGCTCAAGCCCGAGCAGCCGTTCCTTCTCCTCCTCGGTGAGCCGGCTGACCGGGACACCGGTGAGCCGTGAGACGACCTCGGCGATGGCCTCGGCGGTCACCTCCAGGTGCTGCCCCTCGTCGGCCTCGGTGTCCCCGGAGGCCTGCCCGATCCGCTCCTTGAGCCCGGTGATGCGGTCGCGCAGCTGGGTGGCCTGCTCGTACTGCTCGTCGGCCACCGCCTGGTTCTTGTCCCGGGTCAGCTGCTCGACCTCGCGCTCCATGGTCCGTACGTCCGTGCCCTTCGTACGGGCGCGCAGCCGCACCCGGGCGCCCGCCTGGTCGATCAGGTCGATCGCCTTGTCCGGCAGATGGCGGTCGGTGAGATAGCGGTCGGACAGCTCCACGGCCGCCACCAGCGCCTCGTCGGTGTAGCGGACCTGGTGATGGGCCTCGTAGCGGTCACGCAGTCCACGCAGGATCTCGATGGCGTCGGTGACGGACGGCTCGGGCACCAGGATCGGCTGGAAGCGGCGGGCCAGCGCCGCGTCCTTCTCGATACGGCGGTACTCCTCAAGCGTGGTGGCGCCCACGACGTGCAGTTCACCGCGGGCCAGGGCGGGCTTGAGGATGTTGCCCGCGTCCATGGACGCGCCTTCCGCGCCGCCGCCACCGGCGCCGACGACTGTGTGCAACTCGTCGATGAAGACGATCAGTTCGTCGGAGTGCGACCGGATCTCGCCGACGATGTTGTTCAGCCGCTCCTCGAAGTCTCCGCGGTAGCGGGTGCCGGCGACGACGCCGGTCAGGTCCAGGGCGACGACCCGGCGGCCGCACAGGATGTCGGGCACGTCGCCGTCGGCGATGTGCTGGGCGAGTCCCTCGACGATCGCGGTCTTGCCCACCCCCGCGTCACCGATGAGGACGGGGTTGTTCTTGCCGCGCCGGGACAGCACCTCGATGGTCTGCTCGATCTCGTCGTCCCGTCCGATCACCGGGTCGATACGCCCCTGATGGGCGAGGCCGGTGAGGTCGCGGCTGTACTTGTCCAGGGTGGGAGTGGGGCTGGGGCGCGGCCGCTCCGGGCGCGCCTGCGCGGTTTCCCCCGTTTCGGGGGCCGGTCCGGGCGGAGCGAAGTGCGCGGAGTGCAGGATGTGCCCGGCGGCCGAGTCCGGGTTCGCCGCAAGGGCGCTGAGCACGTGCTCGGGGCCGATGTAGCCGGTGCCGCTCGCCCGGGCCAGCTCGTGGACGTCCAGCAGGGCGCGTTTGACGGCGGGCGTCAGTGACAGAGAGGTGGGCGGAGGCACGTCGCCCGCGCCCTGGGCCGGACCTGAACGCTGGTCGATCTCCGTCGCCAGCGAGTCGGGATCCGCTCCGGCGCGGGTGAGCAGACTCCTGGTCGGTTCGGCCGAGAGCGCGGCGCGCAGCAGATGCTGGGTGTCGAGGTCGCGGCTGCCGTGCTGGGCGGCGTACTGCGCCGCTCCTACCACGAGCTGCCGGGCCGGCTCGCTCAGCAGCCGGCCGAGGTCGATCTGCCGGGGACCGGGACGCTGTCCGCCGAAGATTCGTGAGAAGAACTCTGCGAAGGGGTCCGAGCCGTAGCCCTGCGGACCGTTGAACCCGCTGGTCATGGCCATCCGTTCCGGCGTCCCGGCGGGGGCCCGGGACACGCTCGTTGATCGACGTGCCGGTGCCGGGTGCCCGGGCGGGGCCCGGTTACACCTGTGGGCGCGCCCGGCGCACGTACCACGATTACACGAACGCACTCGGGCGGCATGTCCAGCAGGACGCGCGCGCTCCGGGTACCGGACGCGGGGCGGGGGCCGTGGGCCGTCGGGGCCGGTCGCGTCACGCGGTGGGAAGGCACGGCCCGCGGCCGGTACCCGGCCCCCGGGCGTCTCACCTGGCCTGGGCCCGCACCTCGCGTGCCGTCAGGATGCGCGGCCCCGCGTCCGTGATCGCCACCGTGTGTTCGGTGTGGGCCGCGCGGGAGCCGTCGTCCGTGCGGAGGGTCCAGCCGTCGGGGGCCGCGTGGTAGGTGTCCGTGCCGCCGCCGATGAGCATGGGCTCGATGGCCAGGACCATGCCGTGGCGCAGCCGGAGCCCGCGGCCCGGGCGGCCCTCGTTCGGGACCGGGGGATCCTCGTGCATCCTGCGGCCCACGCCGTGCCCGCCGAAGTCGTCCATGATGCCGTACCCGGCCGCCCGGCACACCGAGCCGATCGCGTGCGCGATGTCACCGATGCGGTTGCCGACGACGGCCGCCTCGATGCCGGCCGCGAGTGCCCGCTCCGCGGTCTCGACCAGCCGCAGGTCCTCCGGCCGGGGCCTGCCCACGACAAAGCTGATCGCCGAGTCGCCCACCCAGCCGTCCAGTTCGGCACCGCAGTCGACGGAGACCAGGTCGCCGTCGCGCAGCCGGTAGCCGTCCGGGATCCCGTGCACGATCGCGTCGTTGACGGACGCGCAGATGACCGCAGGGAAGGGGGTCGGCGCGAAGGAGGGGCGGTAGCCGAGGAACGGCGAGCTCGCACCCGCGTCGCGCAGCACCCCGTGGGCCACCTCGTCCAGTTCCAGCAGGGAGACGCCCACGCCGGCGGCGTTCCGCACCGCCGTGAGGGCCCGGCCGACGACCTGCCCGGCCGCGCGCATGGCATCGATCGACGGGTCTGTCTTGAGTTCCACCATGCCAATTACTATACCGCAGAATCCCAATTACTATACCGGTCGCACCATGGGGGACCGGTATTAGAATGGGCGCATGGTGCGCAATCCGTTGACCCCCGAAGAGCACGAACGCGGCGAGCGGCTCGGGCTGTTGCTGCGCGAGGCCCGCGGGTCCCGCAGCATGGCGGAGGTGGCCGCGGGCGCCGGGATCTCCGCCGAGACGCTCCGCAAGATCGAGACGGGACGTGCGCCGACCCCGGCGTTCTTCACCGTCGCCGCTCTCGCCCGCGTACTCGGGCTGTCCCTGGACGACATCGTCGGGCAGTGCGCGCTGATCGCGGTGGCTTGAGCCGGAAGGCGCCCTCAGGCGCGCGGTCGAGGTCGGGTGGGCGGGGAGGCGGGAAGCCGGACGGCACGGTGTGCACGGCCGGGGAACGCGCTCCCGGAGGGCTCTGCGCCGGTCCGGAAAACTCTCTGTAGCGCCGTCGTAACACGGCTGGTGTTCCCTACCGCATCGGGGTACTCCACTCGGGCGGGAGCTGGACGATGGCGGTGGATCAACCCCCTGTTCGAGTTCGGGAGTTCGCGGGCTACCTGCAGGAGCTCGTGTCCAGGCTCGACCAGGGCGGCGGCTGGTGCGGGGTGTTCTGGCGGCGTGATCCCGAGGGGATGCGGTCCTGTCTCGAAGGCGGGGAGGTGCCCCCGTGGGACGTCGTGGAGTCGCTGCTGCACGACCTCGCCGGGGTCTGGGGAACCCGGGCCGCCGCGCTGGAGGCGAAGCGGGCGCAGGCACTGCACGGTGCTTCGCTCGCCGCGCACGACGCCCGGCCCGGCGGCCGGGAGGAACTCACCGGCCGGCTGGACGGTCGGCTGCGTGAACAGCGTTACGCGGCCGGGCGCCAGGCGGAGCTGCGACGCCTGCTGGAGTCGGCCGGCACCCGCGAGGAGGTCGAGTCGCTCCGCCTCGATCTCGCCTGGGCCGAGGACGACCACGACCGTGCCACGGCCCGGTGTGCGGAACTCCGCCGGCGGATGGAAGCCGTCGAGGCACGTGTCCCGGGCCCCCGGGAGCGGGGCGAACCGGATTTCCGACCGGAACCCGAGCGGGACGGACGGCGGGCGCCACAGGCCCGGGAAGCGGCCGCTCACCGGGACGAAGGGGCCACCCACGGTTTCGGCGGACCGGCCGGAGCGAGCGCACCGGGGCCGACGGGCGGCGACCGTGAGGGGAGGGGGGACGGCGGCCCGGCCGGGCCGGACCGCGGTGGTGACGGCGGCCCGAGCGCTCCGCGCGGCGTCCTTCGGCCGACGGTGGAGCCCGACGCGGAACACACCCGTGAATCCGAGGAGCCCGTTCGGGCCCCCGAACCCGGCGGCAGGCGGTGGACCGGGCGCCGCCCGCGTGGCAGTGCCCGTTTCGCCGGGGTGCTCGGTGTCCAGGAGGCTTCCGGGGACGCCGTGCCCGCCCCGCAAGCGCCCGCCACGAGCCGTCGCGGCCCCCGTGGCGCCCGCTTCGCCGGAGCCGGAGACGTCGAGAGTACGGAGGTGACCGAGCCGCCCCGGCAGCCCGCCGACGAGTCCGACCGGCGGATCATCGCGGAGGTCGTCGCGACGCTCACCCGGTTGCGTGCCGAGGGCCGCAGCGGTGAGGCGCACGCCCTGCTCGTCGAGGCCGCCCACTGGCCCGTCGGCCGCTACCCGGCACTCGCCTCCGCGCTGCACCGCGCGGGGCTCGGCGCCGACTGGACCACCCTGCTGTGGGAGGCCGCCTCCCTGCCGGCCGCCGACCTGGTCTCCGTGGCCGACACCCTCGCCGTCGCGGGCCGCGCCGCGGACGCCCAACAGGTGCTGCGCCAAGGGGTCGTACGCCCCCCGGCCGAGATCGGTGAGGCGGTCCTCGCACTGAGCGCCGACGGCCGGCACCGCGAGGTCCGCGCTCTTCTGGATACGTACGTGCGCATCCGTGTTCCGGAGGAGGCGGTCCGCTGCGCGTCGGCCGACCCGCAGCGGCTCGTGCCGCTGCTCCTCGACGCGGCCCGGGGCGTCTCCGACGCCCGGCACCGCGATCTTGTGCACGCCCTGAGGGTCGCCGGATTCACCGGCTGAGCGGCCCGACGACAATCCGACCACTCACCCGCAAGGAGTGCGAAACGTGATCGACTCAGCGGGTTGGCGACGATGGTCTTGGCAAGGCCGTCGCAGGGGCTTACGTTCGACCCTCTACCACCTGTGTCTACGGGCGTAGAGGCTCTGACGTCCCCGCGAGGACAACAGGCAAAGGAGCGGCATCATGGCCCACGTCGTACGCGCCGCACTGGTCCAGGCGACCTGGACCGGTGACACCGAATCCATGATCGCCAAACATGTGGAGCACGCCCGCGAGGCGGCCCGCATGGGTGCGGAGATCATCGGCTTCCAGGAAGTCTTCAACGCCCCCTACTTCTGCCAGGTCCAGGAACCCGAGCACTACCGCTGGGCCGAGCCCGTGCCCGACGGTCCCACGGTCACCCGTATGCGGGATCTGGCGCGGGAGACCGGCATGGTGATCGTGGTCCCCGTCTTCGAGGTCGAGCAGACCGGCTTCTACTACAACACCGCCGCCGTGATCGACGCGGACGGCACCTACCTCGGCAAGTACCGCAAGCACCACATCCCCCAGGTCAAGGGCTTCTGGGAGAAGTACTACTTCAAGCCGGGCAACCTCGGCTGGCCCGTCTTCGACACCAAGGTCGGCAAGGTCGGCGTGTACATCTGCTACGACCGCCACTTCCCGGAAGGCTGGCGGCAACTCGGTCTGAACGGCGCGCAGCTGGTCTACAACCCCTCCGCCACCTCCCGCGGTCTGTCCGCCTACCTCTGGCAGCTGGAGCAGCCCGCGGCAGCCGTCGCCAACGAGTACTTCGTCGCCGCGATCAACCGCGTGGGCCGGGAGGAGTACGGCGACAACGACTTCTACGGCACGAGCTACTTCGTCGATCCCCGTGGGCAGTTCGTGGGGGAGGTCGCCGACGACAAGGAGGAGGAACTCGTCGTGAGGGATCTCGACTTCGACCTCATCGAAGAGGTGCGGCAGCAGTGGGCGTTCTACCGCGACCGCCGCCCCGACGCGTACGAAGGACTGGTGAAGCCGTGAGTGACCTGTACGCCCGCCACAAGGCCGTCCTGCCCGACTGGCTCGCCCTCTACTACAAGGACCCGCTGGAGATCACCCACGGCGAGGGCCGCCATGTCTGGGGCGACGACGGGAGGAAGTATCTCGACTTCTTCGGCGGCATCCTCACCACGATGACCGCGCACGCCCTGCCCGAGGTCACCAAGGCGGTGACCGAGCAGGCCGGGCGGATCCTGCACTCCTCGACCCTCTACCTCAACCGGCCGATGGTCGAACTCGCGGAGCGCATCGCCCAGTTGTCGGGCATCCCGGACGCCCGCGTGTTCTTCACCACGTCCGGCACCGAGGCCAACGACACCGCGCTGCTGCTGGCGACCACCTACCGGCGCAGCAACCAGATCCTGGCGATGCGCAACAGCTACCACGGCCGCTCCTTCAGCGCGGTCGGCATCACCGGCAACCGCGGCTGGTCGCCCACCTCGCTGTCACCGCTGCAGACCCTGTACGTCCACGGAGGCGTCCGCACCCGTGGTCCGTTCGCCCGGCTGAGCGACGCCGACTTCATCGCGGCCTGTGTCGCGGACCTGAAGGACCTGCTCGGGCACACGCGGTCGCCCGCGGCGCTGATCGCCGAGCCGATCCAGGGCGTCGGCGGCTTCACCTCGCCGCCCGACGGGCTCTACGCGGCCTTCCGCGAGGTCCTCGACGAGCACGGCATCCTGTGGATCGCGGACGAGGTGCAGACCGGCTGGGGCCGCACCGGCGACAACTTCTGGGGCTGGCAGGCACATGGCCACAGCGGGCCGCCGGACATCCTCACCTTCGCCAAGGGCATCGGCAACGGCATGTCCATCGGCGGTGTCGTGGCCCGCGCCGACATCATGAACTGCCTTGACGCCAACTCCATCTCGACGTTCGGCGGCACCCAGATCACCATGGCGGCGGGGCTCGCCAATCTCTCGTACCTCCTCGAGCACGACCTCCAGGGCAACGCCCGGCGTGTCGGCGGACTGCTCATCGAGCGGCTGCGGGCCGTCGCCGCCCAGCTGCCCGTCGTACGGGAGGTGCGTGGCCGCGGCCTGATGATCGGCATCGAACTGGTGCGCCCCGGCACCGACGAGGCCCACCCGGACGCGGCGGCGGCCGTGCTTGAGGCGGCCCGCGCGGAGGGCCTGCTGATCGGCAAGGGCGGTGGGCACAACACCAGTGTGCTGCGCATCGCCCCGCCGCTCACGCTCACCGTCGCGGAGGCCGAGGAGGGCGCCGCGATCCTCGAACGCGCCCTCGGGAGCGTCCACTGACGACCCGTCTCCTCGACAGCGCCGTCACGAGGTGTCTTCGGTAGATCCAGAGCAAGGGAAGACAGCCATGGCCACCGCCCCGGAACCCGCCCTGTCGGTACGCCAGGTCCTCACGCTGGACCGGGTGCTCGCCGGAGAGCCCGAGGTGGTGGCCGGCGCCGGACACCTCGACCGGCCGGTGCGCTGGGTGCACGTCGCGGAGGCACCCGATGTCGGGGTGATGCTCAGCGGCGGGGAGATGGTCCTCACCACCGGGGTGCTGCTCGCCGGTGACGAGCACAAGCAGACCGAGTACATCCGCTCCCTGCACCGCGCGGAGGCCGCGGCCGTGGTCCTCGGACTGGGCCGCGCCTTCCCCGTTCCCCCGGACGTGATGCGCCGGGCCGCGGAGCGCTGCGGGCTTCCCATGGTGGTCCTGCACCGCCCCTTCCCCTTCGCCGAACTGACCGAGGAGGTCCAGTCCCGGCTGGTGCGGCGGAAGTTCGCGGCGGTGAGCCTGTCGGAGTCCGTACGCACGGCGCTGACCGGCCTGATCACCGCGTGTGCCCCGCTCCAGGGGCTGCTCGACGAGATCGCGGTGCATGCCGGCTGCCCCGTGATCCTCACCAATCTCGCCCACCGGGTGCTCGCCACGGCGGGGGAGCGGTCCGCCGTCGACGACGTGCTGCGCGACTGGGAGCGCATCGCGCGGCAGGCCGGCGGCAGCGAGGGCGACGGCTGGGTCCGCGCCGAGCTGAGCGGCGGCGGCGAGCGCTGGGGCCGCATCGTGCTGTGCGGCTACCGCGGTGACCACCCCATCGGACGCCTCCTGGCCGAACGCGGCGCCGAGGCCCTGGTCCTGCACCGGATGCTCCACGGCTCCGCGCACTCCTGGGAGGAACAGTCCGCACGGGGCCTGCTGACGGACCTCGTCTCCGGGGCCGTACCGGCCCGCCAGCTTCTGCCGCGGGCCCGCGCGGCCGGACTGCCGGTCAACCGCCGCATCTTCGTCCCCCTCGTCGTCCGCGACGGCGACCCGGTCCACCTCGACCGCGTCCTGCGGCTGCTGGGCCTGTCCGGACTCGTCGCGGAACTGGCCGACGGAGCGGCCGCCGTGCTGCTGAGTCTCGCCCGCGACCAGGACGCAGAGTCGTTGACCGCGCACTTCGCCGCCCGGCTGCGGACGGAGCATCAGGCGGGCGGGACGGTCGTCGCCGCGGCCGACGCACGAGCCGCCTGGGAGGAGGTGCCCGAGGGGCTGCGCGAGGCCCGGCACGTCGCCGACGCGGTCGCCGACCACTCCGCCGCAGTCGACCTGCCACCCGTGGTGCGACTCAGGGACGTCCATCTGCGCGGTCTGGTCCGGCTGCTGCGCGACGACCCCCACGTCCAGTCCTTCGCCGAGCGGGAACTGGACGGGCTGCTGTGCGGACGCGACGCCGAACAGGAGTTGCTGCCCGTGCTGCGGACGTATCTCGCCACCGGCCGCAACAAGTCCCGTACCGCCCAGCTCCACCACGTCAGCCGACCTGCCCTCTACCGCAGGCTGGAGGCCATCCAGGCGTGCCTCGGAGTCGACCTGGACGACTTCGAGCAGGCGGCGTCCGTGCACATCGCGCTGCTCGCGCACGACGCCCAACAGAGGTGAAACGCCGTGGAAAAGCGGGGGAAACCAGTGCGCACGCACCGGGGTGACACGGTGGAACGCCCGGCGTCCGCAGACGTGACACGGTGCAACTCAAACCGGCTTCCCGGACTTCCTAGGCTCACCGCACACCGAGCGACCGGAGGTCCCGATGAGCAGAGTGATCCGTGCCGCCCTCTTCCAGACCGCCTGGACGGGCGACAAGGAATCGATGATCCAGGTCCACGAGCAGGCGGCGCGCGACGCGGCGGCGCAGGGTGCTCAGGTGCTGTGTTTCCAGGAGCTGTTCTACGGGCCGTACTTCTGCCAGGTCCAGGATCCGGCGTTCTACGCGTACGCCGAGCGGATTCCGGACGGCCCGATCGTCAGGCGCTTCCAGGCGCTGGCGAAGGAACTGGGCATCGTGCTGGTCCTGCCCATGTACGAGGAGGAGCAGCCCGGGGTCCTCTACAACACCGCCGCGGTGATCGACGCCGACGGCTCGTACCTCGGCAAGTACCGCAAGACCCACATCCCGCAGGTGAAGGGCTTCTGGGAGAAGTTCTACTTCCGGCCCGGCAACTCGGGCTGGCCGATCTTCGACACCAAGGTCGGGAAGGTCGGCGTGTACATCTGCTACGACCGTCACTTCCCGGAGGGCTGGCGGGCGCTGGGGCTCGCGGGCGCCGAGGTCGTGTTCAACCCGTCGGCGACCTCGCGCGGTCTGTCCGGCTATCTGTGGCAGCTGGAGCAGCCGGCGGCGGCCGTGGCCAACGAGTACTTCGTGGGCGCGATCAACCGGGTGGGCGTCGAGGAGCTCGGCGACAACGACTTCTACGGGACCTCGTACTTCGTGGACCCCGAGGCGCAGTTCGTCGGCGAGGTGGCGAGCGACAAGGAGAGCGAACTCGTCGTCCGCGACCTCGATCTGGCGAAGCTGCGGGAGGTACGCGACCGCTGGCAGTTCTACCGGGACCGGGCGCCGGGGGCGTACGGGCCGCTGACCGCTCCGTGACGGAGGGGTTTCCCGCGCCCCTGCCGGGGGCGCGGGGCCGCACCACCATGCGGCTCCGCCGCGTGCGCGCGACCAGCCACAGACAACCCGCAGAAACCGACCGCATCCCAGCGGAGCGTCCACGCAGGTAAGGGAGCACAGGGAGCATGAGCAGCCGTACCGTCATCCGCGGTGGCCTCGTCATCACCGCGTCCGACGAGATCCACGCCGACGTCCTGATCGAGGAGGGCCGCATCGCCGCCCTCGCCGCGACCGGCACCCCGGCCGCCGAGGCATTCACGGCCGAGCGGACCATCGACGCCACCGGCAAGTACGTGATCCCGGGCGGCGTCGACGCCCACACCCACATGGAGCTGCCGTTCGGCGGGACCTTCGCCTCCGACACCTTCGAGACCGGCACCCGGGCGGCCGCCTGGGGCGGGACGACCACGATCATCGACTTCGCCGTGCAGAGCGTGGGCCACTCGCTGCGCGAGGGCCTGGACGCCTGGCACGCGAAGGCGGAGGGCAACTGCGCCGTCGACTACGGGTTCCACATGATCGTCTCCGATGTGAACCAGGAGACGCTCAAGGAGATGGATCTGCTGGTCGAGGAGGGTGTCACCTCCTTCAAGCAGTTCATGGCCTACCCGGGCGTCTTCTACAGCGACGACGGCCAGATCCTGCGTGCCATGCAGCGCTCCGCCGAGAACGGCGGCCTGATCATGATGCACGCCGAGAACGGCATCGCGATCGACGTGCTGGTCGAGCAGGCGCTCGCCCGCGGCGAGACCGACCCCCGCTACCACGGCGAGGTCCGCAAGGCCCTCCTGGAGGCCGAGGCGACCCACCGCGCCATCAGGCTCGCCCAGGTCGCGGGCGCGCCGCTGTACATCGTGCACGTATCGGCGCAGGAGGCCGTCGCCGAGCTGATCCGGGCACGCGACGAAGGGCTCGACGTCTTCGGCGAGACCTGCCCCCAGTACCTCTTCCTGTCCACGGACAACCTGGCCGAGCCGGACTTCGAGGGCGCGAAGTACGTGTGCTCGACCCCGCTGCGGCCCAAGGAGCACCAGGCGGCCCTGTGGAAGGGGCTGCGCACCAATGACCTCCAGGTGGTCTCCACCGATCACTGCCCCTTCTGCTTCGTGGGCCAGAAGGAGCTGGGCCGGGGCGACTTCTCCAAGATCCCCAACGGGATGCCGGGCGTCGAGAACCGCATGGACCTGCTCCACCAGGCCGTAGTCGACGGGCACATCTCCCGCCGTCGCTGGATCGAGATCGCCTGCGCCACCCCGGCGCGGATGTTCGGCCTGTACCCGAAGAAGGGCACGCTCGCCCCGGGCGCGGACGCGGACGTCGTCATCTACGACCCGCACGCCGAACAGATCATGTCCGCCGAGACGCACCACATGAACGTCGACTACTCGGCGTACGAGGGCAGGCGCACGACCGGCCGGGTCGAGACCGTCCTCTCGCGTGGCGAACCCGTCATCACCGAGCGGGAGTTCACCGGACGCGCCGGACACGGCGTCTACACCCCCCGCTCCACCTGTCAGTACCTCAACTAGGAGTGGCGCACATGGACTTCGGACTCGTCCTGCAGACCGATCCGCCGGCCTCGAGAGTCGTCAGCCTCATGAAGCGCGCCGAGCGCAACGGGTTCCGCCACGGCTGGACCTTCGACTCGGCCGTGCTGTGGCAGGAACCGTTCGTGATCTACAGCCAGATCCTGGCGAACACCCGGAAGCTGACGGTCGGGCCGATGGTGACGAACCCCGGCACGCGCACCTGGGAGGTCACCGCCTCAACGTTCGCCACGCTCAACGACATGTTCGGCAACCGCACGATCTGCGGCATCGGACGCGGCGACTCGGCGATGCGCGTCGCGGGCCGCAAGCCGAACACGCTGGCCCGTATCAGCGAGGCCATGAAGGTGATCCGGGCGCTGGGCCGTGGCGAGGAGGCCGATCTCGGCGGCACGGTGATCAGGTTTCCCTGGATCAAGCCGGGCGCCGAACTCCCGGTCTGGATGGCCGCGTACGGTCCCAAGGCCCTGAAGATGGCCGGAGAGGAGGCGGACGGCTTCATCCTCCAGCTCGCGGATCTGTATCTGACCGAGTACATGGTCAAGACGGTGAAGGACGCGGCCTCGGCCGCCGGACGCGACCCGTCCGAGGTCAAGATCTGCGTCGCCGCCCCCGCGTACGTCACCGAGGACGACTCGCCGGAGGCGCTGGCCCACGCCCGTGAACAGTGCCGCTGGTTCGGCGGCATGGTCGGCAACCACGTCGCCGATCTCGTCGCCAAGTACGGCGAGCACTCGGGCGCCGTACCCGATGAACTCACCGCTTACATCAAGGCCCGTGAGGGCTACGACTACGCCCACCACGGGCGCAGCGGCAATCCCGACACCCAGTTCGTGCCCGATGAGATCGTCGACAGGTTCTGTGTCATCGGCCCCGCCGAACGGCACGTCGAGAAGCTGACGGCACTGCGCGAGCTGGGTGTCGACCAGTTCGCCCTGTACGACATGCACGACGCCCAGGAAGCCGTCATCGACGCCTACGGCAGCCGGGTCATCCCGGCCGTCAACGCCTGAGGGAGCAGGCTCCCTTCCGTTCGTTCCTCCCCGCTCGCCCCCTTCCCGCTCCCCCGGGAAGGGGGCCCAGGGCGCCCCGTTCCCCGTGGTTCCGGGACGCACCCCCCATGGGCGCCGCCGCCCGCACGGCCTTTCCCGTCCCGTCTCATGATTGGCCTGCCCATGACCGACACCGCTCCTCCGGCACCACCGATGTCCGATCAAGTCACCCTCGCCGACGGGCGTGTGGAGTTCGCTCCGGGCTCCCCGCCGCCGAGCGGTCCGTACGCCAACGAGGACCTGCTGCCGGTCCCCGTCGGCAGACGGACGTGGAACACGTACAACTTCTCTGCGCTGTGGGTCGGCATGGCCCACAACACGGCCTCCTGGACCCTCGCCTCCGGTCTGATCGCCGTCGGCATGGACTGGAAGCAGGCGGTGTTCACCATCGCCCTGGCCAATGTGATCGTGCTGATCCCCATGCTGCTCACCGGCCATGCGGGACCCAAGTACGGCATCCCCTTCCCGGTCTTCGCCCGCTCCTCCTTCGGGGTGCGCGGCGCCAACCTGCCAGCCGTGGTACGGGCGTTGGTCGCCTGCGGCTGGTTCGGCATCCAGACCTGGATCGGCGGTGAGGCGATCTACTTCCTCGCCGGGAAGCTCATCGGCGACAGCTGGGCCGACGCCTCCAAGGTCGGCGGCTACGCCTGGACCATGTGGCTGTCGTTCGCGATCTTCTGGGTGATCCAGGTCGCCATCATCTACCGGGGCATGGAGACCATCCGCCGCTTCGAGAACTGGGCGGCGCCCTTCGTGCTCGTCGGCGCCCTAGTGATGCTGGTGTGGATGAGCAACAAGGCGGGCGGCCTCGGCCCGCTCTTCGACCAGCCCTCCAAGCTCGGTTGGGGCGGCGACTTCTGGAAACTGTTCTGGCCCTCGCTCATGGGCATGATCGGCTTCTGGTCCACACTATCGCTGAACATCCCGGACTTCACACGCTACGGCAAGAGCCAGAAGGCCCAGACCTGGGGCCAGGCGCTCGGCCTGCCGACCACGATGACGCTGTTCGCGTTCCTGTCGGTGCTGGTCACCTCGGGTTCGCAGGCGGTGTACGGCCAGCCGGTCTGGGACCCGGTGCAACTGGCCGCCAAGACGGACAACGTGGTCGGTCTGCTCTACGCGCTGGTGACCGTGCTGGTGGCGACCCTGTCGGTGAACATCGCGGCGAATCTCGTCTCGCCCGCGTTCGACTTCTCCAACGTCGCCCCCCGGAGGATCAGTTTCCGCACCGGTGCCCTCGTCACCTCCGTGCTCGCCGTGCTGATCTTCCCCTGGAAGCTGTACTCCGATCCGCAGGGCTACATCTTCACCTGGCTCGGTCTCGTCGGGGGCCTGCTCGGTACGGTGGCGGGCATTCTCATCGCCGACTACTGGATCCTGCGCCGCGGCTCCCTCGACCTCGCCGATCTATACCGACGGGGCGGCCGGTACTGGTACAGCGGCGGCTGGAACTGGCGGGCCGTCGTCGCCTTCGTGGTCGGCGGCGTGCTGGCCATCGGCGGCGCGGACTTCCATCCGCTGGTCGACGGCCGTCCGGTCCCGGCCCTGTCGCCCCTCGCCGACTACGGCTGGGCGGTGGGCCTTGGCACCTCGATGACGCTGTACCTGCTGCTGATGCTGCTGCGTGGACGGGAGCGGGCCGCGGCCTGACGCCGGCCGGCGCGCGGAGGGCGGTCAGCCCTGCTTCTGACCGCCCTGCAGCGCGGCCACCGCGTCCTTCGCGGCCTTGATGGCGCCCTTGTTGATCTCGTCCGTGCTGGGCGCCTTCTTCGACTCGAAGTCGCTGCCGTTGTACGTGATGGACACCAGCGCGTTGGCCATACGGACCAGCACCACACCCTCGCGGGTCTGCTGCTTGTCCTCGGTGGTGAGGTTGACCACCGAGTAGGCGGCGTCCCCGAGACCGGGGACCGCCCCGCCACCGCTCTTCTCCGTGGTGCGCTGGGTGTAGGACTTCTTCGCCTGCTCCTGCGAGTCCGCGATCTCGAAGGACACGTCGAGCCAGCGGTAGTCGTAGCCCTTGAGCGCGTTCCAGGAGCAGGTGCGTCTGATGGACTTGTCCGTCGAAGGGATCTCCTTCCCGGCCGTCTTGGCGCCCGGGACCAGCGACTGGATCGTCTTGACGGACACACCGCCGCACGGCGTGGGCGCCGACGTGTACGTCTTGGCGGCGGCCTCCGTCGCGGGCGCGGAGGCGTCGCCGCTCCCGCTGCTCCGGGCGTCGTGAGTGCTCTGACCCCCCTGCGCGGACTTCTGGTCGGTGGCCGGGGCGGCGGCCAGGGGCCCGGACGACAGGGCCCAGCCCGCCGAGGCGAGCACGGCGACCGGCAGCAGGCGCGCGGTCAGGGCGAGCGGCAGAGGAAGAGACTGCACGGGCGCTCTCGTGGGGACGGTGCGGAGTGGGGTCCACACTGCGGACGGGACGCCAGTGTCACATGACTGACTGTGGTGCGGAAGGGCGAACTCGCTCCGTGCTCGTGCGGTGACAGCGTTGGCTGTTGACGGGCTGTGAGTTCCTGAGGTCCCTTGCCATGGTGTGCCCTTTATGTGCGCGCCGTTTCCCCCGTCGCCGGCAGGGGCAGTGCGCTCTCGATCCGGTCGACGGCGGCGAAGGCCCCGTAGGCGACGACGCGGACAAGACAGCGGTCGGTGTGCTCCGGCCGCCGCCAGGCGGCGACGTCCTCGTCCGTGATGCGGTACGGCGCGAGGGCCGCCAGGATCGCGAGGCGCGCCGCGGGCCGCTCCCGGCGGTCCGGCACCCCGTCCAGGGCGAGCGGCGGGTGCGATCCGTCCCAGGACCGCAGGGCCTCCCGCACGAGGCCCCGGTCCTCGGCGTCGAGGAGGTCGGCATCCCCGCTCGCCGCCCGGTGCGATCCCCGGGCGGCCGAGCGCAGTGCCGCGTAGGCGGGACCGACACAGGTACCGGCCGTCCAGGCCGGAGCCGGCCCGGGATCGTCCAGCAGGGACAGCGCCGCGCCGGGCACGGCCCGCCTGCGCACGCTCCTGCCGACCGCGCGCCCGGCGACGCTCCGCACCGCCCGCAGTCGCTGGGCGTTCCACGGCAGAAGCTGTTCGGTCAGCAGTGCGGAGACGATCCGGTTGATGAAGTGGAAGACGAGCGCGGTGCCCAGGTAGGCGGGGGCGTGCTCCCGGGGGAACGGGTACGGCATCGGATCGGTGCCCGGGACGCGGGTCGCCCGCCCCCAGTCGAGCACACGCGCGTGTTCCTCGTCCTTCGGCCGCTCCCCGCGCGCCAGTCGCTCGGCGAGCGCGTGGTCGCCCGTGGCGTGCAGCAGCATGGTGTGCGCGTCCACGCAGAACGGGCACTTGTTGGTGAGCGAGACTCCGAGAGCGGCCAGTTCCTTGCCGGTGCGGTCGCCGGCGCCCGCGATCAGCGACTCGCGCAGCAGCGCCCAGGCCGGGACGAGGATCTCGGGCGCGGAGGAGAGGACCACGAAGGTGGGTGGGCGTTCGATGCCGAAGTCCCGGGAGATCTGCTCGTAGACCTCGGCGACGCGTCCGGTGGCCGACCTGGGCGGCGTGGGTTCGGTGTAGCGGAAGGGTGTGGACATGGGCAGCAGCCTGCGCCCCCGAGGTGCCCGCGGTCGTCGTACGGCCGAAGACATCCGTGGGTGGGACGCGCGGCCCGGTCGTCCGGGGCACTACTGCACCGGGAGTAGCGGCGGAGCCGTCCACAGGGCGGACGCCCGGCCCGTCGGCGCGGTCTAGTGTGCGGGCATGGGCGGGCACCCGATGACACGCAGGCGCCTCGCCGACGCGGCCCTGGCGGTCGTGGTCGGCGCTCTCGTCGTGACCGCGGCCGCCTTCCGCGCGGACACCACGGCCGTCGACTACGCACTGATCGCCCTGGGCTCGGCGGCCCTGGCGTGCTACCGCGAGGCGCCGCTCGCGGTGCTGGCCGTGGCGACGTCGACCGGGTCGGCCTATGTGCTGCACGCCCACCCGGGACCGCTCGCCGCCCTTCCTGTCCTGGGCGCCGTGCACACCGCGGCCCGTGCGGGTCACCGCGGCCTCGCGGCGGTGGCGAGCGGTGTATTCCTCGCCGCGTACGTGGCGACGGGGCCCGCCACCCAGGACGTGGTGGAGCGGACCGCGCTGCTCACGGGCTGGTTCCTCTGCGCGGTGGTCACGGGTCTGGCCGACCGCAACTGGCAGGCCTATCTGCGGCAGACCGAACAGCGCGCCCTGGAGGCCGAGCGCACCCGGGAGGAGGCCGCGCGGCGCCGTGCCGGCGAGGAACGCCTGCGGATCGCCCGGGAGTTGCACGACTCCCTCACCCACAGCATCTCGATCGTCAAGCTCCAGGCGGGAGTCGCGGCCCACCTCGCCCGCAAACGGGGCGAGGAGGTGCCGCCCGCTCTGCTGGCCATCCAGGAGGCGAGCGGCGAGGCGATGCGCGAACTGCGCTCCACCCTCGAGGTGTTGCGTTCCGACGAACGGGCCGGCTCGCCCGCCCTGCTCGTGGAGCGGGCGTGTGCGGCGGGCCTGGCCGCCGAGCTCACGGTGACCGGAGAGGCGCGGCCCCTGAGCGCGGCGGTGGACCGCGCCGTGTACCGCATCGTCCAGGAGGCCCTCACCAACGCGGTGCGGCACGCGGGAGCGGCGCGGGTCAGCGTGGGACTCGACTACGGCGAGCGGGAGTTGACGGTACGGGTGGACGACGACGGCAGCGCCGACCCGGCCCGTCCGCCGGTGCCCGGAACCGGCCTCACCGGTATGCGGGAGCGGGTCACCGCCCTCGGCGGCACCCTGCAGGCCGCGCCGCGCGCGCAGGGCGGCTTCTCGGTGCTGGCGCGGCTGCCGAGCGGAGGACCGGGATGATCACCGTGGCGCTCGTCGACGACCAGGCGCTGATGCGGGCCGGCTTCCGGGCGCTGCTGGACGCCGAGGAGGGGATCGAGGTGGTCGGCGAGGCGGCCGACGGTGAGCGGGGCCTCGCGCTCGTGCGGGCCGCGGTGCCCGACATCGCACTGATCGACGTGCAGATGCCGGTGATGACGGGCATCGAGGCGACCCGCCTGATCGCGGCGGATCCCGTGCTCGCCTCCGTCCGCGTGGTCATCCTGACCAACTACGGCCTGGACGAGTACGTCTTCGAGGCGCTGCGGGCCGGTGCGAGCGGCTTCCTGCTGAAGGACACCGAACCGGAGGACCTGCTCCGGGGACTCGAGGTGGTGGCACGCGGTGACGCCCTGCTGTCGCCGTCGGTCACGCGCACCCTGATCGGCGAGTTCGTCTCACGGCCGCCGGACCGGTCCACCGCCCCGGACCTGGAGTGTCTGACCCGCCGCGAACGCGAGGTGACGGCGCTGGCGGCCCGCGGCCTGACCAACGAGGAGATCGCCGCTCACATGGTCATCAGCCCGTTCACGGCCAAGACGCACATCAGCCGCGCGATGACCAAACTGGGCGCACGGGACCGCGCCCAGCTCGTCGTCTTCGCCTATGAGTCGGGTCTGGTCAGGGCGCGCGAGACGTGAGGCCCCGCGCGCGGTGCCGGCGGTGCCGGCGCTCACACCATCAGCGCGATCGCATAGGCCAGGAAGAATCCGGCCACCAGGACCACAAGGATCATGATCACGGTCAGCGGCGCCGCGGCCCAGCCCCGGCTCCTCATGTACTCCTGCTGCGGAACGGCCTCCTCGACGCTGCTCTCGCCCGGCGGAGTCTCGCCCGGCGGAACGCCGCCCGGCTCGACCCTGGGCCTCCATGACGGCGCGGCGCCGGGTGCCCCGTATCGGTGGTCCCAAGCGCCGCCCGCCCCGCTCGTCCCGTGCATCTGGTTCATGTTGTCCGAATACCCTCACCATCGACGGTCAAGCGGACATAGTGCAGCAAAACAGACAGCTTCCTGGTGCGGTGGCGCGGGTTCCGGGCCGACGGCGGGGCAGACGGGGCGTGGCGCGGTCGATAGCCTGCTCGGTGATCAAGCGAACGCATGTCCCGGCCGCGGCCTCCCGGTCGATCGCCAGGACGGTTCCCGAGCGCCGATCGGACCGACCGACGCGTGCACTCAGCGAGGTGAGAGATGCAGTTCACCACCCGGCCCACGCTTCAAGGCACCTTCGGCATGGTGTCCTCCACCCACTGGCTGGCCTCGCAGTCGGCGATGGCCGTGCTGGAGGACGGCGGCAACGCCTTCGACGCGGCCGTCGCCGGGGCGTTCGTGCTGCACGTGGTGGAGCCGCACCTGAACGGGCCCGCCGGTGAGGTGCCGATCCTCCTCGCCCCGGCCGGCGGCGAGGTCCGGGTCCTGTGCGGGCAGGGCGTCGCCCCCGCGGGAGCGACCATCGACCACTACCGGGGACTCGGTCTCGATCTCGTGCCCGGCACGGGGCCCCTCGCCGCGGCCGTTCCGGGCGCCTTCGACGCATGGATGCTGCTGCTGCGCGATCACGGGACGAAGAGCCTCGCCGACATCCTGAAGTACGCCATCGGGTACGCCGAGCACGGGCACGCGCCCGTGGACCGGGTCGGCGAGACCGTCGAGAGCGTACGTCGGCTGTTCGAGACGGAATGGACCTCGTCGGCCGAGGTGTACCTGCGAGACGGCAAGGCGCCCGTGGCCGGTGAGCTGCTGCGCAATCCGGCCCTGGCCGCGACCTGGAAGCGGTTGCTGACCGAGGTGTCCGGGGCGGGTGACCGGGAGGCGCAGATCGAGGCGGCACGACAGGTGTGGCGGTCGGGGTTCATCGCCGAAGCGCTGGTGCGCCAGTCGGCGCGGCCCACCATGGACACCAGCGGCGAACGCCACAGCGGGACCCTGACGGCCGCCGACCTCGCCGGCTGGTCCGCCGGCTACGAGACCCCGGCCACCTACGACTGGAACGGCTGGACCGTCTGCAAGGCGGGCCCCTGGAGCCAGGGCCCGGTCCTGCTCCAGCAGCTCGCCCTGCTCCCGCCTGAGCTGCCGGCATACGGCTCCCCGGAGTACGTCCATCTGCTGATCGAGGGCTGCAAGCTCGCCATGGCCGACCGTGAGGCCTGGTACGGCGACGCGGCCGAGGTGCCGCTCGACGACCTGCTCTCGGACACGTACAACGCCGAGCGGCGCGCTCTCGTCGGCGGCAAGGCGTCCTACGAACTGCGCCCGGGCGCGCCCGGCGGGCGTCCTGCGAGGCTGAGCGTGCGCGCCCGCGCGGTGGCCGCCGACGAGCCCGGATTCGATCCCATGGGCGTCGGTGAGCCGACGGTCGCCAAGAGCCCCACCTCCCCGGTGCCCGGGGAGCCGGACGTCGCCGCCGACGGGACCACCCGCGGCGACACCTGCCATCTGGACGTCGTGGACCGCTGGGGCAACATGGTCGCCGCCACGCCCAGCGGCGGCTGGCTCCAGTCCAACCCGGTCGTGCCCGAGCTGGGCTTCCCGCTCGGCACCCGGCTCCAGATGACCTGGCTCGACGAAGGGCTGCCGAACTCCCTCACCCCGGGCCGGCGCCCCCGTACCACCCTCACCCCCTCGATCGCGCTGCGCGACGGGGTGCCGGTGCTCGCGTTCGGCACACCCGGCGGCGACCAGCAGGACCAGTGGCAGCTGCACTTCTTCCTGGCGGCGGCCCTGCGGCCCGCGATCCGCGGCGGCCTCGACCTCCAGGGCGCCATCGACGCCCCGAACTGGCACAACGACAGCTTCCCCGGGTCCTTCTTCCCGCGCGGCATGCGTCCCGGCAGCGTCACCGTGGAGTCCCGTACGGACCCCGAAGTGGTCGAGGAACTGCGCCGGCGCGGTCACGACGTGACGGTCGGCGAGGCCTGGTCGGAGGGGCGGCTGTGCGCGGTCGCCCGGGACCCGCGGACGGGTGTGCTGTCCGCGGCGGCGAATCCGCGCGGGATGCAGGGGTACGCGGTCGGACGGTGACGGCCGCTCCGGCCCGGCTCGGCCGGAAGGGCCCCCGAAGCCCCGTATTCACGCCGAATCCACCCGGAGTGCACCGGGTGGGGTCGGATTGTCAGTCATGCGTGCTCTCATGGAGGCATGATCGACGACATCGAAACCATCGACGAGTTTCTCGCTCACCACTCATCCGAGGTGGCCGAGGCCGTGCGCCAGGCCGCCGCCGCCGAGATCATGCCCCGCTTCCGCCGGCTCGCCGAACACGAGATCGACGAGAAGAGCGGCCCCCACGACCTGGTCACGGACGCCGACCGCAAGGCCGAGGCCTACCTCACCGAGGCGCTCGTCAAGCTGCTGCCCGGTTCGGTGGTGGTGGGCGAGGAGGCCGTCCACGCCAACCCGGCGACCTACGACGCCGTGCGCGGCGACGCCCCCGTCTGGATCGTCGACCCCGTCGACGGCACCCGGCAGTTCGTGCACGGCGACCCCGGCTTCTGCACGCTGGTCGCGCTCGCCCAGGGCGGCGTCCTGTACGCCTCGTGGACATACGCACCGGTCCACGACCGGCTGGCCACGGCCGTCAGGGGCAAGGGCGCCTTCCTCGACGGAGTGCGCCTGCACTCCGGCTCCCCGGCGCCGGACCGCGATCTCGAGGTCGCCACCTCCCACCCGTACTACACGACGGACGACCAGAAGCGCGCACTGCTCGGCCTGCAGACCGAGGGGATCCGTCCGCGGTCGTGCGGTTCCGCCGGACTGGAATACCTGCAGATCGCGCAGGGCCTGCTGGACGCGACGGCCTTCTCCTGGGAAGCGGCCTGGGACCACGCGGCCGGGCTTCTGCTGGTCGAGGAGGCGGGCGGTGCCCACCTCACCCTCGCGGGCGAGCCGTTCCGCATCACCGGCGGCAACGCCCTGCCCTTCACCGCGGCCAGGGACGAGGCCACGGCCCGCCGGGTGCTGGGCCTGCTGTCCGGCGGTGCCTGACCCCGCGATGCCCCGCCGAAAGCGGAACGGCCGCCTCAGTCGAGGGCTGCCCCCCGCCCCGATGGGGTGTCAGTCCCGCGGCATATCCTGAGGGGCACTGGGCGTGGACTGACGAAGGAGTCCGAAGGTGCCGTCGATGCTCGATGCGGTCGTGGTGGGAGCGGGGCCCAACGGACTGACGGCCGCCGTGGAGCTGGCCCGGCGCGGATTCTCCGTCGCCGTGTTCGAAGCCCGCGACACCATCGGCGGGGGAGCCCGCACGGAAGAGCTCACGCTCCCCGGTTTCCGGCACGACCCGTGCTCCGCGGCGCATCCGCTCGGCGTCAACTCACCCGCGTTCCGGGCGTTGCCCCTGGAGCGCTACGGCCTCGAATGGCTGCACGCCGAGCTTCCGATGGCGCATCCCTTCCTGGACGGCACCGCGGCGGTGCTGTCCAGGTCGGTGGCCGAGACGGCCGCCTCCTTCGGGCCGCGCGACGCGGGGACGTACCGCCGGCTGGTCGAGCCGTTCCTGAGCCGCTGGGACACCCTGGCCAGGGACTTCATGTCCCTGCCGCTCACCTCCCTCCCACGGGACCCGCTCACCCTGGCCCGGTTCGGACTCGCCGGCCTGCCTCCGTCGACATGGCTGATGCGCCGTTTCCACGACGAACGGGCCAAGGCGCTGTTCGCCGGGCTCGTCGCCCATGTGATCGCCCCGCTCGGCGGCCCGGCCACGGGCGCCGTAGGTCTGATCTTCGCCCTCGCGGCGCACGCCCGCGGCTGGCCGGTGGCCCGCGGCGGCTCCCAGTCCATCTCGGACGCGCTCGCGGCCTACCTCGAGGACCTGGGCGGGAGTATCCACACCGACTACGAGGTCAAACGCCTCGACGACCTGCCCCCGGCGCGCGCGTACATCTTCGACACCTCGCCCACCGCGCTGGCCCGGATCGCGGGCCTCGGCAGGTACTACGACGGCTACCGCTACGGCGCCGGGGTGTTCAAGGTGGACTACGCCCTGGACGGCCCCGTGCCGTGGACCGCGAAGGAGGCGCGGGTCGCCGGCACCGTTCAAGTCGGGGCCGACCAGGCGGAGATCGGCACCGCCCTGCGCGCCGCGTCCCGCGAGGGCCGGGCCCCCGACACACCGTTCCTCATCACCGTGCAGCCCGGCGTCGCGGACCCCACCAGGGCGCCCGAGGGCAAACAGGTCTTCTGGGCGTACGGCCATGTGCCGAACGGCTGGCGGGGTGACCTCACCGACGCGCTCGAACGCCAACTGGAGCGCTTCGCACCGGGCTTCCGTGACCGCGTGCTCGCCCGTGCCACCGCGGGCCCGCCCGAACTGGCCGCCCGCAACGCCAACTACGTCGGCGGTGACATCGCCTCCGGCGCGGTGTCCGGACTGCAGATGCTGCTGCGCCCCAGACTGTCCCTGTTCCCGTACAGCACACCGCACCCGGCCGTCTTCATCTGCTCGTCGGCCACGCCGCCGGGGCCCGGTGTGCACGGCATGTCGGGCCACAACGCGGCGAAAGCCGTGTGGAGGAGGCTGAGACAGGCATGACCACCATCACCCTGGTCCAGGGCGACATCACCCGGCAGAGCGTCGACGCGATCGTCAACGCCGCCAATTCCTCGCTGCTCGGCGGGGGAGGCGTGGACGGCGCGATCCACCGCCGGGGTGGCCCCGCGATCCTCGAGGAGTGCCGCGCACTGCGTGCCTCCCGCTACGGCAGGGGCCTGCCCACCGGGCAGGCGGTCGCCACGACCGCGGGCGAACTGGACGCCCGCTGGGTGATCCACACGGTGGGCCCGGTCTTCGCCGACTCGGAGGACCGCTCGGAGCTGCTCGCCTCCTGCTACCGGGAAGCACTGCGGGTCGCCGACGGACTCGGCGCCCGTAGCGTCGCGTTCCCCGCCGTCTCCACCGGCGTCTACCGCTGGCCGATTCAGGACGCGGCACGCATCGCGGTGGAGACGGTGCGCTCGACGGACACGGCCGTCGAGGAGATCAGGTTCGTCCTGTTCGACGAGCGGGCCTACGAGGCGTTCGCCGCGCAGGCAGGCTGACCCCGCGCCGCACACCGAACCGGATCCCCCGGCGGGGTCGCTGCCGTGCTGCGCGGCGGGGACAGAACCCCAGGTCGGCGGGCAGGGCGGAAGAGAATTCCTGGTAGACCCACGTTCATGTCGGATTTTCGCCAGCCCGCTCCCGGTCCATGGCCGATGCTGGAGGCATGCGGAACGGGATGCACACCGACTGGGATCGCTGCGTGCGCGCCGTCCAGTCGAAGGACGCGCGATTCGACGGCTGGTTCTTCACCGCCGTCCTGACCACGAGGATCTACTGCCGCCCCAGCTGCCCGGTCGTACCTCCGAAGCCGGAGAACATGACCTTCTACCCGAGCGCCGCCGCATGTCAGCAGGCCGGATTCCGCGCCTGCAAGCGGTGCCGGCCCGACACGAGCCCCGGCTCGCCCGCGTGGAACCAGCGCGCCGACCTGGTCGCCCGCGCCATGCGGCTGATCGCCGACGGAGTCGTCGACCGGGAGGGCGTGCCCGGCCTCGCCGCCCGCCTCGGCTACAGCACCCGCCAGATCGAGCGCCAGCTCGTCGCCGAACTGGGCGCGGGACCCCTGGCGCTCGCCCGGGCCCAGCGCGCACAGACCGCCCGGGTCCTCATCGAGACGACCGCACTGCCGATGGCCGAGATCGCCTTCGCGGCGGGCTTCTCCTCGATCCGCACCTTCAACGACACCGTCCGGGAGGTCTTCGCGCTCGCCCCGAGCGAACTGCGCAGCCGCCTGCCGAAGAAGACGGTGGTGGCCCCCGGCGTCCTGAGTCTGCGCCTGCCGTTCCGGGCCCCGCTGAACCCCGACAACCTCTTCGGCCACCTCGCCGCGACCGCCGTACCCGGCGTGGAGGAGTGGCGCGAGGGCGCCTACCGGCGCACACTCCGGTTGCCCTACGGGCACGGGATCGTGGCACTGACCCCCAAGGCCGACCACATCGCCTGCCGTCTGACCCTCAGCGACATGCGCGATCTGCCCGTCGCCATCAGCCGCTGCCGCCGCATGCTCGACCTCGACGCGGACCCGGTCGCGGTCGACGACCAGTTGCGGGCCGACCCGGTGCTGGCGCCGCTGGTCGACAAGGCCCCCGGCCGCCGGGTCCCGCGCACGGTCGACGAGGCCGAGTTCGCCGTACGGGCCGTCCTCGGCCAGCAGGTCTCCACGGCCGCCGCCCGCACCCACGCGGCCCGGCTGGTCACCGCGCACGGCGAGCAGGTCGAGGACGCCGAGGGCGGCCTCACCCGTCTCTTCCCGGCTCCCGAGGCGCTCGCAGCGCTCGATCCCGAGTCCCTGGCGATGCCGCGCACCCGGCGCACCACGTTCACCACCCTCGTCCGTCAACTCGCCGAAGGAACCCTCCATCTGGGCGTGGAGAGCGATTGGGAGGAGAGCCGGGCCCGGCTGGGGACGCTGCCCGGCTTCGGCCCCTGGACCGTCGACGTGATCGCGATGCGCGCCCTCGGTGACCCCGACGCCTTCCTGCCGACGGATCTCGGTATCCGGCGCGCGGCCCAGGAATTGGGCCTGCCCTCCACTCCGGCCGCGCTCACCGCACGCGCGGCCGCATGGCGGCCGTGGCGGGCCTACGCGGTCCAGTACCTGTGGGCGACCGACAGCCACCCGATCAACTTCCTCCCGGTGTAAGGACGTTTTATGAAACAGCACAACGTCATCGACAGCCCCTACGGCCCGCTCACCCTTGTCGCCGACGACGGTGTCCTGTGCGGTCTGTACATGGACGGACAGCGCCACCGCCCGCCGGAGGAGACCTTCGGGGAGCGCGACGACACACTCTTCGGCGAGGCGACCGCACAACTGCGGGCCTACTTCGCGGGCGAGTCGAAGGACTTCACCGTCGACATGCGCCTGCAGGGGACCCCGTTCCAGCTCAGTGTGTGGGAGCAGTTGCGGAAGATCCCCTACGGCGAGACCCGCTCGTACGGCGAACTGGCCGACGCCCTCGGCAACCCGGGTGCCTCACGCGCGGTCGGACTGGCCAACGGCAAGAACCCCGTCAGCATCATCGTGCCGTGCCATCGGGTCGTCGGCGCGAACGGTGATCTGACGGGCTACGGCGGCGGCCTCGCCCGCAAGCGGCGCCTGCTGGACTTCGAACGGGGGGCGGGCCTGTTCTGAGCGCGGCGCTCCGGGCCTGCGCGCCTCGCACCTGCGTCTCACGGGCACCGTCCCCCGGCAGGCGGACGTCAGCGGCGTACGGCCTCGACTGCGTAGTCCCACAGGCGGTCCGCCGCCTGCTGATCGAGGGCGTGAGCGGCCACCCGGCCGGAACGATCGGAGTCCGATACGACCGATGCCTCCTGGTTGTCTTCGAAGTAGCGGCCGGTCACCCCCTTGACCAGCGGCGATGCGGC
>Ga0102590_1001569_pt1 | contig 33331 bp, 28 predicted proteins | sample AraplaMF_Col_mMF_FD_76859 | JGI IMG/M metagenome (GOLD analysis project Ga0102590, IMG submission 76859) | Arabidopsis root microbial communities from the University of North Carolina, USA - plate scrape MF_Col_mMF | ecosystem: Host-associated > Plants > Roots > Endosphere | place: USA... | reverse complement strand
TTGTAGAAATTGATCATCGCTTTATAATCCGCTTTTACCCCGGGCACTGCCCGGCCCCAGATCTCTTTAGCCAAAGTGGTATCCCGGCGGGACAGCTGGCTGGTACTATACAGGAACATTTCAAAATTGGCAGCATACCGGAAACGCGGGTCGCCGGTGTTATCCGCCACCAGGTATCCTATGAAATTGGCGGATTCCTCCGGGGCATAGCCCAATTGGTGAGCAATTTCATGGCAGGTGGTAAAGGGCTGCATAAAAAGCGGGGTAGTGGTATTTACCTGGGCCTCATTCGTAAAAGGGTTCAGATACCCGGTTACCCCCATATAATTCAGCCATTTGCCAAAAAGAGCCGGTTTTATACAGGGGCTTCGGTACCGGAGGGAGGGCCATTGGGTGGCCGCCTGCTCGTAGGCATGGACCGCCTTATCGAACAGCATGGCGCTATCCGCATCCGGGGCCACCAGGCCGATGGTATCCCCCAGGGCGGCCTTCTGTGTGTTCACCTGCAGGAGCAGGGTATCGGCCAGTTTATAGAGCTGAGCGGTATTATAAGACCTGACATCCAGGCCCATATCCGCCGCCAGCGAGTGTCTGCGGTAGTTATAGCCCCAGAGCAGCAGGAAGGCCAGATACACGCCCAGCAAGGCTCCCAGCCCTTTCAGCAGCTGGCTACCGGCGGCTGTCCAACGGCCCCGGATCATTTTATAACATAGTTTTAACAAAAAAACTATAGCGGTTATAATCCAGGCGGCATAAATTAGGTCTCCGACACTAAAAGGCACCAGTCCCGTTACTCGCCTGAAGACAGCACTTATCGAAACATAAAACCTATGAAAGTAGAAAGAAGCAAAGCCGTCACTTACCGCGAATAACAGATTCAACAGCAACAGGCTGAGCACTGTTATGACTATACGAATCCCTGTCCTTTTAATTGTAGCTTTATGTTCCATAATGATCTATAACCGGTGACAACGATGACCGATGACATATTACTGTATGAGCTGTCTGCCACACTTACTACTCAACTAGGAGTGAAAATAACAATTAATCACGCAGAAAGCGTACATGGCGGAGATATAAATAAAACCTATAAGCTCTCTACCAATGAAGGTCCCTTCTTCCTGAAGCTGAACGATGCACGCAAGTATCCGGATATGTTCGCCAAGGAGTACCGCGGACTGGAAACCCTGCGTAAAACGGCGGCCATCACCCTGCCGCAGCCTATCTGTTTCGGCGCCAGGAACGGACAGGCATTCCTGGTTACCTCCTTTATGCAAAAGGGAGGCGCCGTACCTGATTTCTGGGAAGGCTTTGCAGCAGCCATTGGCAAAATGCATCAGCAAACACAAGCCCACTTCGGTTTTAATGAATCCAATTATATAGGTTCCATCAAACAATATAACACCCCTTACAGCAGCTGGGCCGTATTCTATGCTTTTAACCGCCTGACGCCATTGGGCAAACAGGCCTATGATCAGCACCTGATCGATAAAGCTGACCTGCAACTGCTGGAAAGGCTGTGTAAACGGCTGCCCTCCATCTTCCCCGAAGAGAAACCCGCCTTACTGCATGGTGATCTGTGGTCGGGCAATTTCATGGTAGGACCAGACGGACGGGCCTGCATCTACGACCCTGCCGTATACTACGGCCACCGCGAAATGGACCTTGCAATGACGCGCCTCTTCGGCGGCTTTGATACCCGCTTTTACTATAGTTACCAGCATATGTACCCCTTAGCCAACGGATGGCAGCAACGTATTGGCATCTGCCAGCTATACCCCTTGCTGGTGCATGTATTATTATTTGGAGGGAGTTATATTGATACTGTGAAGGAAATTTTACGCGAAAACAGTTAAAACGTTTGAAGGTTTGAAAGTTTAAAAGTTTTGAAGGAAGTCTGACATGTTCGGTAACCTTCAAACACTCAAACATTTAAGCTTTCAAACTATCTTTTAACGCCTTGTTCTTTCATAAAGTGTAACATTCTGCTGAACTCTTCTTCCACCACCGGGAAATAGCGGTTCATATCAGCGGCGATCTCTGCGTACAGGGATTCTATCCTGGGGGCTGTAGCTTCCTGTTCGTCTTTCAGCACATCTTCCATTTCCTGCATTTTATCGCTGACCCAGGTAAGGCCTACCATGGCGAAATTAGGTTTCAGTTTATGCACCTGGATCTTGAGGTTTTCCAGGTCTTTTTTATGTACAAAATTTTCCAGCTTGCGCACTTCGCCCCGTATCGTTTTAATGAAGATCTCGAACAGATCTGCCGCATAGGCAATATTGTTCTCGTACAAAGCGCGCAGGTACTTTGTATTCAGTTCTTCGTGGAACTCATAACCGTTTATATCTTCTTCTTCCTCCATTAGTAACGCGGTTTCGTCTTCGTTCAGGTATTTATTAAGGATCTGCAATAACTGATCCGGTGTGTATGGTTTAGTCAGTATATCTGTGATGCCTATATTCCGGGCCATGGTAGCGGTACTCTCCATTGCTACGGCAGTGGTAGCCACAATAGGGGTAGCTACGTTGGGCAGTTTTTCATCGGCTCTGATCCTTTTGGTGAGCTCAAACCCATCCATGCCTGGTATTCGGATGTCCATCAATATCAGCTCAAATAGCCGGCTATCCAGGAAATACAGTGCATCCGGCGCGTTGGTAGCCAGCTGGCAATGGATATTGAATTTTTCCAGCAGGCTGATGATATACCGGAGGTTCATCGGGTTATCTTCGATGATCAGTACCCTGGCCCCGCCGAAATCGATCTGCCGGCGCCTTTTACCCAGGACGCTCCCTGATACGACCGGCTTATTGGTATCAATGAATGGAAGGTTGAATGAAAAACAGGTCCGGTAACCCGGCTGTTCCTCTACCAGGATATGGCCTCCCTGCCGCTCGACCAGTTGCTTGACAATCGCCAGGCCTAAGCCTGTGCCACCGTAAATTTCGCGAATTTCTTTTTCTGCCTGCTTATAATTCTGAAAAACCAGCTCCAGTTTATCCTTCCGGATGCCGATGCCTGTATCGCATACCCTGAACCGCACCCAGAGGGTATTTTCCTGCCAGCTTTCCAGCTCTGCGCTCAGGGCGATCTCTCCCTCCTTGGTGAATTTGTCTGCATTTCCTAACAAATTCATAAGGATCTGGTTCAACAGCAGGTCATCTCCTACCAGGAAGTGTTCCAGGCGGGGATCTACCGAGGCCGATATTTTTACCGGCCGCTGGCCCATTTTGAGCTCAAAAGTATGTTTCAGGGACTGTATCAGCTCTCCCAGATTAAACTCCCGCTGGTTCACCTGCAGCTCGCCGGCCTCGATACGGGAAAGGTCGAGGATATCGGTGATCAGCCCCAGTAGGATGCCGGACGTATGTTTAAGCGTTTTTACATATTCATCCTGCCGTTCGTCAAGGTTCGTCTCTTCGAGCAGGTGGGCCATACCGATGATGGCGTTGAGCGGGGTACGAATCTCATGGCTCATATTGGCCAGGAAATCTTTCTGGGCGCGCTGCGCTTCTTCGGCTTCCTGCCGGGCCCTTTCCAGCTCCTGTTGGGGTACCCGGTTCTTGGTAACGTCTACCACCTGCCAGATGGCGCCACGGAAACGGCCTTTATCCAGCAGGGGCATATAGCTCACTTCGCGGATGTGCCCGTCTATAAACAGGATCGGCCAGCCGAAAAAGGTCTTTTTGCGGCGGCGCAGCTCTTTCATTTTCTCTTCAAAGGCGTCTGGCTCCCGAACGAATGGCCGGAAGAACTCAATAACGGTTGCAAAAGGCTGGTTGACCACCTTGCAGGCGTCTGGCCCCATATCGAACGAATTGACAATCACCTCATTAGCCCATATGAATTTGTGTTTGGGGTCTGTCACGAAGATGCCTGCGTTAGAATTTTGCAACAGTACGGATAGGGGGAGGGAAAAAACGTCCATCACATCCGATATTGGCATATTGGCGTTGACAGATGGCGTATTCCGGTGTCCCATTCTAACTTTGGCCTTCATGGTAGTAATTTCATGGAACGGGGTATGATCCAAGGTTTTCATGTTAATGCTTATACCCTCCGGGCTGCATTGATAATCAACAAATTTAGGAAATTTTTACATTTACAATAATTTAGTTACCTTTGCATCCCTCTAAAAGTGGAGGACTAATTTTATGAAACAAGCCTTAGTTCTTTCTTTATAAAAGTAAATAACTTTGCGCAAGTTCCATCGGACCATTGACATAAAATTTATTGACAGATGAAACCACTCCGTGAATTTGATATAGCCTTTGTAGGACTGAAGCCCGGAGTGCATACCTTTCAGTACCAAATTACGGATAGTTTTTTTGAAAATTACGGTCCGCAGGATTTCAGCAATGTCAACGCAACGGTAAAGCTGCAATTGGATAAAAAGAGCAACTTTTTCCTGCTGAAATTCGAGATAGGTGGCACTGTTACTGTAATTTGCGATAGATGCGGCGCACCTTTTGAATTACAGTTATGGGACGATTTTGACCAGGTGGTGAAGCTGGTTGAAAATCCGGAAGAATTGGGAAGTGATGAGGATCCGGAAGTTTCTTATATTTCAAAGACAGAGTCCCATTTGAATGTGGCAGAATGGATATACGAATTCATCAACCTGAGCATTCCGATGCAGAAGATTCACCCGGACGACGCCAACGGCAAAAGCGGATGTGATCCAAAAGTGCTGGAAATGCTGGATAAAATGAATCAGCAGGCGGGTGAGAAAAAGAACCCGATCTGGAAAGATCTGGACAAATTCAGAGAAAATTAAATTAATAAAGAGACAATTTAAAAATTCAATACAATGCCAAATCCTAAACGCAGACATTCTCAGCAAAGATCAGCGAAGAGAAGAACGCATTACAAGGCAGTTGCAGATACTTTAAGCACTGATTCTGCAACCGGCGAAGTGCATCTGAGACATCGCGCTCATTGGGTAGAGAACAAATTATACTACAAAGGTAAAGTAGTGCTGGAGAAACAAGCCGGCGCCGCTAAATAGGCCAGCTCATTTACTTTAAATGACAGCCGATAATTAATTACGAATTGGTCAATTACGGATTACGAATGAATGGAAGCAATTGCTATCAGTCAGTCTTCATTCGTAATTGATTAATTCGTAATTGTTATATACTACCCTTAAGACCAAATTAAAGTTACATGCGAATTGGGCTTGATATGATGGGAGGCGATTTTGCCCCCCAGGAAGCTGTTAACGGAGTACAATTATTCCTGGCGTCTGCCCCAAAGAATGTGCACTTAGTGCTGATCGGTGATGAGCAGGCAATAAAACCCCTGCTGGCAGAGGCGCAGATAGACCCATCCACCTATACCATCGTTCACGCATCCCAGATTATTGGCATGCATGAGCACCCTACCAAAGCGCTGAAAGAAAAACAGCAATCTTCCATTGCCATCGGCTTTCACCTTTTACAGAATGGTAAAATAGACGCCTTTATCAGCGCCGGCAACACAGGCGCCATGATGGTAGGCACTTTCTATTCCATCAAGGCGATAGAAGGCGTGCAAAGGCCCACTATCAGCACTCCCGTACCCCGGCAGGACGGCACCTATGGCCTGCTGCTGGATGTGGGTATCAATGCTGACTGCAAGCCCGAGAACCTGGTACAATTTGCCGTATTGGGCTCCCTCTATGCCCAACACATCCTTGGCCACAGCAAACCCAGCGTAGGGCTGCTGAACATCGGCGAGGAGGAAGGCAAAGGCAACCTCCTGGCACAGGCTACCTATCCCCTGCTGAAGGAACACCCGCAGATCAATTTTATCGGCAACGTAGAGGGAAGGGATATCTTCACCTCCAAAGCAGATGTGATCGTTTGTGAAGGATTTACCGGGAATGTGATCCTGAAAATGGCAGAGTCCTTCCATGATATTGCTGTAAAACGGAAGATCAATGACAGCTACCTGGAGCAGTTTGACTTTGAAAGCTACGGAGGAACGCCGGTATTAGGGGTTTCCCACCCGGTGATCATCGGACATGGCATATCGAAAGGAATAGCATTTAAGAATATGATATTGCTGGCGCAGCAGATGATTGAAAGTAAATTGCTCGATAAGATAAAAGAGAGTTTCAACGGAAAGGCATAAAAAACAGTCACGCGAGCGATAAAATATTGAAAATCATTATAAAAGAGGATGTATCAAAGCGATATATCCTCTTTTCGTTTTATATCCCTCCCCTCTAACCTATTAAAATCCAATGTATTACTGGTAGTGATTCGGTTCAAATCTAATACCAGCTTGGCTTTGATTGGGGATATATGCCCCATATAAGCGGGTTACCTGCGGGTTATAACCAGGATATATGCCCTCTTTAAAGGGGGCATATATCCCAGAAGTACCTAGTATATCAGGAGCTTATATAGGGCAGGAACTCGAACGAATTATATAAAAAATCACTACGTACCCGTTAGATCCCTAACGGATTTCAGTTGTTAGTCCCTAACAAATGCTTATTTAACTACAAGAGGAAGCTTTACATAAAAGGTGGTACCTACGTTGAGGCGGGTGAGGAACCAGATTTCGCCCCTGGCCTGTTCTACAATGTTTTTACACATGGCAAGACCAAGGCCGGTACCGGAATTCTTGGTAGTAAAGTTGGGCACAAAGATACGGGATTGGATCTCAGGAGAGATGCCTTCGCCGTTATCCTGCACGCTGACCACCACCCATTTGTCGTCTGTGGTGGCTTCCATGTGCATCACGATACGGCCGGACCGGCTTTCAGGAATAGCCTGTATGGCGTTCTGCAGCAGGTTGGTGAACAAGCGGTTCATCTGGGTTTTGTCGGCATATACATAGCAGAGACGCTCCGGCTCATTGTACAGGATCTCGCAACCGGGCTGTCCCTGGTAAAGCCCGTTGAGGGAATGCAGCACCTCGTTGAGCAGCATGACCTCGTTCACGGCTTCTCCTATGCGGGAAAAAGCGGAGAAGTCTGATGCGATATTAGACAGGTGCTCTATCTGCTCTACCAGCGTATGGGCTACATTGTTGGTGAGCTGTTTTACGTTGGGACTGTCATTATCTATGGCCCGCTGCAGGTACTGGATGCTCAGCTTCATAGGCGTCAGGGGGTTCTTGATCTCGTGGGCTACCTGCCGCGCCATTTCCCGCCAGGCCCCTTCCCTTTCGCTCTTGGCCAGCTTGGCGGCGCTTATTTCCAGTTTGCGCACCATCTTGTTGTATTCCTTTACCAGGGCGCCGATCTCGTCATCCTTATCCCATTCGATCTCGTCGTTCTGCTGCCCCAGGCTCACATTGCGCAGTTTTTCGGTTACCAGGGAGAAAGACCGGGTGATGGAATTGGTGATCAGCAGCGCCAGCATACCGGCGATCAGGAAGATGAAAGCATTGAAATTGATCAATGCCACCAGGAAGTTCGAGATCTGCTGGTTACGCTCCGTCTGCGTGGCGAAATAAGGCACATTCAGGTAAGCAAATACCTCTCCGGTGGTATCACGCAAAGGTACATAACCGGAGAAGTAGTTCATCGAACCGATCTCCTCTTTCTGTATATACTGGATCTCGTTCAGGCGGAACATATGGAAATAGGCCTGCGGCTGCATTTTGCGGGACAGCAGCCCTTTCTCCGTCATCAGCGGCTGGGTGCTTACCTGCAGGTTGCCATCGCGGTCAAAAATATTGATATCCAGGGCTCGGTCTTCCGCTATGTCGCTCATGGAGGATTGCAGACCAGCCTGGAAGATAGGATCATAGATGTCTTCCAGGTTATCGAACATCCGCTGGGAGTCGAATTCCTTTTCCACGTCGTGGGCCACCTCGCTCATGGTTTTGCTGAGCCGCTCCCGGTTCTCTGCATCAGAACGGTTGATGAAGAACAATACGGTGGTAACACCCAGGATAATGAAAGCGAATACGACTACAAAGATGATGGTGCCGTGCACTTTTTTACGGATGCTCACGTCTACGAGCGTACGGAGCGGACCAATGCGCATCCTGGCCTTTATCAGCAGATCCAGTAGTTTATAGATCACAATAATGAGCAGGAAGAGGCAGAACATGTAGGCAAACAAGGTGATGAACTCAATAAAGCTCCGGCTCTCCTTTACCACCATCACGATCTTGTCTTTTGATGCTTTATAAATGAGCATGGAATTGCCCCTGACCTTCTTCTCCGATACATCGGTCTCCGGTATATCGCTGGCGTAGAGCTTAATAGGGAAAGCAAAATCGTTGATATTGCTTACCAGGATCCCTTTATCATAAATGGCGTAAGAATAGGCGGCAGAGGTTTCTTTTTCCGGGTCGTTGATCTCCCCATCTACCAGAAGCTCAGGATACAGCTTCTGCGAGTTGATCACCGCAGGCGTGAGCTCATATACCAGCGAGCCGAGGATGATACTGTCTTTCATGAACACTTTCCTGCCGATGTAACTGTAATCGTTAAAGCTGCGTTCATTGTAGTACAGGTCATTATCATTGCCTACCTGGTCGGAATGCTGGAGGATACGCGGGTTGAGGGAATACATGCTGGCCGTGTCTGAAGGAAAGACCGGGTAGCCGTTCTCGTCAAAGAAATAGAAGGTAGCATTGAAACGGCTCAGGTATCCCTTGAAATACTTTTGCTGCAGCTCATTCACCAGCAGCTCCTTGGGCAGCTGGCTGGCGCTTCGCATATCCTGGAAGAGGATCTGGATGCGCTCATCGTCTTCCATGTTGCGGCTCACATCATTGAGCAGCATTTCCAGGTAAGGGTCGCGCTGCTTGGAGAGGTCTACTGCCAGGCGCTCACGAAGGGTCAGCTCTTTCTTATTATTATAGTATACCAGTACAGCGGAGGTGGTGATGGTGAGCAGCACCAGCCAGAATACAAAAGACACGGTACCCAGGCTTTTCTCAAAACGATGGGCAAACATATCCAGCACCACCACATAGAACAACAGCCAGATCACCATCACAACAAAATAAGGCAGCTCAGGGTTCTTCAACCGGAACAAGAGCCATACCAGGCCCACTGCGCCCAGGAAGATATACTTGGTACGAAGACGGAAACCGGTGAGCTCATTCAGCAGGTAATTGATGATCTGCGAAAAGAACAGGAAGCTGAAAGCGATAAATCCCAGGATAATAAACCCGATCACGCTGTACTCATTCAGGCTGAAAGGGTTGGTTACATCAAAAGAGATCCTGGAGTCGATCACAAGGCTCTGGATCAGTTCTGAAAGGAATTGTCCGACGATGTAGACCACCAGGCTGGATAATGCGATCACCGCCCATCGCTGCCATTCCTGTTTCAGCTTGGGCGCATTGATGGTCTTTACATGCTCGCGGAAGAACAGCAGCATCCAGAAGGTGAGCAGTACGTTCAGCAGCAGATCGCCCAGGGAAGGGAATATTTCGTTCTTGGCGTAAATGAAGGGTGTAAAGATATTGAGCGCCCGCAGGTCGAACGGGAACGGATACATGTAACTGAGTACCCGCAGCGTGAGGACCATGAAAAGCAGGAAAAAGAACCCGATCAAAGGGTTCTTCTGCCGGGCCATTAAAGTAGCAAAGAGGTTAATGAAGATCAGCACACAGATCACGCCCAATACCCGAAGCACCACGCTGAGCAGGTTAGGCGGGCTGACATTCAGCGCAGGATCGTAGTGCAGGTAAAAGAGGATGATATTTCTATTATTCAGCACCGGGATGCCGGGGGGACGCATGTGGATCTCGTATTCCCTTCCCAGCACAGGTTTATCATAGAAGTGGTCTACCAGGTAATCATTATTGATGCTGTATTCCAGTTTAACGGGGATCAGTCCAACGAGGCAGCGTTTATGCCCTGCGGGGGCGGGCATGGTACGGGTGATCACTTCATAATACCCGTTCTTTAGCTTTACAAAGCCTGCGCCTCCTTTAAATACCAGCTGTTCCTCCGGCTGCACGGCATTGGTGCTCCAGAATACCAGCCAGCGGCCGGTAGCGCTGCTGTCGTAGGCGAATATGTAATAATCGCGTTTATAGATCGCTTTCAGCTCATCCTCGTTGTAGGAGCGGCGGAACAAGTGATCCGTCAGCCGGGCGTCGGCCGCCAGGCGTTCAAATGAGAGTTCCCGTTTGTGCAGGCTCTTTTCCAGGTTACGTTTTACGCCCTGGGGGGAAGAGTAGTAAGACCAGTAGTTACTGAACAGGAAAGCGAAGGTGAATAACCATGCGGCAATGATCAGCAAATATCCGTGTCGCAGGAAGAAAAGCCGTATTTCTTTGATGTCGAGCAATGAGTAAGGATTAAAAAGCTGCAAGCTACAAGATGTATGCCGTTATTCAAATTTACCTGCACCCTTTGCAGCTTGTGGCTTGTAGCTTTATTTATTCTCTGTTTTCTTCACTTCATCCCATAACCCGTCCATTTCAGTGAGGGTCATTTCGGCGAGCTGGCGGCCCTGTTCCTTAGCGATATCTTCCATTTGCCGGAAGCGGCGGATGAATTTCTTGTTGGTGCGCTCGAGGGCGTTTTCGGCGTCTATTTTCAGGAAGCGCGAATAGTTCACGAGGGCGAAGAGCAGGTCGCCGAATTCGGCTTCCATTTCATCCTGGTTGTTGGTTTGAACGGCTTCGTCCAGTTCCTGCAGCTCTTCCTGTACCTTTTTATATACCTGTTGGGTGTTGTCCCACTCGAAACCTACCTGTTTGGCTTTTTCCTGGAGGCGCATGGCTTTTACCAGGGCGGGCAGGGATACGGGCACGCCGCTCAATACAGAGGTTTTGCCTTCTTTGAGCTTGAGCTTTTCCCAGTTTTGTTTTACCTGTTCTTCGTTCTCCACCTGTACGTCGCCATAGATGTGGGGGTGGCGGTGGATGAGCTTGGCGCAGATGCCGGAGATGACGTCCTGGATGGTGAATTGCTGTTGTTCTGCGCCAATTTTGGCGTAGAAAACGATGTGGAGGAGGATGTCGCCGAGTTCTTCTTTGATGGATTTCCAGTCCTGGTCGGTAATGGCGTCGGTGAGTTCGTACATTTCTTCGATGGTGAGCTGCCGGAGGGATTGCAGGGTTTGTTTGCGGTCCCAGGGGCATTTTTCACGGAGGTCGTCCATGATTTTGAGCAGTTGATCGAAGGATGCGTTGGTTTGCGTTGCTTCCATGAGATAAAAATAGGGAAAATATTTTGGGAGGCTGGGATGGGGTGCTTTTGCGGTCATTTTAGATGGCTTCTTTAGGGGGCTTTGCCGTCGGGGATTTTAAAACGGGCTGCGCCTGGCTGTGAGGGAGATGATTTAACTTTGGGAGGGCACGGAAGCGGGAGCTCGTTGATGGGACTTCGCCGAGCCGGTGGCGCCAGGCAAGGCCCGTTTTAAAACCCGACGGCAGGGTGGACATCGGAAGTGACAGGAAGGAGGTAGCAGGGCAAATTTATTATCAGGATGGAGCAGCATTTGGGGGGATCCGTTTGAGGCCGGCTACCTGTTTAACAGGCAAGAGGTATGGACTATTGACCATCGACCATGGACTATAGACTGGCCCTGTTGACAACTTTCCGTGGTGGTAAAAACCAATTTAATTACATTTGCGGCCGGCTTTTGAAAGGGCCAGACTTATTAATTATTCATTATTAGTTAATTCATGAATACCAAACACATTGCACTCATTTCGACAGAATTAGGTATATCGGCCAGGTCGGCAGAAAATACCATGAACTTGTTGGCTGAAGGTGCTACCGTACCTTTTATCAGCCGCTACCGGAAAGAGGTGACCGGAAGCCTGGATGAGGTGCAGATCGGCCGGATCGAGGACCTGAAAAAGCGCTACCAGGAAGTGGATGAACGGAGGGAGTTTATTATCAAGACCATTACGGAGCAGGAGAAGATGACGCCTGAGCTGCAGGAGAAACTGGAAGGAACCTGGAATCTCGCAGAGCTGGAGGACATTTATCTGCCGTATAAGCCCAAACGCAAGACCAGGGCCACGGTGGCGATCGAGAAAGGACTGGAGCCGCTGGCGAAGATCATATTCGAGCAGAAAGAAGGAGCGCCGGATGCGCTGGCAGAGCAATATATCAATGATAAAGTGGCTTCGGTAGACGAGGCGCTGAAAGGTGCACGCGATATCATCGCAGAATGGATCAATGAGAATGCGGAGGTACGTGATAAGCTGCGTAAGCTGTTTACACATACTGCGGTGCTGAGCTCTAAAGTGATAGAGGGTAAGGAAGAAGAAGGTATTAAATATAAGGACTACTTTGATTTCAAGGAGCCGTTGACCTCTCTCCCCTCTCACAGGGTGCTGGCGGTGTTGCGGGCAGAATCAGAAGGGATCCTGTATGGTTCTATACAACCGGAAGAGGAAGAAGCAGTGGAGATCATCAACAAGCAGTTTGTAACGGGTAGTGGCGCTTGCGGTGTGCAGGTGCAGAAGGCGATCACGGATTCGTATAAACGCTTGCTGCGTCCTTCACTGGAGAATGAGTTCCGTGCGCAGGCTAAAGAGAAGGCAGATGCTGAGGCGATAGATGTGTTTGCGGAGAACCTGCGTCAGCTGCTGCTGGCGGCGCCGCTGGGACCTAAGCCGGTGATCGCGGTGGATCCGGGTTACCGTACGGGTTGTAAAGTGGTAGCGCTGGATGAGCAGGGCAACATGCTGGACAATGATGTGATCTTCCCGCTGGAGAAGAATTATAAACGTGATGATGCAGAGGCCCTGCTGAAGAACTGGGCCAAAAAATATAATACTGCGGCCATTGCAGTGGGCAATGGTACGGCAGGACGTGAAACGGAGGAGTTTATCAAGAAGATCGATTTCGGCACCAAGGTTATCGTGTTCATGGTGAATGAAAGCGGCGCTTCTGTGTACTCTGCTTCTGAAGTGGCCAGGGAAGAATTTCCTGATCATGATGTGACGGTACGTGGGGCCGTATCTATCGGCCGCCGCCTGATAGATCCGCTGGCAGAGCTGGTGAAGATCGATCCGAAATCTATTGGTGTAGGACAGTATCAGCATGATGTGAACCAGTCGCATCTTAAACAGAGCCTGGACCGTGTGGTGGTGAGCTGCGTGAATAATGTGGGCGTGAACCTGAATACCGCTTCCAAACACCTGCTGGCGTATGTATCCGGTCTGGGACCTTCACTGGCGGAGAATATTGTGAAATTCCGCAAGGAGAACGGCGCTTTCCGTAACCGTGCTTCACTGAAAAAAGTGCCGCGCCTGGGAGAGAAAGCATTTGAGCAGTGCGCAGGATTCTTACGTATAGAGAACGGCGATAACCCGCTGGATAATTCTGCGGTACACCCTGAGCGTTATGCGGTGATAGAGGCGATGGCCGCGCAGCAGCAGTGTTCTGTACAGGAACTGATGAGCAAGGAAGAGCTGCGTAAGAAGATCAACCTGAAGAGCTATGTGAGCGAAGAAGTAGGTTTACTTACACTGGAAGATATCATGAAAGAGCTGGATAAACCCAGCCGTGACCCGCGTGATGAGATCGCGATCTTTGAGTATGCGGAAGGAATTCACTCTATGGAAGATGTGAAACCTGGTATGACATTGCCTGGCGTGGTAACGAATATCACAGCGTTTGGCGCCTTTGTGGATATAGGTGTAAAGCAGGATGGCCTGGTGCATATTTCGCATCTGTCTAACCGTTTTGTGAGCAATCCGAATGAGGTGGTGAAACTGAACCAGAAAGTAACGGTAACGGTACTGGAAGTGGATGCAGCACGTAAGCGCATATCGCTGTCTATGAAGGATAATGAAGCGCCAGCGCAAGGCGGTGGCGGAGGAGGCCAGAGAAGAGAGAGAAGGGATAGTGGTAGCGGTAATAGTGGTAAGCCGGCTGGTAAACAGCAGCAGCAAGCGCCGCTGAATGATTTCCAGGCGAAGCTGGCGGAGTTGAAGAAGAAATTTAACTAAATTGATAATCGGGGAGATTGTTGGAAGAGATTGCTTCGTCGCGGCCAACCCACGGGGGCTCGGGGGCTTCTCGCAATGACGGGGCTGAAGACCCGCTTGTTTCCCCTTCGCGTCATTGCGAGGAGCCACAGGGGAAAGTGCGCGGGGCGCGACGAAGCAATCTCCTAACACAATCTCCCAACACAATCGAGGATACTTAGCAAGAAGCTACAAGTTAAAATGCTTGTAGCTTCTTGCTTTTTAATTTCAAATGGTTTGCGCTGATCACTCAATAATGATCAAAGGCTCATAGCGCCTGTCGGGATAATGAGCGCTCATTAAGCCGCGGGCGATATAATCGTCGATCTGTGCTTGTGTAAGCTTAGCAGGCAGTACATTATTGGTACCATAGAAACAGAAAGTGCCCGGGTGAGGCTGGCAATACCTGATGTTGTAGCTGGCTCCCGGCTGGCGGGTGTAGGTACCATCGCTTTCAGGGTCGATGTAGATGTAGAGGGTCACCCTTTTGGCGGCAAAAGCCGCGGTGATGGCCAATACCATGGCCAGACAGAACAGAATAGGCTGGAGTTTTCGCATAGTGGAACATTTTAAGGAAGCAGTAAATTAAGGTTTACTGCTGCTATGTTACAGCAGTTGCTATCTTCCAAACTTCTCTCTCCATTCCAGGATCCGCTGGGGGTAGACGGTGTCCCGCTTCTCTGCGTAGAGCTTTACCCTGCCGTTCACGGCCACACCGGCGAAGATCAGGTCGCGTTTCATATCGATAGCCAGGGAGGCTTCGTCTGAAGAACAGTTATGCGGTTCGCAGCCATCGTTATAAAGAATACCATCATCCACTTCTATGGGGGGCGCTACCTGGTAGCGCTGTAAAAAGATGCCGGTGTCTCTGCCAAGCAGTTGACGGAAGCGTTGCTTCAATGGTTCTTTTTCCAGGAGGTCCACCTCTCCGGCATAGCGGCCGGTGAAGTCCTCAAAACGGCTCCAGGAGGTGATCTCGGTAGCGACAACGGTATCATTACCAGGTATCATGGTGTCCGGGGAAGGGGTGGCGGATGTTTCCCTCGGCTGTTGCTCCTGCTTCCTGGCAACGGGCTGCTTACATGCGCAGGTGTATACCCATATGGCCATTATTGAAGGCAGAAGCTTTCTCATAGTCATGGTTGAAATACTCATCATCGAATTATACAAATACAATTTAGGCAGTCGTTAGCAGTTAGTCGTAAGTCGTTAGTAAGTACAACGAGGTTAGCCTTGAGCGGGTTACTAACGACTAACGACTGATGACTAACGACTATTTTCCTTTGAATGAAGGCGGACGTTTTTCCATAAACGCCTGCATACCTTCTTTCTGGTCTTCCGAGGCAAACAGCAGGTAAAAATTCTTACGTTCAAAATGCAATCCCTCATCGAGGGTGCTGTCAAAAGCTTTCAGTACTGATTCCTTGGCCATTTTAACGGCCAGTGGGCTCATGGCGGCCACTTCCCTGGCCAGTTTTACGGCTTCTTCCAGGTATAGCTCCACAGGCGCCACGCGGTTAATGAGGCCAGCTTGCAAAGCCTCTGTAACGGTTATAAAGCGGCCGGTGAGCACCATTTCCATGGCCAGGGCTTTTCCCACGGCCCTGGTAAGGCGTTGGGTACCGCCTGCGCCAGGCATCACACCGATCTTTATTTCCGGTTGTCCGAACCTGGCAGTTTCACTGGCTACGATCATATCGCAGAGCATGGCCAGCTCGCAGCCCCCTCCTAACGCAAAGCCACTAACGGCGGCGATCAGTGGTTTCTTGGTCTTTTTGATGGCGTCCCAGGTACTGAATTGATCAATATTGTACATGTCAACGGCGCTTTTACCCGCCATTTGCGTGATGTCAGCTCCGGCTGCAAACGCTTTTTCATTGCCACTGATGATGATTGCCCGTACCTGTTCATCGGCATCCAGGGCCTGGAGGGCTTCCTTCAGTTCCGACATGAGCTGCAGGTTCAGGGCGTTCAAAGCTTCGGGGCGGTTCAATTGGATGTGGGCCACATGGGGCGCCACCTGGTGTATGATTATAAATTCCGGTTGCATCACTAAATTTACAGAATTACAGCAAATAGCCAGACCACAAAAAACACGAACACAAAGAGGAACGAGAAGCTATAGCCAGTTAGCAACAGTAATGTTTTCAGGAATGAGCGCCGGTATGACTGCTGGTAAGTGTTCTTCAGCGCCAGCCATACATAGATGCCGATCAGCAATAATCCCCAGCCCGTAAACTGGTCTGTATTCACGAAATTATCCAGCAACAGGGTGATCAGCAACACCACAAAGGCAAAGCAATGCACGTGCAGGGCGAAGATCGCATGATCCGCGTAGAAGCGTTTCCGGTACAGGATCTTCAGCCACAGGGCAAATAAGGGCAACAGCACGAACATCATCTTGGGAGCGTTATGCTTTATGGCCTCTTCAAATTCATTTCCCTTATATTCTCCCCCCATACGAAGCGCTCTCCTGGTCATCCAGCGTGCCAGCCAGTGGTCCCGCTCTTCAGCGGGGAGGGCGGCCTGGGCGGAATCATAAGCAGCCAGCGAACTATACATCTTTTCGTCTTCATCCAGGGCCGCTTCTTCATGCTTCGTGGTATCGACTTTGGCGGTAACTTTTTGGGCGGTATCCGTTTTAGTGGTGGTGGCGGCAGCTAGGGGCGCTGCTTTGAGCGGACGGTAGTGATACACGCTATCATTCTCCGCAGTGGTGTCAGCCACTATGTGCTCCTCTCTCCCGCGATTGGCGCTGGAAATGGAGTCCGCCACGGAACGGAGTACAGATGCTACGGACGGAACGGTATCGTCCTTATGCTCCTTCTTTCCTTTCCTTTCTTCATGTTCTTCATCTTCGCTCTTATGCTCCTTATGCATGACCGTGGCAAAAACCAGGAAGAACACGAAGGAAATAAAGATATAGAGCTTGACAGGGTTCACATACGATACCCTTTTCCCGGCCATATATTCTTTTGTAAGGCGGCCTGGCCTGAATAGCAGGTACTTCAGCGTTATCAGGAACTGGGAGTCATAATGCAGCACATCCCCAACAAAGTGCTTCACCAGGTGGCCAAAAGATTCATGGGGAACGGCATTCTCCTGGCCGCAGTGCGTACAGTATCTTTCCGGAACTTCCGTTCCGCAGTTCAGGCAGTGTTTATCCTGCCTCAGTGGTTGCGTTTTCAAATTTGCTAGGTTAGGCCCCTAAAAATAGGAAAAGAATATTCAATATTCCAGGATAATAAATCTATATATATCAAAAATTTTCAGATGAAAGGAACGTTAGTATTTTTGCAACGTTTAATAATGTTCGGAAAGTAATATGAATACTAAAAAATACTGTTTGCTGGGCGCTTGCCTGCTGTTACTCACCGGGCGGTCTATGGCCCAGTATTATTACCAGGATATCTGGAATGCCAGGCAGACCAGCCAGAACCTGGCCCTGCTAAAGGAAAAAGAGGTCAGGATCCAGGAGGTACAAAGCCTGGATGCCAATATGGACACGGACAATGACTTCAAATGTGAGCGGGTGCTGAGCACCAATTACCGCCAGATGCGCTCTATTACGCGGTCGCGGGCCACGGGGCTGTCCATCATGACCTCTACTTTTTCGGCCAAGGGGCAGCTCACCAAGACGGTGGACAGCACGGAGAGCAGCATTACCACCATACAGTACCGTTATGACAGCGCCGGGCGGATAACGGATATCCAGACCCTTTCCCTGTCGCAGGTGGCCGGACAGAAGTTCAGGATCACCGAGTCGCGGGACTACCGGTATGACGAGCAGGGGCACCTGGCCAGTATGGTCCATAAGAAAAGCATGGGCGCTGATTCTACCTCGGTACTGTTCAAGACAGACGCCCAGGGACGGGTGATCGAGGAACAGGAATATGGTAAGAACCTGCGCAGCCCCCGTATTTATTACAACTATAACAGCCAGGGACAGCTGACGGATGTGCTGCGCTATCACGCAGCCGCTAAGCGGATGTTACCTGATTATATGCTGGAATACGACGCGCAACAGCGCTTATCGCAAATGACCACGGTGAATGCAGAGACCTCCGATTATATCACCTGGAAATACCAGTACGACGCCAAAGGGCTTCCGTTTAAAGAGGAATGCTATAACAAACAGAAGGAGATGCTGGGCATTGTGCGGTACAAATACCAATTTGCTGAAAAGCAATAAGGAAGCATAAAAAAACAGAAAGGTGATGTTCGGGAAACGGACATCACCTTTCTGTTTTATACAATCAGATCTTTATCAGTAATCAGCGAACTGCTGGTCGGGATAGCACCAGAGCCATTGTTCGCCAGGTTCGGCGGACGCCACTACGGGGTGACTGGTTTTGTGGTAATGCGCTGTCATGTGTTGCGCCGGTGAAGCGTCGCAACAGAGGGTAACGCCGCAGGTCTGGCAGGTGCGCAGGTGCACCCAGGTACCGTTATGCTTGATACATTCTTCGCAGACACGTTCGTCTTCGTCGGGCAATTTCACTTCCTGGATGCCCTGGAGATGTTTACAGAGTTGTTCTTCCATGGTGTGCTTTTTAAACTTCTGCCAAATATTTGTGAACAAAGCTGATGGCCATAGAGCCCTCTCCCACTGCTGCCGCCACACGGTTCATGGCGCCTGCCCGTACATCGCCTGCGGCAAATACGCCGGGGCAGCTGGTTTCCAGCAGATAGGGATCACGGGGCTGTTTCCATATTTTACCAAACTGGTCGTAGGTTTTAAGCTGGCGGCCCGTTTCGATAAAGCCTTTTTCATCACGGATGATATCCAGCTGGATCCATTCGGTGAAAGGTTTGGCCCCGATGAAAATATAGAGGGCGTCTGCCGTTTCGGTGGTATTGGTGTTGGTACCCAGGTCGGAGATCACCAGTTGCTCCAGGCGGTCGGAGCCCAGGGCTTCTGCCACTTCGGTTTTAGGCCTTACCCGGATATTGGGCGTGGCTTTGATCTGGTCTATGAGGTAGGCCGACATAGTGCTGCTAAGATCATCCTTGCGGATCATTATATACACGTTCTTAGCGAACTTGGAAAGGTACATGGCTGCCTGTCCCGCGGAGTTCCCCCCTCCTACTATGAACACTTCCTTATCCTTGCAGGCGGTAGCTTCGGTCATGGCGGCGCCGTAATAGATGCCAGCCCCTGTAAAGTCTGACACGCCTTTGGTATCCAGCTTACGATAATCCACACCGGTGGTGATGATCACGCTGCGGGTATTCACCTCGGTATCATCTTCCAGGATGATCTTTTTGTAGCCATCTTTCTGGCGGATCTCCTTTACAGATTGGGGTGTGATGAATTCCGTGCCCAGGCGGGTAGCCTGTGCGATGGCGCGGCGGGTAAGCTCCGCTCCGCTTAATCCGGTGGGAAAGCCCAGGTAGTTCTCGATACGGGAACTGGTACCTGCTTGTCCGCCGGGGGCGCGTCTTTCTATCAACAGCGTTTTCAAGCCTTCTGAAGCGCCGTATACACCAGCTGCAAGACCCGCAGGGCCTGCGCCGATGATCACCACATCATACACATCATGTTTGGTATGCGGGTTGAGGCCTACTTTACCGGCGATCTCCATAATGGAGGGGTCTACCAGGTGGGAGCCATCTTCGAAGAAGACAATGGGTAATTCTTTCTGATCGAGGCCATTCAGTTCCAGGAGGCGCTTGCCTTCTTCCATGGTCTGGATATCCAGCCACTGGTAAGGGATGAGGTTACCGGCCAGGAAGTCTTTGATGGCATGGGAGCGCTGGGAGAACTGGTAGCCTACTACCTTGATGCCTTTAAATGCGGGCTGGTAGATGTGTTGCCAGCCATCGAGCAGGTCGTCTATCACCGGGTACAGCTTTTCTTCCGGCGGGCCCCAGGGCTTTACCAGGTAATAGTCCAGCTGTACGGCATTAATGGCCCTGATAGCGGCGTCTGTATCCGAGTAGGCGGTGAGCAGCACGCGCCTGGCTTCCGGGTAGAATTGTTTGGTCTTTTCCAGGAAGTCAACGCCTTCCATTTCGGGCATGCGTTGATCGGAGATGAACATGGCGATGGTCTCACCTTTATTCTTCAGCTCCAGGAGGCTGTCAAGCGCTTCGTTGACAACAGTGGTGCTGATGATTTTGTAGCTATCGCGATACTGGGTCTTAAGATCACGAACGATGGCGCGTAGTACCTGTGCATCATCGTCAATACAGAGAATTAAAGGTAGATCCATATTATTGTCTGCGGCCTGAGTTGACATATTTCCGCCGGTTTAAATATACAATTAGAATATTAATTATCATTCATGGGCAGGGTGACGATGAAGCGGGTATTGCCCGGTTCAGATGTCACTTTTACGTTGCCCTTGTGTTGTTTTACGATCTGGCAAACGATATCGAGGCCAAGGCCGGTGCCTTTACCGATCTCTTTGGTGGTAAAGAAGGGATCGAATACCCTGCTGATCATTTCGGGCGGGATACCGGGACCGTTGTCGATAACGGATACCAGTACACAATCGTGATCACGTTCTGTCCGTATTTCCAGGACGCCTTTTTTGGAAGGCTCCATGGCGTCCAGGGCGTTATCGATGAGGTTTGTCCACACCTGGTTCATTTCCCCGATGCATACTTTGAGCTGCGGAAGGCTCTGGTCAAAATGCTGCTGCAGTTCAACATTGCCTTTGCGCAGGCGGTATTGGAGGATGTTGAGTGTGTTCTGTATACCGCTGTGGATGTCTGTCAGCTGGCGGTCGTGTCCCTGGTCCATATGCGTGAAGGTCTTTACGGAACCTACCAGGGTGGCGATCCGTTGGGAAGCCTCCTCAATATCGGCGACCATCTTTTCTGTGACCAGGTTGCTGTTGATCCAGTTAAAAACGGGTGACAGATCTGTATCGGGAATGTCTTTTTTGAAATCGTTGAGCACATCGATGGTAAAGCCGAAATCGACCAGGTTCTCTGCCAGTTCTGCGCTGTTCTCTATTTTGTGATCATCGAGCCAGTCCATCAGCTCATCTTCCCTGTCTGAACGCTGCATCATGGAAAGGGCCGGACCTTTAGGCTGGTTGAGGATCTCGAACAGTTTTCCGTTTACGGTATCCACTTCTTCGGGGCGCATGCGGATGGCCATCACCTTTTTAAAGGTTTCGGGCATCATCTGCAGGTGCTGTTTTAAGGATACAGCGCCACGTACCACGGCGGCGGCGGGATTGTTCAGTTCATGGGCCAGTCCGGCGGACAACTTTCCAAGCGCGGCCATTTTTTCGTTCTGGAGCTGGAAAGAGGTGAATTCACGTACGCGGTTGGTCATGATATGCACCAGGGCCTGGGTAAGCTCGAAATGGGTGCGGATCAGCTCTTCTATTTTTGCGATGGGCAGTGTCATGAGCTGGGCATCGTCGCGGATCTCGCCGAAGGCAAAAGACACTTTACCGCGGGAGAAGGGCAGGTACCCGAGGATGCTTTTGGGCCCCCATACGGCCAGTTCGCGGGACTCTTTCTGTTGAACCTGGTAGGCTTTGATCCTGCCGGTAACGAGAATATGTGTTCCCGTGATGGGCTTACCGGGCTGAAAGAGCAATTCGCCGGCCGGCACCTCGTAATGATCGCTGTTGTCTATCATCCATTGAAGCTGGCTGGCCGGAACTTCCTTTAAGGCTTCTATACTATGGAGCCACTCTGCTGTAACTGTTTGCATGGGAATAAGGTACTTAACCAAATAAAGGTAACCATTTTTGGGTAGGGAGTCTTAATTCAAAGTTGCTTAAATTTGTTCCGGATTTAAGGATCAACAGTCATGAGTAAGGAAGCACTTAGAATGGATATTTCCGATACGATCAGGTATTATCTATCCACCGCAGCACCGAAGGCGGCGCAACATTTCGGTATAGACAAGTATGGCGAGCTGCTGGAACAAGATCATTTTGCCATTCTCAGTAACGAAGGCGGCCTTAAGAACGGGCCACCTATCAAGACGGACCATTTTGCAGTGATCCTGTGTGTACAGGGAAATTGTTTGAAAACCGTAGGCCCGCATACATTTGAAGTAGTTCCACATTCTATTCACATCGTATCTCCCAGAGATTTTCATTCTTTCGAAAACGCATCAGATGATCTGTTGCTGTACATGGCTTTGTTCAGGAGAGAGTTTATTGCCGAGAGTTTTATCAAGGAGCATATACTGGAAACCCTGCTGGATCAGCCGGGCGAGCACGCGCCTATTTATCACCTGGACGAGCAGGAGTTTGCTGTGATAAAGGAGCTGTTTGAGAAGATAGAAAGGGAGTACCGTCAGGCCAATCCTTATTATTTGCAGATGGTGCGGTTGCTGGTAGTAGAGCTGTTGTTCGAGGTGAACCGCTCGCATGAAAAGGCGCAGCAGCTGCCTGTAAAGCCTGCAGGACGAAAGTTTCAGCTGGTAACGCAATTTAAGAAACTGGTAGAGGAACATTTTGTAGCGATGCATTCGGTGCAGCAGTATGCGGAGATGCTGCATGTTACCGCAAAGCATTTAAGCGAGCAGGTGAAGCAGGAAACGGGAGAGAATGCGTTAATGATCATTCATAAAAGAATATTCCTGGAAGCGCAGTACCTGCTGGGTACTTCGCAGTACAGTGTGAAGGAGGTGGCGGATAAACTGAATTTTGATACGAGCTCTCATTTTAGCAGGTTCTTTAAGCATTTTGCAGGGATTAACCCATCGGAGTATACGAGAGTGGCGAGTTGTTGATTGGAGTTGGAGATTGTGTAAAGAGATTGCTTCGTCGCGCCCACGCGCCAGGCCTAGTGCTCCTCGCAATGACGGGAGGGAGACCCGGAAAATTGGTTCTAATATCCTCCAAATTGGCCTTTACCGGTGTAGCCAGGTGGTCTAACTTTGCTTCGTCAAACAAAGAATAGCAGCTGCAATCATATATAGTTCTTTGGCAAGCTAATTATAATCGTTTCGTAAGAATTAAAAACAATAGAAGATGAAAAAGACAATTAAGACAGGCATTGTAGGATTAGCTCTTTTAACAGCTTTTGCGCTGACAACCCAGGCACAGAGCACAGATAACGGTACTCCTACCAAGGCTGCCGCAACTACTGAAAGGCCCCGTTTCCTGATTAGTGTAGGCCCGGAAGCCAACCTTCCTTTAGGCGATTTCAAGGATGCATTTGACTGGTCTATCGGTGGTTCTGTACAGGGTGAATATGCTATCCTGAAAAGGGATCTGTATGTTACTTTGAACGCCGGATATACCAACTTTTTCGCTAAAGATATCGCTGGTTTCACTACCAATGACCTTCAGATCATTCCCGTAAAAGCTGGTTTGAAATATTACCCGGTAGGTAATTTCTACGTACAGGGTGAGGCAGGCGCCGCATTTGTTGGTAACAAGAGCGATATAGGTTCCGATAAGTCTGCTGTATTTGCTTATTCTCCGCAGATCGGTTATCTGTTTCCGCTGGGTAATGGCAGCTACGTAGATGCAGGCGTAAAATTTGAGAGCTATTCCAAATTCAATGACGGTGGAAAATCCAGCAATTTCATAGGCCTAAGAGTTGCTTATGGTTTTGGAAAATAAGTTTAGTTAAAAACTAGGTTAAGGAATACTAATGACGGCCCCGGTGAACTATCACCGGGGCTTTTTATTTGATCTGTTTTTAAGGTGTTGGGGCTTATGTAGTAATGGATGAGAAAAAATTTTAGAAAATGGGAGAGAAAAAATTGGTAAATTCAAAACAATACCTATCTTTGCAATCCCAAACGAAAAAAGAACAGTTCTTAAAAACTCTGCGGAAGTAGCTCATTTGGTAGAGCACGACCTTGCCAAGGTCGGGGTGGCCGGTTCGAGCCCGGTCTTCCGCTCAGATGGAGATTCCAAACTGCGCAAGTGGTTTGGAATTTTTGTTTAAAGTTCTTTCAGATTAGTTATCTTTAATTATTCTGATGGTCCACCCGGGTGGTGGAATCGGTAGACACGCAGGACTTAAAATCCTGTGGCCAGCAATGGCTGTACGGGTTCGACCCCCGTCCCGGGTACGAGGCTGAGCGAAGATCTCAGCGAATGAAAGGCTGCTTGAAAGAGCGGCCTTTTTTGTTTTTTACAACGATAGAACAAGTTTTAACTCCGCTTTGCTTTATATGATTTGTTAACGATCAACACGTTCAGGTTGCCGCCTTCCTCACCGTATTTCCTCTAACTGTGCTCATGTTTTCCATAGATGGTGTTCAGGTGGCTGGAAGCCGCATGCCCAGGCATACCATTAACTTTTTCGTTGACGCATTAAGCTGGTACCCGCTGACGACGTGTTTATTTTGTTGATTGAAGGAGCCTACACAAGGATTAGGAACTGGTTTAACCAGTTTTCTCATCCATTAAGAAGGACAGTTAGTGATTAAAAAGTTCAGCCTGTTCCCTGCAGGTATCAATATCGTGTTCAGGGAAACAATATTGACAACAGAAGACACTAGCATATAAAGAAAGATATATCCAGCACCGTGCGGTTAATGATGGATTCAGTTATTATGAGATTTCAGCTATTAAACGATATAGTATGGGTAAGTTCTCGTTTGATATTCGCAAATTAAAGTTTGAGGCGCAGGAGCCAGACAAAGAAACAAGAGTACACCTTGTTATTATTTTGGTCTTTGCACTATTCTTAGCAGGAATAATCTGTTTAACCATGAAGGAAGCGGCGCTTTCGGTGCTGATCCCTGTAGCCGGAAAGAAAGTGCTTGGCTTTATTCATATGTTTCGAAATGGTAAGGGGCCTTAAACCTGGATCATACTGCTTTGTTGGAAGCGATCCTGTGAATATGCGCGACACGTCCGCTATTTTGCACCTTCCACAGATCATATTTCGCCTGCATATCCAGCCAGAACGTAGCGTCTACGCCAAATCCCCTTTCCAAACGCAATGCCATTTCTGCCGTAATAGCAGCATTTTCATTAACGATCTCTGAAAGCGTTTTACGGCTGACATCCAGGCCTTCAGCCGCTTTCGTAATGGAAAGGTTCATTTCTTTTAAGATGTCTTCCCGGAGTATTGCACCAGGGTGTGTGGGCTTCATGCCTCGTTTCATCTTAAACCCTCCTTTTTAATGGTAATCGATGTAATCAACGTCATACGCATTTTCATCTTCAAACCGGAAAATGATCCGGTAGTTCCCTGTGATCGTTACTGCCCAAAATCCTTTTAAATCGCCCGCTAAGCTATGCAGCTTATAGCCGGGAATTCGCCTTAAAGGATCGGGTGTTTTGATCGTATCGAGGGCTGATAAAATGCGTCTGATCTTGTCCACTTGCGCGGCCGGCAGTTTCGAGGGATCGTTTTTCTCCCACAGAAACCGCAGCCCTTTGTGCGCTATGGTTTCAATCATACACAAAGATACACTGTAACCCCAAAGGTTACAAATCTTTTTTAATGGTGGTTAAAATTTCAGCCTGAGACAGGTCTTTGGGCCCCACTTAGCTGCATAACCGAATGTAAATCAAATTATTATTTCTATGAAAAGAAAAAAGGAGGGATTATTGAGACTTCCGTTTATACATTAACAGAAAAGCGGGGTAATTTGGCGAGGGAGTATATGAAATATCATCTCTTATTTACTTATCAACTTAATGTACACTACCGCTTTAAGCAGCGCTTCTTTTCTGTGGCGTGATATAGGCAACTGTTTGCCATCAATAAAAACCCGTCCCCCTGATATAGCATCAATTTTATGCGTGTTGATCAGGTAGGATTGATGGATCCTGAAAAAAGCGTCTTTAGGCAACATTTCCTCCAGGGAGATCATCGTTTGATGGATAATGAGGGTCTTTTCCTTAAAATGCAGTTTCAGGTAGTTCTGCATTCCTTCCACAAATAGAATATCCTGCCAGATAATTCGCTGAAAGGTGTCTCCCTGCCTGATATACATATCGGAATCTGCCCCTTCCTTACTGTTTTGTAATATGAGACGAGATTGGAATATACTGAGCGCCTTGTTTGCTGCCTGGAAAAAACGCTGAAACTCTAAAGGCTTCATCAGATAATCTACCACATTCAGGCGAAAGCCTTCCAATGCGTGCTCGGAGTAAGCGGTGGTTAAGATGGTAAGTGGAGATTTATCTAATGACTGCAAAAATTCGAGCCCCGAAAGCATCGGCATATTGATATCCAGAAACATCAGGTCAATATCTTTCGTTTTCAGAATCTCCGTTGCTTTCATGGCAGAGGTACAGGTGTCTGTAACCTCCAGAAAATCCAACTGGTTAATAAAGTTAACCACCCCTTTTATGGCGATCGGCTCATCATCCACGATAAGGCACTTTAAAAGCCGGCTGCTGGTTTGTTTAGATACTATTTCTCCCATAACACTTATAAATTAATAACCAGTTTTGTATAATAAGTCGTTTCAGTATCCTTAATAGTTAAATCGTAATGCTGCCCGTAAAGAATTTCTAAACGTTTTTTCACGTTCTCCAGTCCTATTCCTGAAACTCGGTCTTTTTCCTGTTGAATACCTGATTTAGAGTTTTCCACCTCTAAACAAACCGAATTAGCTATTTGCTCAAAAGCTATGTTTACATACACCATTTCTGATATGCCCCGGGCCACATGTTTGAAAGCATTTTCAATAAAGGTGATTAATAGTAAAGCAGGAAATGCCTGCTGGTTATCCTCGATCTTCCACGAACAATTGATGGTCAGCTCATTTCCCCATCTCACCTTTTCTATCTCAATAAAGTCTTTTAAAAATTGGACCTCCTGCGCGATGCTTACCTTGCTGTTTTTGTCACTATCCAGCTGGTAACGCAGTATCTTGGAATACTTTATCAGCAATGAAGATGCTAAATTTATATCCTCCTGCATCAAAATATTGATGTGGTTTAATACATTGAACATGAAATGGGGACTGATCTGTTGCTGAAGGATCTGTAACTGGGATTCGACCAAAGCTTCGTGCAGTTTCATGCTCTCCTCATGAAACCGTAATCCGCAAAACCCGAAATTCACAAATAAAGCCACCAGCAGCGCATTGATATACATAATGCTGAAGGGGCTCCTTCCTAACAACAGTTCCGAGCTGGGAAAAAAGCCGCTTTGTTCCAGATAAAGAAAAGCATGCAGGATAAACGGTATCAATAGCGCAGATATCGCTGATACCAGGAAAAACTGTCCGCCAAACAACAGCATCCGCTTTTGTTTCATTGCCTTTTGTAACAGGCTTTTGCTCAGATAGGTGGTGAATGGGTATAAACATAACATGATACAGCATGCCAGCAAACCGCCTTCCAGCATAGACGAATCCGGTATATACCGAAACCAGAAAACTATGGTCAGAAAAATCCAAATCAAAATTACGAACCGGTCGTATTTCTTTTTCAGCGTCATGCGGCAAAGTTAAGGGTAATAGTCTATAGCCTGATTACCAGGCGTCAAAGCAAAACGCCTATCGGTCAAAACAATTTCTATTGCGCGGCCACCTGCTCCATCTTTGTTCCAATGGACGCCAAAACGTCTGATTAATGGAACCTGTTTATTTAAAAATTATGAGATCATTATTGATATGTGTGTTTATTGTAGGTATTGCTACTACAGAAAGCAATGCGCAGGCCTTTTTCAAGACCGAGTATTTCGGAACATCAGGCTATCAGATGACGGAAGGCGATTCCAGTCACCGGATAGGAGATAGTAAAGGCTCTGCCATGGTCTACCAGGCAGGTATTAATATTCCCCTGTCTAAAAAATTGAACGAATTGAACCGTCCAACCATTTGGTCTATCGGTATTGGGGGAGCTTATGTAGATCTTAACAATAAGAATTTTACAGAACCCCTGGTTATCGACAAGGTCTTAAATGTAGGCGTAAGCTTGAACTACCAGCGGCCATTAAATGCCCGGTGGTCGCTACGGACGGGTATCGGTGGCGGAATATTTATGCCCAGTACTGATCTGTCGCAAATAAGATTCAAACATGTATTGGGTAGCGTTAGTGCCGTATTTATCCGTCATTTGAAACCTAACCTTGAGCTGGGTGGCGGCCTTGCTTTAAACAACTCTTTCGGATTCCCTATGCTATTTCCCGCTTTTTACCTGAACTGGAGAACAGCAGGACGTTATTCGGTACAGGCATCGCTGAGAGATGGTCTTGAAGTGTCAGCGGGCTACAACTTTAATAAAGATTTCAAACTAAGCCTGGTGATGGAGGTTAATGGACAGATGGCCTTACTGGAACAGGAAGGAAAGGATAAAATATTCACCCATCAATATGTGGTCTTCGGATTGCGCCCGGAAATAAAGTTAGGGAAACGCGTGACCATCCCCCTCACTTTTGGCTTAAATGCTACCCGTACCGCACAAATAACGGACAGGAGCCTGAAGACCATTTTCCAGGATAAGGGATATTCTTTCCGGGGATCGCTTTACGGTGCGGCTGGGCTGCAGGTTAAGTTTTAAAAGGTCTTAAGCCACTGCAGCCATAAAAGCCCGCTGCTCCTGCACTTTATAATGAGTAGGCGCCACGCCGAAATGCGCTTTGAAAAGCCGTGAAAAATGAGCAATGTGCTCGAAGCCCAGCGTATAGCAGATATCCGTTACAGACATAGATGTATGGGTGACCAGGTCTCTTGCTTTTTCCAATCTCCGCTGCCTGATCCACTGAGAAGGCGGCATATTGTAAATGGCCTGAAAATCGCGCTTGAAGCTGGACAGGCTTCGGCCTGACAAAGCCGCCAGCTCCCGCACGGAGATGTTGTTCATTATATTTCCTTCTACTGTTGTGGTGATATCAGGCCGTTCTGTTTGTTTGTTCTTCACCAGGCTGAAGAGCACCTGCCGCTCTGTATCCGGCAGATGGAACAATAATTCAAACAGCTTTATCCTGATCAACTGTGCAGCGATCCTGCTCTTTTCCCTGAAATGAATGATCACCGAATCCAGGTAGGTGTGCAGCTTTTCCGTCACCCTGTTAACGGTAATGGGAACAGGATCTGTTGATGTATAGAGTGTGGTCTTTGTGATGCGTATAAATTCTGTTACTATTTCATCCCGTATATAGAACACCAGTAATTCCAGCGGATGGGCCGCGTCAAAGGAATGATAATGTACCAGTATGTTCTTGCGGAGGAGGAGCAGCTGATCTTTGGAAACAGTATGGTAAGTATCTCCAAAACGTATTGCACCACTTCCTTTAGTGACGAAAACCAGCAGCTGCTCTTCTGTAAAAATGGAACCTGCCGCCATGCTGTCGCCAGAGAATAAGGCGATCACCGGTTTGTCCTGCAGCTTTAATACCTCTCCGGGAAGCGGAACAGCGGTACGCTGCAGCTGCGATATATACCGGATGATGTTATCAGTATTAATTGTCTTCATGACATTCGCATTTATGGTTACGATCATAAAACTATGTAAATGGAATGCAAGACGGGGGCTTGTTCGCCAAACAGGCAAAAACTGTCGCCAAGGGGGGCTTAATTCCTGGAGTAAAAGTCTGCCGCTTCTTTTATGGCATGATCTGCGATGGTCTTGAGCTTGCGCAACTGGGCGCCTAAGGCAGGAGTGATCTCTTTTGCGTATTCCAGTGTGTCCAGTATAGGGTTGAGCCGCTCCGTGAGGCCCATGATCGAAACAGTTGTTTTAAGATCATGCGCCAGGCTGTTGATAGTGCCCAGGTCATTTTGGAGGAAGGCATTCTCGAGCAGCTGCAACGATGAGGGTACAGATTCTATAAATTGCCGGGTAGCCTTCTTTTCATAGGCCTGGTTACCCTTGCTTATTTCTTTCATGTAATCCAGGCTGATGTATTTATAGCCGTCATTGGCTTCATTCAGTGATATAGGGCTTTCGCGTTTTACCCGGGGAAGATGGTCAGCGAAGCGGATGATCAGTTCATATAACTCTCTTTCATTGACGGGTTTGGAGATATATTCATTCATGCCGCTGCTCAGGCATCTTTCGCGCTCACCTGCCAGTGCATGGGCGGTCATGGCGATGACAGGCACATCCAGGCCCAATTCCGTTCTTATCCTGCGGGTGGCGTTGTAGCCGTCCATTTCGGGCATTTGTATATCCATCAGCACCAGGTTGTAATCGGTTTGCTGCAGGCGGGCAAGCGCTTCCCAGCCATTGTCCGCCATGTCAAAAGAGAGGTTCCATTCAGTGAACAGGTGCTCCATCAAACTCCGGTTCATCTCATTGTCGTCCACCACTAGGATCTTTACGGATGGGTGGGCGCTGCTCCTGAACTCGCTGATATTGACCGCTTGTGGCAAGGGTACCTGCTGTGAGGCGATTGTATATGGAATGAAGAAGCGGAAAGTAGTTCCTTTGCCCCGCTCGCTTTCTACCGTGATATCGCCGCCCTGCAATAATACCAGGTCTTTTACGATGGACAGCCCCAGTCCGGTACCTCCGTATTTACGGGTGATGGAGTTCTCCGCCTGGTGAAAGCGGTCAAAGATGGACCCCAGCATATGCTGCTCGATACCGATCCCTGTATCGGCAATAGAAAAGCCCAGCTGGATATTGTGCTGGTTACTGTCTTTATTGTAGATCTGTATGGTAATGCCGCCTGTTTCGGTAAACTTGAGCGCGTTGCTGATCAGGTTCACCAGTATTTGTGTAAGCCGGGTAGCGTCTCCTACCAGGGTGTCTGGAACGGCGGCCGCTATTTCTGTCTGCAACACCAGCCCTTTTTCTTTTACCTTTTCGCTGAACAGGGTCTGTATGGAATGCAGCAAGCCGCGGACGCTGAAGGGGCTGGCCTCTATTCTTACCATGCCTGCTTCTATTTTTGAAAGGTCCAGGATATCATTGATAATGGTAAGGAGGTTTTCTCCTGCCTTCTGGATAGCGCCTACAAATTCAGTGGATGTATTGTCCAGCTGCCGTGTTTTCAGCAGGTTTGTAAAACCCAGTATGGCATTCAGGGGTGTTCTTATTTCATGGCTCATGTTGGCCATGAAGTTTTCTTTGATCCGCGCCGTTTCCCGCACTTTCTTTTCTGAGGTGTCCAGTCGCCGTATCAGCCGTTGCTGGTGCCCGAAGCGGTTGAGGACGAACCACATCGCAGCGGCGGCGGTGGCGAGTATTACGCCCACCAGGATAAGGCCCCAGTTACGGGCCTGACGGCTATTTTCGCTGATAGAACTGCTCAGCGCCGCCATGCCGGACTCTTTGCTGTCGTACAACCTGCGGGCTATTATACCGGTCTCGGTAGCTATTTTATGGTCACGCACGTAAGATATCAGGCTGGTATCGTCCATCTTCCCTGTTCTGAAGAACTCGTGGATCAATTGCTGTTTAGTATACAGGTTTTGTTTTGCGAGGTATTCCAGCCGTTCAATGTCTCCCCAGGCCTCGGTATCTGCGGTCATCTTTCTAAGCGAGTCAAGATGGGCTTTTACCTCAGCGATCCTGGCGTCCACCTTTTCTATATGGGAGGTGTCGTTGGTAGCGATGGCCGCACTTATCCGGCTTTCCACCCAGGTGATATCCCGTTCAACCAGGCGCAGCAGATGGACAGTCTTCAGTTCGCGGAGCATCTGGTGGTGGCCTTTCATTAACCGGTCTACATTCCTGGAATAATTATATTGAATGAATATCAATAACAGCGTGCCTGCCAGGAATGTGGCCAATACAAAGTAGATAAAACGATTGTTGTTCATTATACAGTGTATAATCTGTAAAAGGGCCGGAGCGCCCTTAAAGCACGTTCATTCTCTTGTTGAGGGCTTTGCGATACGCATCTGCTACGGGCAGGGATCTGTCTTTTATCTTTATGGCGCCCTCCTGCAAAGTATCGATCTTGTCCACAGCTACCATAAATGAGCGGTGAATCCTGATAAAGCGGGGGCCGGGCAGCCTTTCTTCCAGGAGGCGAAGGGAAGTATGCACTGCAAAGAACTTCTCTTCCGTATGTAGCTTTACATAGTCTCCCATTGCTTCCGCATACAGGATGTCGTCCAGCCGTAACCTGCGTACGATGCTGGAATCCCGGACAAACAGGAATTCATCCTCCCCCCACTGCATTTCTTCTGTATTGCTTTCGATGATCTGGCGTGCTCTTTCAATGGCCTGTATGAAGCGGGCCGGCGTGATAGGTTTGACGAGGTAGTCTGCCACATTCAGCTCAAAAGCCTCTGCGGCATACTCCTTTTTTGAAGTGGTAAAAATGATCACCGGGCGCTTATCGCCCAGGTTCCTTGTCAGCTCAAGCCCCGACATACCTGGCATTTCTATGTCAAGCAGCAGCAGATCCACAGGTTTCTCCTGCAGATAATTATAGGCCTCCAAGGCATTACCGCATTCTGCTGCGATCTCGATGCCTTTTAGCTGCCTGCTTAGCTCTGAAAGGGTACTCCTGGCTATTGCATTATCGTCAATAATCAGCGCAATCATACAGGTCGGAATGGCTATTTAAAATTACGATATGTGGCCAATATAATAAGCCAAACGATCAAAAACTTTGGACCCTGGAGTTAAATCCCTTTTAGGAAAGAGGGAGATCTTTGCAAAGACAAGATCAGCGTTCAGCACCACTTTACCGTGCAAAACAGTGTACAATGGAACAACGTAAAATATGGATCATAACCGACGCTTCCCAGGGCTTAGGGCTAGCCGCCGTAAAATACTTATTGTCCCGTCATCAGCAGGTGATAGCTATCACTGCGAACAAGCGCGGTTTCTTTCGTAAAACCGGCCTCCAGCACCCCCGCCTGGAGGTAATGGGCCTGGACCTTAGCAGTGAAACTGAGGTGGAGAAGGCCATTGCGAAGATCCACCGAAGCTACGGCCAGATAGACGTGCTGATCAACAATGCGGGCTTCGGTTACCTGGGCGCGGTGGAGGAAGCTTCGCAGGAAGACATCAGCAAGGTGTTTGAAGCAAATGTATTTTCCTCTCTGCGCATGATACGGCATGTATTGCCCTACATGAGGAACGCCAGGTCGGGCCATATCTTCAACCTCTCCATTGTTGGCGGTATCACGGCTTTTCCCGGGTTTGGCGTTTATAATGCCACAAAATCTGCTATGGAAGGCTTTTCCAAGGCCCTGCACGGGGAACTGGCAGAACTGGGCATTAAAGTGACGATCATAGAACCGGGCTACTTTCATACCCATTTCCTGGATAACTCCTTGTTTGTGGCAAAGAAAGATATCGCAGATTACCGGAATACGGCCGGCAGGACGAGGGAAGGCAAGATGGAAGGCGAGGGTAAACAGCAGGGAGACCTTGAGCTGGCCGCAAAGGCCATCTACGAAGTCGCCAATGAAAAAGAGCCTCCCTTAAGATTATTGCTGGGAGAAGGCGTTTACCGCTGGGTCAGGGAGAAGCGTAACATCACCCTGGAAGAATTTGAGCGTATGAAACCGCTTACCGTCACCACTGCATTTCATCTTAACTAAATTAAAATAACTAACTGCCCATATCTATGAAAAACCATGGGTAAGCATAGGGATCAATAGGATGGATTATTTGGA
>Ga0102590_1001568_pt1 | contig 33355 bp, 29 predicted proteins | sample AraplaMF_Col_mMF_FD_76859 | JGI IMG/M metagenome (GOLD analysis project Ga0102590, IMG submission 76859) | Arabidopsis root microbial communities from the University of North Carolina, USA - plate scrape MF_Col_mMF | ecosystem: Host-associated > Plants > Roots > Endosphere | place: USA... | reverse complement strand
TCTCCGTGGCATCCTACGCAGTAAAGCTCGTCCTTCTCCTTGCCGCTTGCAGCTTGTTGCTGGCGACCAGCCTCGATCCGGACCATGGCGGGGTTTTCGAGGAAAGCGAACTCAGATCCAACTAGACGCGAATCTGGATGAGCTGCGCCCCCAGCCCAATCTCCGGGCCTGCGACAAGGCGGCTGGTTCCGGCGTCGAAATTGTCGCTCCTGTTCTGAGAACGGTAGCGCCGATTGTCCCGCTCGCGGTCGTTCCTCCCGTCGCGCTCATTCCGGCCGTTGAAATTGCGATAGTTTCGAGGTCCGCTATTGCCGCCTTGGCCGTGATCGACCACGCAGCCTTCAGGACGGCGACAGATGCCGCGAGCGTCAAAACCGCCGCTGTCTACTTGGGCCTCGGCGGAAATGGCTGAGAGAACAGCCGCTGCCGACAGGGCGACAACAAAAAATGCCTTCATTTCCTCACCCGGACCATCGTGACGCAATTTTGCGTTTTACATTCGATAAACCACGAAAGCGAAAAGCGATCCACAGTTCCACACCCACCTTGCCCATCAGCCAGCCGGGTTTCGCCGCCTGTGCCACCAGACAGCCAGCCGCCGCCGAAGCCGGCGCGCGAACGGCAGATCATGCGAGAGCACCAGGAAGCCGAGCGGCAGCATCCAGAAGCCGAGAATGGGCAAGAAACCCAGCAAGCCGCAGAAAATGAGGGCCACGCCGAGTGCCATCCGCGCGATGCGCGAGCGTGGCATGCCGATGCTGACGGAGCCGAGCACAAGCCTGCCGCTTGCATGATCGATGCCGAAGCGCCGTGCCCGCGTCTTGCGCTTTTCGCCACCACTTGTCTCACTGCGATCATTCACATTTGTCATTCTCCAGAGATGGGCGCAGGCACCCCAAATACAAGTTCATTTCATTTTTTTGAAAAAACCGCTTGGCAAATCGGGAAAGCGTTTGTATTAGCCCACTCACACCGCGCCAAGCAGTGATCCCTGGTAGCTCAGCGGTAGAGCATTCGACTGTTAATCGACAGGTCGCCGGTTCGAATCCGGCCCGGGGAGCCATTTTTCAAGTAATCGCCTGTTTCGTTGATAAATCCGAAAGCAGGCGTTTTCTTCCCCACTTTCCCTCCCGCTTTTGAATGCCCCCATAAGGGCTTTTCGCGTTGGGCATCGCGGATTTTTACGACGGGTAGGCATTCGCTGGCCAACCAACCGGCGGCGGTGTAAAGCAAACGCCATGGCGCTAGATCCTGAAAAAGCATTTTTAGATTACAGTGCGGCGGACTGCAGCGTGCAGTTCTGGACCGCCAACGCAACGGCCGTGCAATTCACCTCTTTGGAAGCCGCCGTCAGATTCGCAAAAGACCATGGCGGCAGGTGGGAAGAGATTGAGATAACTGTCCATCTGCCGCGCGAGGACATCGTATTCGCCACCGGTAAAGTGCATCAACTCATTGACGCTTTGCCAGGTGATCTCCGGAAAAAACGGTAATGAGGTGGATTGGCCGTCAATAAAACCGGCTGGCGCGCTGTCGGGCCGTCTTGGCCAATTTTCGAAAAGTATCTTGAACTTTCAATAGACGCTTTTTCTGTTCAGCTCAAAGCATCAGCTTGTCTCGCTCGGACCACGCCCGCAGCTCGCGGTCATGCAGCGAAACACATACTCTCGCCACAGCACCTGGATAAGATCACGGTGATGGCTCTCAGCATGGCGATAGGAATAGGCGCGGCAGTCGGCCCGATACTGTTCGATGACGCCGCGATCGGCATCACATTCGGTGTCGCGATCGGCGCCGCGGTTGGGGCTGCCATCAAACAGAAGTGACGGCTTACTGAACGCCAGCCTGACGCTCCGCCAGCTCCCGTTTCCTTGTACGGGCAAAGAGGTGACTGCCTCTAGTAGCTGCACGAACGGCCGTCGCCGGGTCGGAACCCATCGGCGCAGGCCGGGTTCATTGAATCTCCCGGCTGATATCCTGATGCCGTGCCATAGGAATTCGGTGGTGTCGAGCAGGCCGAGATGATGGCGGCAAGGCCGATTGCCCCGGCTGCTACAAATGCCCGAAATTTCTTCATCGATGCCTCTCCAGTTTGGCTGTGATCGAGTGACGAGAGCTTCTGCTCTCTCCCGCCAAGATCACCTTGTCCCTCAAGATATGGCGCTGTCTTCGCCGGACGTCAGCTCCGAACGCGCAAGATTCTTATCGATCTCGATTAGCTCCGCATGAAGATTGTCGATGACCAAGCCGGCCGGGAACAAAGACCGTGGTTCAAAGTTGAGTGGCATCAACCACGTAACGTCAGTTTCTGACAGGAGGTCTTTCATGGGTCGCGGTATTCTGCTTTGGCTGCTTGGTGTTCCACTGCCGATCATCATCCTTCTTGCTCTGTTTATGCGATAGGGACGGATCATGTCGGTTTCAATGACAGGTTCCGGAGAGATTGCTACTCCGGTCGAATCCTCCAAATCCGCCATGACATGGGGGCCCATCTTCGGAGGCGCCGCTGCTGCCATCGGCGTGACCCTCATTCTTTTGCTGCTTGGATCCGGGGTTGGGTTGACGATGGTGTCGCCCTGGTCGGGGCAAAGCAGCTCGCTCGGCACGGTCGGGGTGACGGCGGCGATCTGGCTCGTTGTCGTGCAATGGCTCTCCTCCGGGCTCGGAGGCTATATCACCGGCCGGCTGCGCACGAAGTGGGCGGCTGTCCACACCGACGAGGTATTCTTCCGCGACACGGCGCATGGCTTCATCAGCTGGGCGCTGGCGACGATTTTCGTCGCCGGATTTCTAGCCTCGTCGCTGACCTCTCTTGCCGGTGCGGGCGCACAGGCCGTCGGCTCGGCGGCCACCGCCGCAGGTTCGGCGGCGTCATCGACGGCATCGGTCGCAGATCTGCCCACCGCCTATTTTACCGACGCTTTGCTGCGTCCTGAACAGGCCCGTGCAGGAGCAACATCCGATGATGCTGCTGCAACGGCTGAGGTCTCCCGCATCCTCCTCAACGGTGCTGCCGCCGGGCAGATCCCGGATGACGACAAGGCCTATCTTGCCACCATCGTCTCTGCTCGCACCGGTCTTTCCGAGGCCGATGCACGCACCCGCGTCGACAGTGTGCTGAAGCGCATCGACGACGCCAAGGTCGCCGCCCAGAAAGCCGCCGATGAGGCACGCAAGGCTGCCTCCACCACAGCATTGCTCGGCGCGTTGTCACTTCTGATCGGGGCATTCATCGCTGCTGCCGCCGCAGCGTTTGGCGGTTCGCAGCGCGACGAAGAGGAAGATCTCATCGTTACCTCCCGGATCTAAGATCGACGGAAATCGGGGCGCAGGGTCGAAAGGCCACGCGCCTCTTTATGTTGGGCCTCGGGTCTCCCGTGGTCGACTATCGGCCTCCCCCAGGTAGCCTCTTGCCCAGTTGCGGTTTATTTCGCATCGAGCGGAACATGTGGCCGTTGGGGAGCTTCGGTTAGGTAAAACCCTTTCCGGAGAATATAGATGGCCAAGAAGACCTCCCAAACCTCGCCCTCGGACAACGCAACGATCCATGATCAGAAACTGCACCGGGGTGCAGGCGGCGAGCTTCATCAGTTTGCCGAAGACGGCATGCTGTTGCTGACCACAGCGCAAGGTGGGCCCGTTTCCGATGATCAGAATACGCTTCGCGTTGGCGCCCGCGGCCCTGCGCTCATCGACGACTTCCACTTCCGTGAGAAGATCTTTCATTTCGACCACGAGCGCATTCCCGAGCGGGTCGTGCATGCGCGCGGCTACGGCGCCCATGGCTACTTCGAAACATACGAATCCCTGGCTGCCTATACCCGGGCCGATCTTTTCCAGCGGCCTGGCGAAAAGACGCCGGCCTTCGTCCGGTTCTCGACCGTTGCCGGCAGCAAGGGTTCCTTCGATCTGGCGCGCGACGTGCGCGGTTTCGCAGTGAAGATCTACACCCAGCAGGGAAATTGGGACCTGGTCGGCAACAACATCCCGGTCTTCTTCATTCAGGACGCGATCAAATTTCCCGACGTCATTCATTCCGTAAAGCCGGAACCCGACAGGCAATTTCCGCAGGCGCAGTCGGCGCATGACAATTTCTGGGACTTCATCACCCTCACGCCCGAAAGCATGCACATGATCATGTGGGTGATGTCGGACCGCGCCATTCCGCGGTCATTCCGGTTCATGGAGGGTTTCGGCGTTCATACCTTCCGCTTCGTCAGCGCAGCGGATGAATCGACCTTCGTCAAATTCCACTGGAAACCCAAGCTCGGCCTGCAGTCCGTCGCCTGGAACGAGGCAGTCAAAATCAATGGTGCGGATCCGGATTTCCATCGCCGCGACCTCTGGCAGTCGATCCAGTCAGGAGCCTTCCCGGAATGGGAGCTCTGCGTGCAGCTTTTCGATCAGGATTTCGCCGACACGTTCGACTTCGACATTCTCGATCCGACGAAGATCATTCCGGAGGAGATCCTTCCGGTCAAACCGATCGGCCGTCTTGTGCTCGACCGCATGCCCGAGAACTTTTTTGCGGAGACCGAGCAGGTCGCGTTCATGACGCAGAACGTTCCCCCCGGTATCGACTTCAGCAACGATCCGCTGCTGCAGGGACGAAATTTCTCCTATCTCGACACGCAGCTGAAACGTCTGGGCGGTCCGAATTTCACGCATCTGCCGATCAACGCGCCGAAGTGTCCCTTCCACAATTTCCAGCAGGACGGCCATATGGCGATGCGCAATCCTGTTGGACGCGTCAATTACCAGCCGAATTCCTGGAATCAGGGGCCGCGGGAATCGCCGGTTCAGGGCTATCGCCACTTCCCGGCCGAGGAGCAGGGTCCCAAGGTTCGGCTGCGGCCGGAAAGCTTTGCCGATCATTACAGCCAGGCGCGACAGTTCTACATCAGCCAGACTCCGCCCGAGCAACGCCATATCGCCGCAGCGCTGATCTTCGAACTGAGCAAGGTCGAAACGCCGGTCATTCGTGAGCGTATGGTCTCGCATCTGATGAACATCGATGAGACGCTGGCCAGCAAGGTCGGCCACGCACTCGGCTTCAAATCGATGCCGAAGCCTGCTGATGCCGCCATGCCGACGCGGCAGGATCTCGAGCCGTCGCCGGCGCTCAGCATCGTCGAGCGCGGTCCGAAGCGGTTCGAAGGACGCAAGCTCGGCATTCTTGTCAGCGATGGTACCGATGCCGCTATCTTCAAGGCGCTGCTTGCCGAGATCACCGAGCAGAAGGCAACATTCGAAGTGATCGCGCCAAAGATCGGCGGCGTGACACTCTCGGACGGCAATTGGATCGAGGCGCATCAGATGATCGACGGCGGACCTTCGGTGCTTTACGACGCCGTCGCCCTCCTCCCCTCGGCAGAGGGAACCGGCGATCTGCTGAAGGAGGCCACGGCCCGCGATTTCGTGGCGGATGCCTTTGTGCACTGCAAGTTCATCGGTTATGTGGAAACAGCGCTGCCACTGATGCAGAAGGCCGGAATTGCCGATGCACTGGATGAGGGCGTGATTGCGCTCGGAGCAGCAAAAGATGTCACGGCTTTTATCCAGGCGCTTGGCAAACTGCGGGTCTGGGGCCGAGAGCCGTCGGTCAAATTGAATTGACCGTCTCGTCGTCATGTCCGCGAGAGAATGGCTAGTCGTCAGAATAAAACCCGCGGAAACGCGGGTTTTATGTCGTTTGCGGCGCCCTATTTATTCTGGCGAGGTGATGGAAGCCTCTCCGTCTTCCGTTTTACGCTGTGGAGAGCCGTATGCGCTGGCGCTTTCGACAGATCTCTGACTGGGCCGTCTCATGGGCAGGGCATCCTGTGGTCCCTGCCACGCTGGTCGCATTCGCAGTCATATGGACGGCAGTCGGTCTCAGCTTCTCCTTTCCACGCGGGTGGTTTCTGCTGACCAATATGATCGGTACCCTCATTATATTTTTTATCTTGCTGCTGGTGCAGCACTCCCAAAATCGGGACATGATGGCGCTTCATGCCAAGCTCGACGAACTGATCCGATCAAGCAAGGCAGGAAACCACTGGATTGCGGTCGAGAAGAAAAACGCCGAGGCAATCGAGGGAATGCGCCGGCAACACCACGACCAAATCTCAAAGACGGCGAATTAGGCAGACGCTGCCTCTGCGGCAGATTTCTCATCCGCCTTTTCCTCGACGCATTCGGCTTTCTCGGCAAGGGTCTTGCTCATTTCCCTGAGTTCGCCCTCCTCCAGCTTTTCGATGCCGACAAACTTGTTGGCCGCCTGACTCGTCAGGATGAGTTCGTCAAGTTTGGCCTGCAGAGCCTTTCCGTCACGGTTCTGGCTGTTCTGCAACACGAATACCATCAAGAAGGTAATGATCGTGGTGGTGGTGTTGATCACAAGTTGCCAGGTTTCGGAATAGCCGAAAAAAGGGCCGGAAACCGCCCAGACAAGCACGAGCGCCAAGGCCGCTACGAAGGTGAACGGCTTTCCCGAGAGATCGGCGACGGCGGTAGCAAAGGAAGAGAAGAAGTTGGATTTGTTCGACATCTGAAAAGCCTCGTTGGGTCGCAGCGTCAATGCTGTCAATCGACAACATCAACTCCACATCCGGGCCGAAGTTCCTGGCGCCGCCGATGTCAATCCAGAGGTCGGACGCCCATCTGCTTGCACCATGGAGAAGACTGCCGCTAAGCTGGATGTCTGATGAGAAAAGTGTCCATGCATTGAGAAGCCCGGTGGCTTGAAAAATATTGTGCACCGCAGCAACCATTTCGTAGACTGACGCGTTTAGTTCAGCATCACCGCCATCCCGGCTGCTGATTGGCGGAGACTTTCATGAGATCTATGTCAGACACCCTCGCACGCCTTGCTGCGCTGCGAGGAACCCTTCGCGCCCAACCCACGCAGGGCAGCCCCGATCTCGTCGCCTTGGACGCATTTGGCTCAAACCCAGGCGCCTTGGGGGGCTACACCTATTTGCCGTCGAAGCGCGGGAAAGATATGGCTCTGGTCGTTGTCCTGCACGGCTGTACCCAGACTGCCGCCGGGTATGATATCGGATCCGGCTGGTCTGGATTGGCCGAGGACTATGGCTTCGCGCTGCTGTTTCCCGAGCAGCGAAGGGCAAACAATGCAAATCTCTGCTTCAATTGGTTCAACCCGGAGGACATTCGCCGGGATCACGGCGAGGTCTTTTCCATTCGCCAGATGATCGCAAAGGTCGTTACGGAACACGGTATCGACAGCAGGCGCGTGTTCGTGACCGGGCTTTCGGCCGGCGGCGCCATGACCGCCGCCATGCTTGCCACCTATCCCGAGGTTTTTGCGGGTGGCGCGATCATTGCCGGCCTGCCATATGCAAGTGCTGCAACCATTCCCGAGGCGTTCGACCGAATGCGCGGCCATGGCGGCCCGACTGCCAAAGAGCTGGAACGGCGGTTGAGAAACGCTTCAGGACACAAGGGCCGATGGCCGACATTAGCAATATGGCAGGGAACCGCAGACAGCACCGTCGTGCCATCCAATGCGAATGCGATCGTGGAGCAATGGAAAAATATCCACGGCGTCGACGCATCGCCAAGGCGCGTCGAAGATTTCGGACGACATCAGCGAAAGGTCTGGACTGATGCTCATGGTGTCGAAGTGATCGAGCTCTATACGATTGCCGGTATGGGTCACGGCACGCCTCTCGATGTCGGCACCGGCTACGGAGCAAGCGGCCCCTTCATGCTTGACGTCGGAATTTCCTCGACCGTCGAAATTGCCAGGTCCTGGGGTCTGGTGCCCTCATTTGAAAAACGGCGCAACACGAAAGCCCCTGCTGCGCAACCGGAAAACGCTGCAGATCCATTCGGCACGGGCAGCGATCGTGGCGGCATTCAAAAAATCATTGAAGACGCCCTCCGGTCCGCCGGGCTGATGCGGTAGTCGCAAGGCACACGACGGCCATCGGCGAGATTGCCGCTATCGGTTTTGAGACTTGGGCAGTGGTCCGTTTTGATGGCTGAAGACCAGTTCGCTCTGGACATCTTGCTGAAACTGCAGCACCCGCTGACCGACATCGCTCTCCGGTATCCCGGCCGCCAGAAGCTGATCGGCAAGCCTGCGGCATTCGGCCTTCCAGAATTCTATCGCATCTGCGCCATGCCGGCGGCCGAGTTCGCGAGCGCAACGCTCAATATTCGCAATTCCGGTTCCAGCAGGAAAGGCAATAATTCTGCCTTCATTGGCGCCGGCAGGCCGGCGGGTCATTTCAGTAGCCATCGAACACAGGTTCCTTTGATCCTGTTCGTTGTCTACGAGACTATGGTTAACGCTTTCTATTTGCTGCAGTAAGAAGATCAATCAGGTGGAATTTTGGCGGGCCGCAATGTCACCAGACAATCGGATGGGTTTTGCCGGTGAGCACGTTCACGAACCCCTCCGGCGCCAGCTCCGACGGCGCGACCAGGACCCAGCGCCAGGGCGAGCAGGTCAGCGTCGCAAATGACAGGCGTTCGGGAAAGCCTGGCCACCATCGAGGTGAGAAGGTCGGCTCGTACATCCAGTCGATCCCGGCGCCGGCCGCATAAAGGGCCTGCATCTCCGCATCGAGCGCTTCGGCCGAACGCGCCGTCATCAGACCGCCGACCTCGTAGCGGACACGAGCGAGAATCTTGCCGCCGGAGACCAGCGCCCAGCCGCCCTGCTGTTCGTTCAGGGCATTCACGGCCATCGCCATCGCCTCGTCCGATGAGCCGACCGTCCAGATATTATGCTTGTCGTGCCCGAGTGTGGAGGCGAGCGCCGTCTCTGGCGTGCGCGGTCCGGTGCCCAGCCAGAACATCCTGGAGACCTTGGCCTCCCCGGAAAACCGGTCGACAATCGAGAATTTGGTGACATTGCGCGCGGGATCCCGCTGTACGGCGCCGTCCTCCACCGGCAATTCCATGGTGATGAAATCGTCGTGCCAGTGAAACGGCCGCAAAAGTGCTGCGTTGACCGTGGTCCGGTTCGGCGGCGCCTCGATACGGAAATCGTCAGCCGTGACCGTCCTGTCTATTTTCACGGTGCGCGTCGCCCATTGCGGCCAATCGATTTCAGGACGCACGCCAAGGAATGTCGCACCCTCGGACACAGGACGCCCGTCCGCCCATACTTTTTTGATCGACAGGCTGGCGACGTCGCTGAGAAGAACGAAATCGGCGAAACGGCCTGGCGCGATCGATCCGACCCACGGCGTCAGCCGCATGTGGCGTGCCGGATTGAGGGTGACGCACTGGATGGCGATCTCCGGCGCAAGGCCGTTTTCGATGGCGAGGCGGACATTGTGGTCGGTCGCGCCGATTTTCAGTGTGTCGGAGGCGCTGCGGTCGTCGGTCACCAGAGCGATCTGCGACCAGTCCGTCAGCCCCTTGTCGATCAGGCCGCGGATCACCTCCGGCAGGGAATGCGGCCTGAGCTCGATGAAAAGACCGTGGAGAAGCTTCTGCCAGATCTCGTCGAGAAACCAGCCTTCGTGATCGGAAGCGAGACCCGCTGCGGCGAAGGCATTGATCGAGGCCATGTCGCGCAGCCCGGCGCCGTGGCCTTCGACCACGCCGCGCTGCTCGAAGGTCGCGCCGATCATGCCCCATAGCCGATCGTAGGAAGGATTGCCGGGATCGGATATGGACGGCCAGTCCATGACCTCGTCGAGCCCGGCGACCATCAGGCTTTCGGAAAGGAAGGCCTTCTGCTCATCGTAACCGAACCAGCCGCCACCCCATTCATAGGCGGTCGGTGGCACGGCGGAGCCAGGCAGGGGAAAGATCTTCATCGGCGATCCGCGCCGGCGCGCTTCCAGCCAGAATTCCAGATTGCGGGCGCCGTTGACGTTGGAAAACTCGTGGCTCGCCTCGCATGTCCAGGTCACGCCATGCGGCATCACCAGAGCCGCCTCCCATTCGGGCGTCAGGTGGGAGCTTTCGATATGTTTATGCGCCTCGCCGAAGCCCGGCACGGCCGCAAGATCCGGCTCGGATAAGCGCTCGCTCACCTCGCCTGCGTAACTGCCGGCGGGGCCGACATAGGCGATGCGGCGGCCCTTGATGACGATCTCCTGATCGTCGAGCCATGTCCTGGTGTGGACATCGAGCAACCTGCCCACGCGCAACAGCCTGTCGGCGGGCCGGCGTCCGAGCGCGGTCAGCACCAGATCCTGGCGCGTCAGCACCTCGTCGGACGCGTTGATTAGCAGATCGTCTGGAAGAGCAGTGCGCGAAGTGGCCATGAATGAAATGCCCGTGAGAAGCTGGAACCGCCGGACCGTAAAGACCACACCCGGATGTGTAAAGCGCTGACGAACCACACGTTTTGTGAGCGGCGACAAGGCGTCGGCAACCGGGAGTTACTGACGGGATCGGTCTGGGAAAATTCCCCGCATAAGAGCGTATTTGCTCAATTATTGAGCTTGCGACCTGACCGATCAAAAAATAGTATCCCTCAAATCCAGGGGGTATGATCCCGATTATCAAATCCGTTTTTCACAGAAGGACATTGCTCATGAAGGCCAGACGTTTTGCCCGAATCCTGTCTCTTGCGCTGCTTGCCGCCGTCGGCAGCACCGTTGCGGCACATGCGCAATCGAAGACTCTGACCATCTCTTGGTGGGGCTATAATGGCGAGAAGATGAATGCGAACATCATCACGCCCTTCAAGAAGATCTGCGGCTGCGAGATCGTGTTCGAGACAGGTAACAATGCCGACCGGCTCAACAAGCTGAAACTGCGCGACGGCAAGGGCGTCGATGTCATCTATCTCACAGACAGCTTCTCGCAGCTCGGCATCGAACAGGGATTGTTCCAGGAAATCGATGCGTCGAAGATCCCCAACCTCGCTGATATCTACGAGCTGGGCAAGGCGCCTCAGGGCAAATACGGGCCTGCCTACACGATCGGACGCGTCGGCATTGTCTATGACTCCGCCAAGGTCAACCCACCGATCACCGCCTGGGGCGACCTGTGGCGCGACGATCTGAAAAGCTCCGTCTCCTTGCCCGGAATCACCACTACGGCCGGCCCGCTGGTCGTGCTGGAAGCCGGCAAGCATGGCGGTGCGGATGCCTATGAAGACGCCGACAAGGCCTTTGCGGAAATCGAGGCACTCAAGCCCAATGTCGTCAAGAACTACAACACCGGCTCGGAGCTGGTGAACCTGATATCAACAGGCGAAGTTCGAGTTGCGCTGGCCCAGGACTTTACCCTGGCATCGATGCAGGCGGCCGTTCCGACGATGACATGGGCCAAGCTCAAGGACGGCGACATCGCGACGCTGAACACCGTGAACATCCCGAAGGGTTCCGAAAATGTCGAACTCGCCCATCAGTTCATCAACTTCATCCTGTCCAAAGAAGTCCAGCAGGCTGAAGCCGAACAAGGCGTCGACGCGCCGATCTCGACAAAGGTCAGCCTGACGCCGGACCAGGCGAAGATCTGGACCTATGGCCCGGATATGGTGGCAGGCCTTACCCGCATCGACTATGCCAAGATGAATGCTGCCAAGGCCGACTGGATCGACCGGTGGAACGAAGTCTTCGGTCAGTAAGCTGCGCGATATTCTCGGCCTGAGGCCGGTTTATTGCCGACCTGGGCCAGACCTAGGCCAGACATGGAAGCGCCGCACGTCCGAATCCGAAATGCGGCGCTCGTGATATCGGGACATGCCACGAGTTTTAAGATGAAGCATTTTGCCAGGTGGGGATTGACGATGCCGGCGACGATTGCCGTCGTTGTGCTTCTCATCGTTCCCGTCGCCATCACCATCGCGGCAACGTTCGCGGAGCCGAAGGGCGTGTTTGCGCCCTATGTGACATTCTTCAGCAGCGGTTTTCGCCGGGCGGTTCTTTATCGGACGCTAGAGGTCGCCCTGGTCACGACGGCGATTTCGCTCACTGTGGGCTTCATCACCGCCTATGTGATCGCGCAAATGCCCGGTCGCGCAAAGAGCATCATGATCATCGCAGCGGTTTTTCCGCTGCTGACGGGTGTCGTCGTCCGATCCTTCGCATGGCTGATCATTCTCGGGAAGAATGGCATCCTGAATGCCATGCTGATCTCGACCGGCATTATCGGGGAGCCGCTTTCGATGCTCTATACCGAAGGCTCGGTCATCGTCGCCATGGTCTATCTCTTCGTTCCCCTGATGATCCTGACGCTGGTCGGGGTGCTTGAAGGCATCCCGCGCGATCTGATCGACGCCTCCGCCTCGCTCGGCGCGAGACCACTGATGACATTCTTTCAGGTGATCCTGCCGCTCGCGACACCCGGCCTCATCGTCGGCGCGGTCCTGGTCTTCACCGGCAGCTTCACCTCCTATGCGACACCGCAACTGCTCGGCGGAGAAAAGCAGATGATGATGGGGACCTTCCTCTACCAGCGCGCCATGGTGACCTTCGATTGGGTGGGCGCATCGACGATCGCCGCCATCATGGTGGTGCTGACGCTCGGCGTCGTCCTCATCATGAGCCGCATCGCACGCCGGCTCAATCCGATGGCGGTATGATGGACAGGCGCGTTCACCCGATCCTCGCCGCCTTTGCGGCCTGCGTTTTCTTCTTCCTGCTCTCACCGCTGGTCATCATCGTGGGTGCGGCCTTCAGCGACACGACCTATCTGACCTTCCCGCCGCAGGGCCTGACATTGCGATGGTTCGTCAATATCTTCGAGATCGAGGCCTTCCGCACGACCGCGCTGACCAGCCTGCAGGTCGCCTTTTTCGGTACGGCGCTGTCCCTGCTGATCGGTGTCCCGGCGGCCTATGCGATCAACCGCTACCGGGTGGAATTGCCGCGCTGGCTTTCCACCATTTTCGTCCTGCCGATCCTGGTGCCGGAGATCGTCTTCGGATTTTCGCTGATGAAATCGGTCACAATTGGCCTCGGGCTTCCGATCTTCATCAGCCTGCTGGTCGGCCATGCGCTGCTGATCCTGCCCTATTCGGTGCGCGTCGTCGGCGCCAGCCTGGCGGCCTTCGATTTTTCCGTCGAGGAGGCGGCGATCAGCCTGGGTTGCCCGCCGCTGAAAACCTTCCTGACCGTGGTCCTGCCGAATATCCGGGCCGGGGTCATTGCCGCCTTCATCCTCGCCTTCATCACCTCGATCAACGACGTGTCGGTTTCGGTCTTCCTGACGGGGCCCGGCATCTCGACGCTGCCGATCCAGATCCTTGCTCATATGGAACAGTTCTTCGACCCGACGATCGCATCGGTATCGGTGTTGCTGATGTTCGTGACAGTCGGCGTCATGGCCGTCGTCGAGGCCACGCTCGGCCTTACCTTCCTGACAAAGTAGAACGCTCTTGACCGTATCCCTCACCATCGATTCCATCTCCGCCCATTACGGCAGTACCCAGGTGCTTAAGGACCTGTCGATCTCAGTCATGGCCGGGGAGCTGGTGTCCCTGCTCGGCTCCAGCGGCTGCGGAAAGACGACGACATTGCGCCTCGTCGCCGGTTTTCTGCAGCCGAGCAGCGGCAGCATCAAGCTCGGCGAGCGCGACCTCACCGGCCTTCCCGCACATGCGCGCGACATCGGCCTGGTCTTTCAGAACTACGCGCTTTTTCCTCATCTGAGCGTCCAGGACAATGTTGCCTTCGGCCTGAGGCAGCGTCGCATTCCCCAGCCGGAACGGACGAAAAGAACGATGGCCATGCTGGACCGCGTCGGCCTTTCGGCCTTCGCCGACCGGCTGCCGTCGGCCCTGTCAGGTGGCCAGAAACAGCGCGTGGCTCTCGCCCGGGCACTGGTCATCGAGCCGCCGCTTCTGATGTTCGACGAGCCGCTTTCCAATCTGGATGCAAAGCTCAGGATCGACATGCGCGTCGAGATCAGGCAGCTCCAGCGCGCCAACGGCACGACATCGCTTTACGTCACCCACGACCAGGAAGAGGCATTCTCGATCTCCGACAGGGTGGCGATCATGAATGCCGGGCGCATCATGCAGCTCGACGCGCCGGAGGTGCTGTATCGCCAGCCGGCCAGCGCTTTCGTCGCCCGCTTCGTCGGATTCGAGAACCTGATCCGCATGAAGGTGACCGCGCGCAACGGCGCGCTTGTGATGGCCGAGACGACCGGCGGAGCGCGCCTGCAGCTGTCACAGGAAACGTTCGGACCGATCAAGGACGACTTCGTGCTGGCCTGCCGCGCAGACGGTCTTGCCGTCAGCCGTGACGGTGATGGCATCGCGGCCGTGCTCGGCACGCGCACCTATCTTGGCCGGGCCTATCAGTACAAATGTACGACATCAGCGGGAGAGATCACCGCCAATGGGGCTTTGTCCGACCCGCTGGAAACGGGGTCGTCCGCCGTGCTGATACCGCTCGCCGAGCAATGCTGCATTCTCGATCCGGAAGAGTGAAACGCTGAGGAGAGACGATGACTAGTGCCATGGATCAAGATATCGATGCCGTTCTTGCCCATGTGGACCAAAGCCTCGATGGTAGCCTGGCGCGGCTTTTCGAGCTGATCCGCATTCCGAGCGTCTCGACCGACCCGGCCTATCGCGATCACTGCCGCACTGCTGCCGAATGGCTGAGCCGGGATCTGGCTGCGATCGGCTTCGAAGCATCGGTGCGTAAAACGACCGGGCATCCGATGGTCGTCGCCCATGAAAAGACGGCGTCCGGACCGCATCTGCTGTTTTACGGCCATTACGATGTCCAGCCGGTCGATCCGCTGGCGCTGTGGACGAGCGATCCGTTCGAGCCGCGCATGGAAGCCTTGCCGAACGGCGATACCGCGATCGTCGCGCGCGGCGCGTCCGACGACAAGGGACAGTTGATGACCTTCGTCGAAGCCTGCCGCGCCTGGAAGAGCGTCACGGGTAAACTGCCGGTGCAGGTGAGCATGCTGTTCGAAGGTGAGGAAGAAGCCGGCAGCCCGAGCCTCGCACCCTTTCTGGATGCCACGGCAGACGAGTTGAAGGCCGATGCGGTTTTCGTCTGCGACACGGATATGTGGGATCGCGAAACGCCTGCCGTCACGACGATGCTGCGCGGTATCTTTAGCACGGAAATCGAGGTCACCTGCGCCGATCAAGACCTGCATTCCGGCATGTTCGGCAATGCCGCGCGCAATCCGCTGCAGGTGCTGTCAGACGTGGTTTCGAGCCTGCGGCGTGCCGATGGCGGCGTCGCGGTCGAGGGTTTTTATGATGGCGTGAAAGAGCTCCCCGACGCTATCAAGGCGCTGTGGAAAAGACTGCCCTTCGACGAGGAGGCCTTTCTCGGCGATATCGGCCTGAGAGATCCGGCCGGCGAGGCAGACCGTTCTGTCCTCGAACAGATCTGGGCGCGGCCGAGTTGCGAAATCAACGGCATGAGTGGCGGCTATACAGGAGAAGGCTTCAAGACCGTCATTCCGGCGAAGGCAAGCGCCAAGATTTCGTTTCGCCTGGTTGAAGGGCAAGATCCTCAGACGATCCGTGATGCCTTCCAGCGGCACGTGCGCGCACGTATCCCCAGGGATTGTTCGGTCAGCTTCAGGGATTACGGGCTTTCGCCGGCGACCGTCATGCCGATCGACAGTCCGTTTCTCACCAGGACGCTTCAGGCGCTTTCGACGGAATGGCAATGCGAAGCTGCCCTTGCCGGCACGGGAGGTTCGATCCCCATCATCGGCGAATTCAAACGCCGGCTCGGATGCGATGCCCTCCTGGTCGGCTTCGCCCGCTTCGACAACCGCGTCCACAGCCCGAACGAAAAATACGATCTCTCCAGTTTTCATAAAGGCATACGATCCTGGGTCCGTATCCTGGCCGCCCTCGCCGACTGACGCTGTAGCACTTTGAATTGCTGCATAATTTTATCCTTCGATCGATTCCGATTTGAGGAATTATGCCGTAGGCTATGGTGCGGCCAGCGCACCCTGCTGATCCTGCAGGCCGAGAATAACGGACAATCCCACATCGACACCGAGGCAGCAGAGACCACCGATGACGATATCAGCTCCCCGCGATTTTCTGAAAAGCCTGTTCGACGCGGCGGTTCGCGCCGCCGATCCGCTGACTGGCATCAAGGCGAACCTGCCTGATAGGCCGAAGGGAAGGACCGTGGTGATCGGCGCCGGCAAGGGCGCGGCGCAGATGGCGCGGGCGCTCGAAAGCGTCTGGGACGGAGCGCTCGAGGGTCTGGTGGTCACCCGCTACGGCTATGGCTGCGAGACACGCGGCATCGAGATCTTCGAGGCCGCCCATCCGGTGCCGGATGCGGCTGGCCTTACCGCCGCAAAGCGGCTGATGGAGACGGTGAACGGGCTGACGGAAGACGATCTGGTGATCGCGCTGATCTGCGGCGGTGGCTCGGCGCTGCTGCCCGCCCCGCCGGACGGGCTGACCCTTGAAGATAAGATTGCGCTCAACGAAATGCTGCTTGCCTCGGGCGCACCGATTTCGGCAATGAATGTCGTGCGCAAGCATCTCTCCAACATCAAGGGCGGAAGACTTGCAGCAGCGACCAAAGCGAGGGTCGTCAGTCTGATCGTCTCCGACATTCCCGGCGACAACCCGGCCCATGTCGCCTCCGGGCCAACGGTCCCTGATGGTTCGACACGGCACGATGCGCTCGAGATCATCAGGCAATACGGATTGCAGCTGCCGCAGGCCGCATTCGACCATTTGAACTCGCCGAAGGCCGATGCACCGCGACCGGACGATCCGGTCTTCCTACGGCACGCGCATCACATCATCGCCTCCGCCGGCGTTTCGCTGGAGGCGGCGGCCGCACTGGCGAAGTCGCAGGGGATCGAGCCGGCGATCCTTTCGGATGCGATCGAAGGGGAATCGCGCGACGTGGCGCTGGTGCATGCGGCGATTGCCCGCGAGGTATCGGGCCGCAACAGGCCGTTTTCCAAGCCGGTCGTCATCCTTTCCGGCGGCGAGACGACGGTGACGCTGAGAGCCAAGGGCGGCAAGGGCGGACGTAATGGCGAATTCGCGCTCGCCATGGCGCTTGCGATCGACGGGCAGGAGGGCATTCATATCCTCGCCGCCGACACGGACGGGATCGACGGCTCGGAGGATAATGCCGGCGCTTTTGCCGATGGCGGCACGGCAAGGCGCCTTCGCGCCGCCGGGCTCGATCCGCGCCGACTGCTCGACGGCAATGACAGCTATTCTGGCTTTGCGACCACCGGTGATCTCTTTGAAACCGGCCCGACCGGAACCAACGTCAATGATTTCAGGGCTATTCTGATCTGTTAGGATTCGGCGGCGATGGCGGATCAGGTCTTGATCCGCCCCTGCCCGACCAGCCAGCTGACCGATTCCTGCACTGCCTGCGGGGATGTGTATCTTGGGGTGTAACCCAGCAGGCGCCTCGCTTTGGCGATCGAGCAATTCGGGCTGCGGGCGATATGTTCCCATGTCGCCTTCGCATCCTCAGCCGTCTGACCTTCGGCCCAGGCGTCGAATGGCGCGAAGCTGAGCTTCGGCTCGTGCCCGAACCAGCGAGACATTGATTCGGCATAGCCGCGAAGGGTCAATGCCTGCTCCGAAACCGCGTGAAAACTTTCGCCGGTCGACGTGTTCCAGTTGGCGATCGCATCCATGAACATCGCCGCCACGTCATCGGCATGGACGTGATGAACGGTCTCCAGGCCGAAATTGGGCAGCGCCAGAACCTCTCCGCGGGCAAGGGTCGAAAAGACCTGCAGGTTGAAATTGCCTGCCGGATTGAGCGGCGCCCAGCCGGGACCAACAATATGGCCGGGATGGATGATGGTTGCCGGAAATCCGCGCAGCCTTGCCTGCTGCAGCAGATAGGTTTCGATCGCCGCCTTCTGCGTGCCGTACTCGCCGAAGGGAAATTTCGGCGCCTCTTCCAGTGTCGGCACGGCTGTCGGGTGGCCGTGCGTCCAGATCGTGCCGGTATGCAGGAAATGACCGACATGCCCCGATAGCGCCGTCACCAGGTGCTCGGCACTTTCCAGCGAGAAGCAGATCATGTCGATGACGATATCGGCTTTCACACCACGCACGGCCGGGCCGAAATCACCCGTCCGCTCCATGGCTGTCCGATCCATCTGACGCTGATCGACGCCAGCCCAGGCGTGGTTTGCCGTATAAGGCTTTGCTGTGCCGCGGCTGATCGTAACGACGTCGTGGCCGGCTTCCACCAGACGGGGAACGAGATAGGTTCCGACATGGCCCGTTGCCCCGATTACCAAAACCCGCATCATCGTTCCTCCCTTTGCATTTCCGTGTCGAATATGCTGCGCTTGGGTGATCCCGCAAGCAGACTTTTCGTGATCAAGTCGGCTCAACCAGGCCCGCTATTCCTGAAAACAAGGCAGGTGCCGCCCTGTTTGCGGATCTGGTTGCAGAGGTCGTTGGCTTCCAAGCGTGTCTGCCGGCCGATGCGGGCAGCATAACGCGGGCGAAAACCAAAGCTGCGATCGCGCTGGCGCAGGATCAGCGGCTGCTCCGCATTCAGGGGCGCGGGCAGATCCTGCACGGCATCGAGAAACATGCGCCTGACTACCGCGACATTCGCATTCGCCGCAAGCTGGACGCCCCAGGGCGCCCATTCACCCTCCTGACGCCAGGGCGTGTCCTTCAACGTCCGTCTCTCCGCAAGCGCCACACAAGCATCGAGGAAGGACTTGTCCTTGTCGAGCGGGGCAGCCGCATCTTCCGGAGGATTATCCTTCCATTCCTCGATCGTATGCGCGGTGATTGCCAGGACGTAACCGCGTGTCTCGTAAGGTAATCTTCCTGACGTTAGGTAAGAGGAAAGTCCGTTTTCGCCGGCATTATAGGCGGCGGCGGCAAGGCCGAGATTGCCGAAACGATTGCGCAATTCGTCGAGATATTGCGCCGATTTCCGCAGGGCTTCCAACACCTGGTAGCTGTCTTCAAGACCGCGCAGTTTCGCCGTTCCGGGCATGAACTGCGCAATGCCCTGCGCTCCTTTGTAGCTGACTGCATCGGGGCGAAAGGTGCTTTCCCGCCAGATGAGACGGGCGAAATAATCCGGCGGCAATTGATTGGCGCTGGCGAAATGCTCGATCGCGACGCAAAGGTCTCGATGGAAACTGTCCTTACGGATGCAAAGCGTCTCACCCGATTCCGACGCCGAAGGCCCCGAATAGAGACAGGCCGGCGCCCCAGCGCTTCCTTCCGGCTGGGCCTTTACCGAGTCTAGTTGGGAAAACAGAAGGCAGAGCGAAAGCATGGCTTTCGCCGATCTCCTCCCCATGTCGGACTGACGTTTCCGGCCTATCATCGGATCTCGGCGGGTTCGAACTTCCATCGCGACGCTGAATTCTCAATACCATCGATACGGGTAGGAAGCTTCCCCCATTTCCCTCTCTGCACCAGGTTTCTAATTTCGCCAGCAATTTTGGAACAGATATATTCGACCTGCCACGGTCGCAGCGTCATCCTCTTCACCAGGACTATCTAAGCGAACGAGGATAAGCAGATGATTGATCTCCACTACTGGCCGACGCCGAACGGCAAGAAGGTTTCGATCTTCCTGGAGGAAACCGGCACGCCCTACCGGCTGGTGCCGGTCAATATCGGCCGGGGCGACCAATTCAAACCTGATTATCTCAAACTCAACCCCAATCACCGCATGCCGGCCATCGTCGATCACGAGCCTGCCGATGGCGACGGTCCGTTGAGCGTGTTCGAATCCGGCGCGATCCTCTTCTATCTCGCCGAGAAGACCGGTAAATTCTGGCCGCAGGATCTGCGCGGCAAATACGAGGTCACGCAATGGGTGATCTGGCAGATGGCGAACCAGGGGCCGAAACTCGGCGAAGCCGGTCATTTCCGTCGCCTTGGCGATCGCGAAGGCGACCAGTCCTATGCGGTGCGGCGCTTCACGGACGAAGCCAGCCGCCTCTACGGCGTTCTCAACATGCGGCTTCGCGACCGGCGCTATCTGGCCGGTGAGGAATTCACCATCGCCGATATCGTCAGCTATCCCTGGACCGTCAACTGGCAGGCACAGGGTCAGGACATCGACGAGTTCAAGCATTTCAAGCGATGGTTCGAGGAGGTCGGCGCAAGGCCCGGTGTCCAGCGCGGCCTGGCGGTCGGCGCCGATCTTGGCACCGACAACAGTAAGCTCTCCGAAGAGGAACAGGCGCGCATCCGCAAGATCCTCTACAACCAGCGCGCCCTTCCCGTTCCGGATTGAGCATCGGCTGCGATAGCTCTTGCACCGTCATCGCGGCAAAGGATATCCATAGTGACAACCAGGCCCGCAGCCAGCCAAAGGCCGGTTCCCGCTTCGCGTCGTTGCAGATCACCTGCCTGCGGATCTTGACGGTTTGGGCAGCAGCTGGCGTTGTGACTTGGGGTGTGGCCAGCAATGACGAGACCTGTAATCGGCATCATCGGGAACGCCCGCATCGTCGAAAGCCGATTTGCGGCCCAGCTTGTCGGAGAAAATAATCTGCGGGCCGTGGCCGATGTCGCCGAAGCCTTGCCGCTGATGTTTGCCGGCAATCCTAAACTGGCCGATATCGCGGATCTGCTGGCTGTCGTCGACGGCATTCTGCTGACGGGCGCCAGAGCCAATGTCCATCCCAGCCGCTTCAACATGGTGCCTGATCCCAAGCACGAACCTTACGATGAAGATCGTGACGGGCTGGCGCTGCCATTGATTGAAGCCTGTGTTGCGCAAGGCGTTCCTGTTTTCGGTATATGCCGTGGTTTTCAGGAAATGAACGTCGCCGCCGGCGGCTCGTTGCATCCTGAAATCCGGGAATTGCCAGGACGCATGAACCACCGAATGCCGCGCCTGGAGACCGGCGAAATCCATCCCGACCCCGCCATCGTTTTCGGCGATCGTCACGATGTTCGACTTATCCAGGACGGGATGTTTGCGCGCATTCTCGGCCGGGAGACGATCCGGGTGAACTCGCTACATGGACAGGGCATCCTCGAACTTGGCGAGAGGGTCGTTGCCGAAGGCATTGCCGAGGACGGGACGATCGAGGCGATACGGTTCAAAGACGCGCCGGGATTTGCGCTCGGCGTGCAATGGCACGCCGAATACGATCCGCAAACCAACCCTGTGAATCGTGCGCTGTTTCAGGCATTCGGCGACGCGGTGAGAGCCCGCAAAGCCATCACCTAAGGTTCGATCGGTTACGGCCGACACTTCACCGCTATCAGCACCACAAAGAAAAGCCGCCGCGAAGATGTTTTCGCGACGGCTCTGTAGAGGTTCGGGAGCCGGATCAGGCGGTCGGCTGCTTGGTCTTCCGGAGATAGGGCAGAACCGTATCGAAGGAGCCGAAACGCGTAATCGCGTCTTCGTTGGAAACCGCGGCAGTGATGATGACGTCTTCGCCCTGGTTCCAGTTCGCCGGTGTGGCCACCTGGTGCTTGGCCGTCAGCTGGATGGAGTCGATGGCGCGCAGGATCTCATTGAAATTGCGGCCCGTCGTCATCGGATAGGTCAGGATCAGCTTGATCTTCTTATCGGGACCGATGATGAAGACCGAACGCACCGTCGCGTTGTCGGCAGGCGTGCGGCCTTCCGAGCTCTCGCCGGCGCCGGCCGGCAGCATGTCGTAGAGCTTGGCGACCTTAAGGTCCTTGTCACCGATCAGGGGATATTCAACGTCGAAGCCAGTGGCGGTCTTGATGTCGTTCTTCCACTTGGCATGGCTTTCCACAGGATCGACGGAGATGCCGATGATCTTGGCGCCACGCTTGGAAAACTCTCCCGCAAGGCCGGCCATGGCGCCGAGCTCGGTCGTGCAAACAGGCGTGAAATTCTTCGGATGCGAGAACAGGACGGCCCAGCCGCTGCCTATCCACTCGTGGAAGCTGATCTGTCCCTGCGTGGTGTCGGCGATAAAATCGGGGGCAATATCGTTGATGCGTAAGCTCATGGTCGGCCCTCCAAAGCCTTGTGTTCAATGTTTTTCGTCTCAAATCGAGGCCATGGGATCCGTCCGCCGGAAGCGGTCGAGAGATTGCGGTCAACAGGATCGCACCGGCCGAAGGTAAAGACTTCCCATTCCTGGATTTTAAGTAAGTTACATATCACGATCACCGAAGGCATGCTCTTTCGATTTCCGGCCTGCTCCGGCATTATTTTTCCGGCAAGTGCGCGCGATGAAGAGACCGATGGTTTTTCCATCGGTCCCGTCAAAAGCTGCAGGCGAACCGCCCTGCCTCTTGCTCAGGCGGCCTGGACGGATTTGATCCTGTCGATGCCACCGACAACAGGTGCGAAATCGTCCCACACACCCTGGGCGCCTTTCTGCCATTCCTCGAAGGCTTCCGGCTTCAAGAGCTTTCCGCCGTTGGCAAGCGCCGTCTCGACGGATTTGGACTCGTCGTCGACGATCAGCTGGTTGAAGTAGGTGGCCCCTTCGCTGGAAGCCTGCTGGAACACCGCCTTCTGCTCGTCGTTGAGGCCAGCCCAGAAGGTCGAGGCATAATAGATGACGCCGGATGCCCAGATGTGGCCGGTCTCGGTCATATCGGGCACGACCTCATAGAGCTTGAAGCCGGCATAGGCCGATTTGGTCAGATCCATCGCGTCGGCGACACCGGTTGCGAGCGCATTATAGGTCTCGGTGATCGGAATGCCGATCGGCGTCGTACCGAATGCACTCCAGAGCTTGGTGTGCAGCGGGCTCTGGATGACACGGATGCGCTTACCCTTGAGCTGCTCCGGCCGTGTCACCGGTTCCTTGGTCAGGAGATGGCGGGCGCCGTAATTGATGAAATCGCCGACGACGAAATTCTGCGCCTGCAGTTTCTGCTTGAGATCGGCGCCGACATCACCACCAACAGTCCGGCGCACGTGGTCGGCATCGCGGAAGAGGAAGGGCAGATCGAGGATCTGCAGTTCCGGCGCCCAGCCGGAGAGCGACGAGACCGTCGAGAGACTGGCCTGGATGGAGCCGAGGCGCACGCCCTCGGCTACTTCCTTCTCGCCGCCGAGCGCACCGTTCCTGACGATATTGAACTTGAACTGGCCGGGCAGCTTCGCTTCGACCAGTTCGCCGATCTTCACCCAGATCTTCGTTTCCGGCTTGTCGTCGCCGAGCAGCGAAGCGATCGTGATCGTCGTCGTGCGGGCGGCGGCGGTGCGGACGAAAGCGGGCGCTGCAAGCACCGTTCCGGTGAGAGCAACGGTCTTCAGGAAATGGCGTCGATTGAAATTATCCATGGGGTTGTCCTGTTTACGAGAAGATGATGGCCCAGGCGCAAAGGATTGCGAGCGAGACCAGGAGAGCGAGCAGATAGGGAACCACCGCCCGGAAGAGTTCCGAGGCGGGAATGCGCGTGACGCCGCTGACGACGAAGATCAGCATGCCAAGCGGCGGCGTCAGTCCGTGGATCATCAGGTTGACGACGATGATCACCCCGAACTGAATGGGATCGATGCCGGCGGCAACAGCTGCCGGCAGCAGGATCGGGCCGAACAGCAGGATCGCAGCGCCGATATCGAGAACAAGGCCGACAACCAGCAGGATGACGTTCGACAGCAGGATGACCGCAAGCGCGCTGCCGCCGAGTGCCGTCGTCAGATGCGAGATCAGCCCGGACACGTCGTCGACAGCCAGCAGGAAGGCAAAGGGGCCGGCCGTGCCGATGAGGAGACCGATTGCCGCCGCTTCAACTGCTGCCTGGCGAAAGGCGGCATAGAGCGAGAGAATGCCGAGCCGCGCGCCGATGCCGAGCAGCAGCGTGTAGAAAGCAGCAAGCGCAGCCGCTTCCGTGGTCGTGACGATGCCGATGCGGATGCCGACGACGACGATGATGCCGAGCCCGAAGGCTGGGATAGCCTGGACTGCCGATTGCCAGCGCTGTCTCGCGTTTGCGCGCGGCAAAGGCACCTGTTCGCTGACCGTCAGATGGATGGCGACTGCCAGGCATATGGCCATCAGCCCGCCGGCAAAGAAACCGCCGACGAGCAGCGAGCCGACGGAAAGATTGGTCGCCGTCGCAAGGATGAGAAATGCGATCGACGGCGGGATGACGTTGTCGAGAACCGATGTCGAGGCGATGATCGCCGCCGCCTGCGCCGGCCGATAGCCGTGTTTGACCAGTTCGGGCTGGAAGGTCGACGCGCCGAAAGCGGCATTTGCGACCGACGAGCCGGAGGCGCCGGAAAAAAGGACGCTGGTCAAGAGCGTCGTCTGCGCCAGCCCTGCCCGGCGATGGCCGACCATGGCGGCGGCGAAGCGCACGAGCTGGTTGGCGACGCCGGAGGCCGTCAGCAGACCGCCGGCAAGCAGGAAGAAGGGAATGGCGAGCAGCAGGAATTTCGAGATGCCGGTGACGGTGGCGGAAACGATCGCCGGCTCCGGCAGGCTACTGCCGAAGGCGATGACGACATAGGCTGCGGCAAGAAAGGCGTGCGGCAGCGGCGCAGCAAGCACGAGACCGACCGCGGCGATCAGTCCAAGGAAGATGCTCGGCGGCCAGTCGAGATCGAGCGAGACATACGGGATGCCGGCATAGAGCGCGACACCGACGGCAAGCGAGAGCAAAACCGGCAGGATCTTGCCTTCGGCGATGCGCTGCAAAAGCAGCACGACGAGGATCAGCGCGCCGCCGGCGCCGAGGAAGCCGAAGCGGATCCATTCCGGCACGCCGAGCGTCGGCGAGACGCCGCCAAGCATCGTCATGATCTCGCTGCCGCCGAAGCTCAGGATCAGCGCCGAAAGCACGGTGAAAACATCGGCGCCGATCGGCGTGACCTTCTGCAGGCTTTCCGGCAGGATCTTGACGAAGACGTCGAGGCGCATGGCAAGCGCACTGTTGAGGCTGAGCGGCGCGCCGAGCGCGATCAGACCCACATGCAGCCAGATACCGAGATCCTCGGCGCCGATGAAGCCGGCGCTGAAGAAATAGCGCAGGCAGACTGTGACGAGCACCATCAAGAGTAGCACGGCGAGAACGAGTGCCGCGGCAATGCCGAGAACCGCTTCGATCACCCGCAGCAGACGCGCTGCCACGCCGCCCTCCGGAGCGGTCTGTTCGATCGGATGAAATTCACTGGTGGCCACAAAACTTACCTTCTGGCGAGAGGATCAGGCATTCTTGACGGTCGAAAGATCGCGATCGAAGAGCGTCGACCAAGTGTAGTTCCGCGCCTTCGAGACCTCCCTGCTGACATCGAGCCGCGGCAGCACCTTTTCGCCGAAACGATAGGCTTCCTCAAGCAGCGGCATGCCAGAAAGAATGAAAGTATCGACTCCTGCCTTCTGATAGGCTTCGAGCGTGCGCAGAACCGTATCCGGCGAACCGACGATCGCCGTGCCGGGGCCGGGCCTGACCAGACCGATGCCGGCCCAGAGGTTCGGTGCAACTTCGAGATCGCGCAGATTTTCCGGCTTGAGGCCGCCGTGCAAGGCTGTCATGCGCTGCTGGCCGACGGAATCGCTTCTTGCGACGAAACGCTGGTTAGCGGTGATCGCCGCATCATCCATGCGGCTATAGAGATCGGCCGCCGCTTCCCAGGCCTTTTCGTCGGTGTCGCGAACGATGACATAGAGGCGGATGCCATATTCCAGTTCACGGCCGTAGTGGGCGGCCCGCGCCTTTACCGCCTCGACCTTCTCGCCGATCTGAGCGGGCGTCTCGCCCCAGGAGAGATAGGTATCCACATGTTTTGCCGCGACATCCAACGCCTTGTCCGAGGAGCCGCCGAACCAGAGCGGCGGCGGCGCGATGCTCTCGCCGACCGGCAAGGCCAGCTTGGCGCCGTCGGTCGAGAAATACTTGCCCTGATAGGTAACGCTCTCACCGGCAAAGAGCCGGTGCCAAAGCTGAAGATACTCCTCCGCCATGTCGTAGCGCTCGTCATGCGGTAACATCATCCCATAGGCGCCGAGCATCTTGGCGTCGCCGGAGACGACATTGATCAGCAGCCGGCCGCGGGCGAACTCCTGAAAGGTCGCCGCCATCTTGGCAAGCAATGTCGGAGCGACGAGGCCAGGGTGGATGGCAACCAGAAAACGCAGCCGCTCGGTATGAGCAAGCAGTGCGCTCGCCAGCACCCAGACGTCATGGGCGCCGGTCGCAAACAGGGCGCCGGTATAACCCAGATGGTCATAGGCCTGGGCAAGCTGCTTGTAATAGCCGTAATCGACCTGACGTGAGCCTTCCGGCTGCCAGGGATAGGCGCCGTCGGGCGCGCACATGTACCAGAAAACGTTCATCTCCCGATTCCTTGTTATTGCGTCATTTCCGGGCGTTTCAGTACGATGGGCTTGGCGAAATGGCCGTGACGCAGCAGCGTGTCGGCCTCTTCCTGTTGTTCGGCAATGATCTCGTCGTCGATCGGAAACACCGTGAAGTCGCGCGAGCGCACCACCTTTTCCCAGGCATCGATATCCGTTCCGCCGCGGTCGCCAGATCCGCCGCGGTCGCCCGATGCAAGAAGTCTGGCGGCGGCGCGTGGATCGGCAGCAATCTCGCTACCGATCCGGCTGAGTTCGGAGACGATCGCCCGAGTCTCCGTCGCCGAAAGACCGTTCCGCTGCAGCGTCCAGAACAGCGAACGGTTGGGAATGGCCGCGCCGCAGCGGACGATCGGCCTGACGTCATCGCGCTCCAGCGCCTTTTCGAGACGCGGCGACATGGCGACCCAAGCATCGACGCGCCCTTCGAGCAGATCGGCGAGCGCATCGCGCGCGCCGCTTTCGACCCGCTCGACGTCCGGCAGGCTCAATCCCTCGCCTTCGAGACTGCGGGCCAGGAGATAGGTGTGAAACGAACCGTCGATCAGCGAGATCCGGCGGCCCTCCAACTCAGCGACGGAGCCGATCGAACTGTCGCTCCTGACGAAGATGGCGCCATTGGCCGGACGCGGCGCGGAGGCAGCGATATATTCGACGCCGAGGCCGCGCGTATCAGCCTCGATCGGCGGCGTCGAGCCGGTGCCGCCGAGATCGATGTCACCACTTTCCAGCAGGGCCGCGGTATCGCGACCTTCGGCATAAGAGACGAAAATCGGCTGCAGATCGGCAAAGGCGCCAGGCCATAGCCGCGCGAGGCGAAGATGCAGATTGTTGGGATGAACGCCAATTCTCATTTTGCTCCGACCGTCGTCATGGTTGCCGCAATCAATTTACTTTTTTATAAATTGATTGCGAGGAAGCGATTGTCGTCAGCAGGAGAAAATCGCCTTTGAAATCCCATAAAATCGATAGGCAATAAAATCTTTTACCAGATCGAGCGAAGTGAGCGAGCCGGAGTTGAAAATTCAGCGCCGTCACTTTACTTTTTTATAGAACCTTCAAGGACGACACCGTTGACGAAGCCCGTTTCTTCCAGAGTTTGCCGCGATGTCGGCGCAGCAAGCGAATTGCTGAAGTTGATCGCCAACGCCAACCGCTTGGCGATCGTCTGCTATCTCATGGAGACGGAAGCCTCGGTCTCGGCGATGGAGGACGAACTCGGTATCCGCCAGCCGACGCTTTCCCAGCAATTAAGCGAGCTTCGCGAGGCCGGCGTGATCGAAGGACGCCGCGATGGCAAAGCGATCGTCTACCGAGTCATAGATCCGCGCGTCGAGACGATCGTACAAACTCTGCGGGACATGTTCTCTGGCCTCGACGATGTCACCGGGCGCTTCGGAATGACGAAGCTGCCGGTCGACGAAATGATGTTCGATTGAACCCCCGATGATCGACCTCTATACTTGGATCACGCCGAACGGGCTCAAAGTATCCATCGCGCTCGAAGAGTTCGGCCTCCACTATCGTCCCCACACGGTTGACATCACCAAGGGCGATCAATTCCAGCAGGACTATCTCGCCATCAATCCGGGCGGCAAGATTCCTGTTATCATCGATCGCGAGACCGGCATCACGCTTGCCGAATCCGGCGCCATCCTGCTCTACCTCGCCGAGAAGACCGGCCGCTTCCTGCCCCTGCAGGGTGCCGCCCGGCATCACACGATCGAATGGCTGATGTGGCAGATGGGCGGCTTCGGGCCGACGCTCGGCAACGCCCATTATTTCCTAACCTACAACAGCGGCGAAGCGCCGTTCGCGGAGGATCTCTTTCGCAGGGACACCCGCCGCCTGTACGAGACGCTGAACGCGCGGCTCGAGGGCCGCGACTATCTCGTCGACGATTATTCCATCGCCGACATGGCGGTCTGGCCTTGGGTATCCCGGTTTCAGCGTCACAAGATCGACCTGAACGCCTTCCCTTATGTCAGGCGATGGTATCTCAGGCTTGCCGCACGGCCACAGCTCAAGCGCGGTTACGCCATTCCTCATTTCACATCCGAAATACCGCAGCCCTGAAGAGACCTTGCCCGTCAGCAATTCTTCGCCGGTTTTCGCCAACCAAGCTACGTGGCGCGTTGATTTCGCCCGAAAGTGCGGCAGTTTGATTATTTTTTGCGCACACCTATTTGTGCACACTTTTCAGGCGAACACCTTGCCAAAATTGCTGCAGGGCGTCATGAATAGACAATGACGCATCTCGATCTGACAATTCTGGTGATCGACGAAAATGCCATACGCGCCTCCATCATCGAAGAAGGACTGCGCGAGGCAGGGCATGTGCGCGTCACCGTGGTCCACGAGGTCAACGGCATCGCGCGAATCATCGAAACGCTGATGCCCGACGTGATCATCATCGATATCGAGAATCCCAACCGCGACATGATGGAGCATCTGTTCCAGCTGACGCGCACGGTCAGCCGCCCGATCGCCATGTTCGTCGATCGCTCCGACACGGCCTCGATCGAGGCTGCCGTCGATGCGGGCGTCTCGGCCTATATCGTCGACGGATTGAAGAAGGAACGCGTCAAACCGATCCTCGACATGGCCGTCAGCCGCTTCAATGCCTTCAACCGGCTACGGCGAGAGCTTGCCGATGCCCGCTCCGCGCTGGAGGAACGCAAGCTGGTCGAGCGCGCCAAGGGCATATTGATGAAGATGCGCGGCCTGTCGGAGGAAGAGGCTTTCGCCCTGCTGCGCCAGACAGCGATGAACGAAAAGAAGAAGATGTCGGAAATCGCCCAGAGCGTCGTCACTGCCGCGGGGCTGTTGATGTAATGGCCGACCTGATGAATTTCCGGAGGAAACCGGAGTGGATATGATGACAACGACCTCCAACTCCGGCGGCGACATGCCCTCGCCCGTGCGGGTGAACAACGAAGGACCGAAAGTGCTGCGGGCCGGTTTCATTCCGCTCGTCGATGCATCGGTGCTGATTGCCGCCGCAGAATTCGGCTTCGCGCGGAAGGAAGGCCTGACGCTCGATCTCGTCAAGGACGTCTCCTGGGCGAATGTGCGTGACCGCCTGGCATTCCGCCAGTTCGACATTGCCCACATGCTGTCGCCGATGCCCGTCGCCTCCATGCTCGGCCTCGGCTCCAATCCCTCACCGACGATCACGCCATTTTCGCTGGGGCGCGGCGGCAACGCGATCACGCTGTCGACGCGGTTCTTCGACAGGATGCGGAATGACGCGGGATTGCCGGAAACGGCAAGCGCGCTCGACAATGCCCGCGCCCTGGCAAAAATATTGGCGGCAATGAAGGCCCGCGGCGAGCCGCTGCCGACTTTCGGGGTCACCTATCCCTTCTCCTCACACAATTACGAATTCCGCTACTGGCTGGCGGCCGGCGGCATCGATCCCGACAAGGACGTCAGGCTTGTCGTGGTGCCACCGCCCATGACTTCGGATGCGCTGGCAGCCGGTGCGATTGACGGTTTCTGCGTCGGCGCGCCGTGGAACATGGTCGCTTCAGAGCGCGGCGTCGGCCGCATCGTCGCCGCCAAACAAGATATCTGGCCGTCGGCACCGGAAAAGGTAATCGGCATGCGGCCGGACTGGGCGGAAAGCCATCCGGAAACCGTTTCCCGGCTGATCGTGGCCCTCGACGCGGCAGCCCGCTGGTGCGACCGGCCGGAAAATCACGACGCGCTGGCGGCAGCTCTAGCCGACCCGCGCTATATCGCTGCCCCCGTCGAGATTATTCGCCGTGTGCTCGCCGGCGAATTCAGCCTCGACGCAAAAGGTAACCGCCGCATCATCACCGATTATTTCATGTTCCATTCCGGCTTCGCCAATTATCCCCGGCCAAGCCATGCGCTGTGGATTTACAGCCAGATGATCCGCTGGGGACAGGCCGAGGTCAGCCTTAACATGGCAAGGGCCGCAGCATCCGCCTACCGCCCGGATCTCTACCGGACGGCTCTCGGCGACGGCAACGCACCCGACGATGCCGATATCCGCATCGAAGGCGGCGACGAGGGCGACCGCTTCATGGACGGCCACGTCTTCGACCCGGCCAGGTTGCCTGACTATGTCGCAGGCTTTGCCGTTAAAAGCGCCCTGCCCTTCATGTCCGACGACGAGGCCTGATTGACGCCGGCCTGCACAAAACGCCAGCAAGGATCTGCCCGCCTCACAACAAGCGCACAAAAGATTTGCACGACTGATGGCGGCCTGAAAAACATGCATCCGTCAGATTTTTGAATAATATGATTTACATTCAATGGCTTGTACAAGTGACAACAAACTGGCACGCGGTTTGCATTGTCATTATTGCACCGGTCAATGGCGATCAGCGCAGAATGAGCGCGCGATAGGCGCTCATAGGAGACACAGAGGTTACCCCTTCAGATCGAAGATGTAATCTAAGCTTGAGCAAGCCGGCATACGGATTGCTTCCAGGCAACAGGGCTAGAAGGCCCAAGAATTCGGCGTCCAACGGCGGGCGCCACCAGCAAAGCCGCTGATCAGGATATTTCGCGCACCTCGTGTATGCGCGTCCTGACCAGCGGCTTTTTGTTTTAACCCTCAGCGATGGATCGGCACGACCTTGTCGGGCCCCGGAGAAGTTATGTCTGTCATCGAGAAAGCACAGCCCATGTCGGCCGGCGAACCAGCCAAAGCATTGTGGATCTCCACTGTAGCCTTCACCCTCTGTTTTGCCGTGTGGACGATCTTCGCGATCATCGGCATTCGCATCAAGCAGGATCTCGGGCTGAACGAGGCCGAGTTCGGATTGCTGGTCGGCACCCCCGTGCTGACCGGCTCGCTCGTGCGCATCGTCCTTGGCATCTGGACGGGGCGCTACGGTGGCCGTCTCGTTTACACGCTCACCATGCTGGCCGCCGCATTGGCGACCTTCCTGCTCTCCTACGCCCAGACTTATACGCAGATGTTGATCGCCGGCCTCGGCGTCGGCCTCGCCGGCGGCTCCTTCGCGGTCGGTGTCGCCTATGTCTCGCCTTTCTTCCCGGCTGAGAAGCAGGGAACCGCGCTCGGCATCTTCGGTGCCGGCAATGTCGGCGCGGCTGTGACCAAATTCGCTGCGCCTTTCGTGTTGCTCGCATGGGGCTGGCAGGCGGTTGCCGAGATCTGGGCCGTCTGTCTGGCACTGATGGCAATCGTCTTCTGGTTCACCACCACCGATGATCCGGCCTACCGTCTCCGCCGCGAACGCCGCGTCGCCACCAAGAGTTTTGCCGAGGAATTCGCGCCGCTGCAGAACGTTCAGGTCTGGCGCTTCTCGCTTTACTATTTCTTCGCCTTCGGCGGTTTCGTCGCCCTGTCGCTGTGGCTGCCGCGCTATCTGGTCGGCGTCTACGGCTTCCACCTGGAAACCGCCGGCATGATCGCCGCCGCCTACTCCATCCCGGGCAGCATCTTCCGCGCCTTCGGTGGCGTGCTGTCGGACAAGAAGGGCGCGCGCAGCGTGATGTATACGATGCTTGCCGTATCGGCCGTGGCCACCCTTATCCTTTCGCTGCCGGCTGCTTCTGGGGCCGGGACAGGTCCGGCCTTCGGTATCACCCCCGTCATCTTCATCGTCGTCATCTTCGTGCTCGGGTTCTTCATGAGCCTCGGCAAAGCTGCCGTCTACAAGCACATTCCGGCCTACTACCCAGAAAACGTAGGCGCAGTCGGCGGCATCGTCGGGATGATGGGCGGCCTTGGCGGCTTCATCCTTCCGATCGCCTTTGGCCTCCTCAAGGACATGACCGGCCTTTGGTCCAGCTGTTTCCTGCTGCTCTTCGCGATCGTCGTGATCTCTCTCATCTGGATGCACCTGTCCGTCAAGCAACTGTCGCGCCAAGGGCACTCGGCGCCCCTGGCTGCAACCTGATCAAGGACCTGGAAATATGACCGAAAAACTTGTCATCATCGGCAATGGCATGGCGCCCGGGCGCATGCTGGAGCACCTCTTCGAGCAGGCGCCGGGTCGCTATGAAGTTACGATCTTCAATGCCGAGCCGCGCGTCAATTACGACCGCATCATGCTGTCGCCGGTTCTCTCAGGAGAAAAGGACTACGAACAGATCATCATTCACGGCGACGGCTGGTATATCAAGCATGGCATCATGCTCTACAAGGGCCACAAGATCGTCAACATCGATCGCGCCGCCAAGACCGTCACCTCCGACCACGGCGTCACCGAAAGTTACGACAAGCTGGTGATCGCAACCGGGTCCGTGCCCTTCATCATTCCCGTTCCCGGCAAGGACCTGCCCGGCGTCATCACCTATCGCGATCTCGATGACGTGCAGGCGATGCTGCTTGCCGCTCAGTCGCGCGAAAAGGCTGTCGTCATCGGCGGCGGTCTGCTTGGCCTGGAAGCGGCGGCCGGCCTTGCCCAGCGCGGCATGGACGTCACCGTCCTGCATGTCATGCCGACGCTGATGGAACGCCAACTCGACCCCGCCGCCGGCTACCTGCTGCAGAAGGCGGTCGAGGAACGCGGCATTAAGGTCATTTGCAAGGCCAATACCAAGGCGATCGTCGGCAACGGCAAGGTCGAGGGCATCGAGCTTGACGACGGCCGCATCATCCCGGCAACGCTGGTCGTCATGGCCGTCGGCATTCGTCCGAGTGTCGGCCTGGCGAAGGACGCTGGCATTGCAGTCAATCGCGGCATCGTCGTCGATGCCGGCATGCAGACCTCGGATGGCGACATTCTCGCGCTCGGCGAATGTGCCGAGGTGGGCGGCATGGTCTATGGCCTCGTTGCGCCGCTCTATGAAATGGCCCGTATCGCCGCCGCGCATCTCTCCGGCGATCGCTCGCCCGCCTTCGTTCACGCGGATACGCCGACCAAGCTCAAGGTCACCGGCATCGAGCTTTATTCACTCGGCGATTTCGCCGACGGCGACGACCGCGAGGAGATCGTGCTGCGCGATGCTTCAGCCGGCGTCTACAAGCGTCTGGTGCTGAAGGACAATAAGATCATCGGCACCGTGCTTTACGGTGAGACCGCTGATGGTGCCTGGTTCAATGACCTGAAGAAGAAGGCAACCGATATTTCGGAGATGCGCGAGACGCTGATCTTCGGACAGGCCTATCAGGGAGGGTCGCCGCTGGACCCTATGGCGGCCGTTGCAGCCTTGCCGGATGACGCGGAGATCTGTGGCTGCAACGGCG
>Ga0102590_1001567_pt1 | contig 33391 bp, 33 predicted proteins | sample AraplaMF_Col_mMF_FD_76859 | JGI IMG/M metagenome (GOLD analysis project Ga0102590, IMG submission 76859) | Arabidopsis root microbial communities from the University of North Carolina, USA - plate scrape MF_Col_mMF | ecosystem: Host-associated > Plants > Roots > Endosphere | place: USA... | reverse complement strand
GTGACGCAGGACGCAAGTGTCGCCGCCAGAAGGAGAAGGGTTAGAAAACGCACGATACGCATAGAGAAACTCCGGGATTCAGGCATAGGGTTCGAGTGTCAGCGAAATTCAGTTCCTGTTGTCCGACGACGATGCAGGCTTGGCCTTGGCGTCGAGATGCTTGTAGAGTTCGGTCAACTGGGACTTGGGCGCGGGGCACCCTTTCGATTTGGCAATGCTGGTCAGGACATTGTTTCTGTTGCGCAACGCATCGATCTCGACCTTTTCGGGCGATTTCGGATCCATGAAAAACAGCGCAGGCAGAAACAGGAGGACGCCGGTCGCGCCGAGGACGATGTTCTTGCCTTGCGCGTCCGTCCGCTCCTTCACTGTCGACGTGATCTGCCGTTCGTTCGCCTCGAATTCACGCGCGATGCCGGCGCAATCGAACGCGCTGTCGGTCGGGTTGGTCGAAGCGACCGGCCGGGCCTCCCGGCCGGCGCAGCCGGCAAGCGAGATGGAAAGGGCAAGGATCAGCGCTGTCGATGTCGAAAAGGTCTGAGTGAGTTTATTCTTCGAAATATTGCCGGTGGTCATTTTTGCTTCCGTTACCAATGAGTGGATGCGCTGAAATAAAAGAGCCCACCGTCGACGTGGTCGAGGCTGCTTGCAACGATGTCGGAATAGCCGAGGTCGGCGCTGATATTGCCGCCGACAGCGCGGATACCGGCCGTCCAGCTGGCGAGATCGCCCCCCGTCATGTCGAAGCGTTTTTGCGAATAGACATGGCCGTAGTCCAGGCCGAGGTAAGGACGCAGCTCGCCGAGGACCTTCGCGACTGCATCGCCGCTTTCGTTGGATTTCGTTCTCCAGACGATCTCGTTGTGGCTGAACATGCCGTTATTGCCGAAGAGCACGCTTTCGCGCGTGCCGCGGACATTGCTGTAGCTGCCAAGCGAGATCTGCTCCGCGCCAAGGAGATTGTCGGGGGAATATTGACCGCTGAGCAGCGAGGTCAGCTCAAACTGCCGGCCGGCCAGCGTGAACGGCTGCGTCACGCTGATCGTGGCGTTGAATTTCGAAAATCGCGGATCAGCGTTGCCGGCGCCGGGATCGCCTGGTTCCACGGCATCGAAGAGACCGAGCCCCTTGTCGTAGCTGGCATCGAACACCCAGATGCCGCCGAACATGCGGCGGGAATGGGAAATACCGATCTCGCCGACCGTATAGCGGCGGCTGCCGACCTCGATCAGGTTGCCGAGCAGGAAGTTGTTCGTCTGTTTGTAGGTCAGGCTGCTGCGGACAGTCGTGATCGAATCCTTGTCGCGCAAGACGACACGATCGATACCGAGACCGGCCTGCCCCGAATTGCCCGAGGTTTCGAGCGATGAGAAATTTCCTTCGACCGCACTTTCATATTGGTACCAGGAGCCGTTCAGCGAAACAGTGGAGTAACCGTAGGGGACACTGACGCTGCCGGAATAGCTGTTGCCATATCCCTTTCCGTCATTGCGCCACGGATAGTCCGGACCACTATGCTCGTAGGAGAAGGACCACTGATCGTTGATATCAAGCAGGTCGTCCAAGCCCAGCGATGCCGAGCTCCGGGAAAAACCGGTGCTTTCCTGCCCCATATTGTTGTTGCCGAGGGAGGCATGCCAGGGTCGGCCCGGGCGGTTTTCGATATTGAGGATCGACGTTCCGTCCTTGGGACCGGGCAGCATGGCGGATTTGGCATCGTTGGCCTGCAGCCGGTTCATCTGGTCGAGCCCCTGCTCGATATCGCGGATATTGACGACCCGACCGATCAGGCCCGGAAAGGCTGTCGCCAGCGAACCGCTGCCGGCGACTTTCTGGCCATTGAGATAGATGTCCGAGAGCGTGCCTTCGACGACGAGCAGGCGGAGGATTCTGGTCTTGGCGATATCCTGCTGCGGCACGTAAGCCCGCGAGGTCACATAGCCATGATCGATATAGAGGTGCGTGACATCGCGCAGCACCGCATTGATCTCGGCGAGGCCGACGCATCGGTTGCCGTAAGGTGCGGTCACCTTGCCGATCTCCTGCGCCGATAGCAGGTTTGCCCCATCGATCTCGACACGCGTGATGTCGAAACAGGCGCCATTTCCGGGGCCTGCGGGCAAAGATCCGTTTTCCCCATCCGCGCTGCCGCCCGGTGTGGCACGGCGAAGCGCATCCAGCCGCTGCGACTGCGTCTGCTCTTCCTGGCGGCGGTTAAAATCGTCGGCCGGCGACTGTGCGTGGGCGGAAGCGACACCGATCATGAGGACGGCGCCGACAACCAGGGAGGATCGAATGTCTGTCGTCATTTTGAAATTCGGCTACTTCACGGCAGTGGGCTGGAGTTCGTCGAGGGCCGGCTTCAGCCCTTTCAGCGAGAAACGGATATTGACGTCCTGGCCGTTCATCAGCCGCACCAGCCCTTCAGCACTCGAGCCTTTCTTCAGCGCCGCGGCCGTCTTCGTATCCAGCGCCTGCTGCGCCCAGCATCCGGACTGGTTGCAATTGCGATAGTCGAGTTTGGCGACCGGCTTACCATCGGCATTGATCGACAGGCCGGAGGGCAGGAAGACGTTGAGCGGCAGAAGGGCGGTCAGCATCAGCCGCGGCTTGCCCTTGTCGCCCTTGCCCTTTTCGCCCTTGCCCTGGGAACCGGCCGGCGAAGCTGCGATCGCCAACGTCAGGATATTGACGGGTTTGCCGTCTTTAGTGACTTGCGCGACCTGGGCGACTTCGCAGGCCTCAGCGCCTGCCGAACCGGTGCAGCGATAATACCAGTCGTCGAATTTCTGGGATTTCATGGCCGGCGCCGGTTGAGCGGGCGCCTGCACCTGTTCCGATCCTTGATCGGCCGGAACAGGTGATTGCGAAAAAGCCGGGTTGGCACAAGCAATGAATATCAAAACAGGGGCGACAGTCGGACGAGTCCGCTTCATGCCGATTCTCAAAAATTTTCTCATTGAAAATACAACTTCAGGAAGATTTTATTCGGGTGTAAAGCCCTATCGCTACAATCCATCATTTAGTCAACCTAAGCGTGTCAGCACGGTAAAGTTTCCGTTAGATATTTACTTCACGTTCTGGGAGATTAAGTCTTGCCTTGGCTGAGACTCGCCCTCAACGAATTCGCCAAGAGATTTCAACACTCGAATAAAACCGATTGGCGAAGACCATGAGACGACGCGCAACTTACGCGAAGCTGTCCACCTGCCCGCTTGCATTGAAAATTCGACAGATGAACGGATAGGATGAATAATTCCGCACCATCCACACTGCTGCGAAGTCTTGAAAGGATGAGCCTCGTTCCTTCGAAGAAAAGAGCCTCTCCGGCATCTGTGTTTTTCTCGATGCTCCTCATAAATATAGAGATGTATTTTAGAAATTCATTGCACCCACGGTTGCTACTGTTATTCTTCTCGAAAAGGAGAGGACAGCCGCATGGCAAAACGGCAACGACGAGGGCAGCCCGGAACAGAACCCGCAGACGACATTCGGGAAAACCTGGTCAAGACACGAATCGGCGGCGATCTCTCGTCCTTCATGAAGGGCAATCCAGACCCATAAATCATCCATAGCCATCGTCGCGCCGCATCGGTCGCAGAATTGTCATTTTCAGGATGACATCAGCCCCGTTCTCTGCGAAAAAGAGCGCGATGAGAGACAGGGGCGTTCGTCGACAGACGGGCTGAGAAGCACCCTTCGAACCTGAACCGGATAATGCCGGCGGAGGGAGTCGCTCGGGGTCGCGGCTTAGCCCGCACGAACCGCCCCGTGCCCGCCCCCGCCTGAAAGGGGCCATATGCAGACCAGGACCACACCAGGAGCGATGCTGAAGGCGATGCGGGAAAAGCCGCCGCTCGTTCAGTGCATCACCAATTACGTCGCCATGAACATTGCCGCAAATGTTCTGCTTGCATCCGGCGCCTCGCCCGCCATGGTGCACGCCGCTGAGGAAGCCGGCGAATTCGCCGGGATCGCCAGCGCGCTGACAATCAATATCGGCACGCTGTCGACGCAATGGATCGACGGCATGCAGGCGGCGGCGAAGGCAGCGACATCAGCCGGCAAACCTTGGGTGCTCGATCCGGTCGCGCATTATGCGACGGCCTTCCGCCGCAACGCGGTCGCCGACCTCCTGGCGCTGCGTCCGACCATCATCCGCGGCAACGCCTCCGAGATCATCGCGCTGGCCGGCGGAGAGAGCCGCGGCCAGGGCGTCGACAGCCGCGACCCGGTCGAACAGGCGGAAGGTTCTGCGCGATGGCTCGCTGAGCGCCAGCGGGCGGTCGTCGCCGTCACCGGTGCGGTGGATTTTGTCACCGACGGCGAGAAGGCCGTGCGCATCGAAGGCGGATCGGCGCTGATGCCGCAAGTGACCGCGCTCGGCTGCTCGCTCACCGGCCTCGTCGGCGCCTTTGCCGCGACGGCACCCGAAGACACCTTCGGCGCGACGGTTGCGGCACTTGCAACCTTCGCCATCGCCGGCGAAGAGGCCGCACTTGGGGCGGCCGGCCCCGGTTCCTTCTCATGGCGTTTCCTCGATGCGTTAGCTGCGCTCGACCCCGAAACGCTTGACGCCAGGGCGAGGATATCGGCGGCATGAAGGCTTTCGACCTTTCGCTCTATCTCGTCCTCGACCCCGATCTGTGCGCCGGGATCGGCATGGTCGAAACGGCGCGACTTGCCGTTGCCGGCGGCGCGACCATGGTGCAACTGCGTGACAAACATGCCGCCACCATCGGGATGATCGAGACCGGCCGCGCCTTGAAACAGGCATTGGAGGGGACCGGCGCCCTCCTCATCGTCAACGATGATGTCGAGGCGGCAATCGCCATCGGCGCCGACGGTCTGCATATCGGCCAGGAAGACATGGATGCACACAAAGCGCGGACGATGATCGGCCCCGACATGATCCTTGGCCTCTCGGTCGAGACCGCGCCGCTCGCCGCCGCCGTTGATCCTGGTTTGGTCGATTATACCGGCGTCGGACCGGTGTTTGCGACACCGACCAAGGCCGACCACAAGCAGCCGATCGGTTTTGACGGTCTTGCCAAGCTGGTGAAGGCCTCGCCGGTGCCATCGGTCGCGATCGGCGGGCTCAAGGCGGATCATGTCGCCCAAGTGTTCGCCGCGGGCGCGAAAGGGGTTGCCGTCGTTTCCGCCATCTGCGGCACGCCAGATCCTGAAGCGGCCACGCGCCACATCGCCGCAGAAATCCGAAAGGCCCGTGCATGATCCGCAACGTTCTCTCGATCGCCGGCTCCGATCCCTCCGGTGGCGCCGGCATCCAGGCCGATCTCAAGGCCTTTTCCGCCCGCGGCGTCTACGGCATGGCGGTGCTGACCGCGTTGACGGCGCAGAACACGCAAGGTGTCAGCGGTGTGCATCTGGTGCCGCCGCAATTCGTCGCCGACCAGATCAATGCCGTCTTTGCGGATGTCCGCGTCGATGCCGTCAAGATCGGCATGATCGCCAATGCCGGCATCGCCGACGCCGTTGCCGGTGCGCTGACTGACCACCGCGACATTCCGATCGTCATCGATCCTGTCATGATCGCCAAGGGTGGAGCCGCCCTGCTCGCGCCTGAAGCGGTCGGCGTGCTGACCCATCGGCTGCTGCCGCTTGCCACGCTGCTGACCCCGAACCTGCCCGAAGCCGCCGCGCTGCTGCACCAGCCGGTCGCGACAAATCGCGCTGACATGGCGGCGCAGGCCGAACGCCTGCGCGCGCTTGGCCCGGCCGCAGTGCTGGTCAAGGGCGGCCATCTCGACAGCGACGAGAGCCCTGACGTGCTTGCCACCGCCGCCGGCCTGCACTGGTTCGAAGCCAGGCGCGTGCCGACCAAGAACACCCACGGCACCGGCTGCACGCTCTCCAGCGCCCTGGCGGCCGAGCTCGCCAAGGGCGCCTCGGCGCGGGAGGCGGTCGCCATCGCGAAGGAATACCTTGCCGGCGCGGTCGCGGCTGCCGGACACCTCACCGTCGGCTCCGGCCACGGTCCGGTGCAGCATTTTCATGCGCTCTGGAAAGACGATATATAAGCACTCGCTCAGCGAACATGCCGCCAATCGAAAACGGCCCGGCCTCCCGGGCCTTTTTTCGTTCGGCACCTACTTTGCGTTGAAACCGCAGCGACCGCGGCGGGGCGTCCCTTTCTCTCGTTGAAAAACCTTGTTGACAAGCCCTGCCAGATGGCCAAATCTATGACACTAAAAGGGGATACATTCCGCAATAACGGAATAACTGGAGGAGTGACAGGTGCCAGACCTGCTTGTGAGCTTGTATTCCACTGAGCTCGCCGACCTGAAACAGAGGGCCGGCGATGTCGGCGTCTCCATCCGCCCAGCCCTCCCCCCGGAACTGCATCTTATCGTCAACTGGGTTCGCGAACAGTTCAGCGAGAACTGGGCAAGCGAGGTCACGGTCGCATTCTCCCGCCAGCCCGTTGCCTGCCTGATCGCCGTCGAAAGCGGCAAGCTGCTGGGCTTTGCCTGCTATGACACGACAGCGCGCGGCTTCTTCGGCCCGACCGGCGTCGATCCCGAAGCGCGTGGCAAAGGCATCGGGCTCGCCCTCTTTTCCGGCTGCCTTCAGGCCATGAAGACGCTCGGTCACGCCTATGCCTTCATCGGCGACGCCGGCCCGGTCGATTTCTACGCCAAGTCCGCAGGCGCAATCGTCATCCCCGCCCCCGACAAGGGCATCTACGAAGGCATGCTGAGAAGCACGCCGAAATGACCATCTGATCCGGAGTTACAGAATTGTCCTCGACCCCGCTCGCCCTTTTCGTCGGCCTCCCGAATCCCACTATTTCGGATGATGAATTCGCCCTCTTTCGCGAAACCAATCCGCTCGGCCTGTTCGTCGGCCGGCGCAATCAGCGCGAGCCGGAGCAGACGAAGCGGCTGATCGACCGCTTCCGCGAAGCCGTCGGCCGCGACGACGCGCCTGTCTTCACCGACCAGGAAGGCGGCCGCGTTCAACATCTCGATGCCGGCCCCTGGCCGCTCTTCCGCAGTTTCGGCCAGTTTGCCGAACTCGCGCGCCGCGATTTCGATCTCGGCAAAAAAGCACTGCGCCTTTCCTCCCGGGCCATGGGCGCGATGATGACGGAACTCGGCCTTTCCAGCGGCTGCTCGCCCGTTCTCGACCTCGTCTTCGAGACGACGAGTGCGGTCATCGGCGCCCGCTCCTTCGGCCCAGATCCCGATTTCATCGCTGCCCTCGGCCGCGAGGTGGTCGATGGCCTGCTCGAGACCGGCAACATGCCCGTCATCAAGCACATTCCCGGCCATGGCCGCGCGACGCTCGACTCCCACAAGGAGCGTCCGGTGGTCCACGCCAGCCGCGAGACGCTCACCGCGACCGATTTCAAGCCCTTCGTGGCGCTGAAGGATACGCCCTGGGCGATGGTCGCTCATGTCGTCTACTCGGCCTATGACGCGGAGCTGCCAGCGTCCGTCTCGCCTGTTATGCACGACGTGATCCGCAAGGAGATGGGCTATGAGGGCGTGCTGATATCAGACTGCATCTTCATGGAGTCGCTCTCCGGCACCCTGCCGGAACGCGTCAAACAGGTGCTCGACGCAGGCTTCGACATCGCGCTCCACAGCCACGGCGACATTCCGGAAAGCGAAGCCGCCGCCAAAGCCGCCCGTCCGCTGACGGAAGCCGCCCTGCAGCGGATCGCCGCCGGCAAGGCCCGCCTCGGCAATCTCAAGGTCGATGTCCGCGCCGCCCACGCAGACGTCGAAGACATGTTTGCAAGCGCGCTGGTCTCCTGACCGGCACGTCATCTCTCACCACATAAGAAAAGGGGAATAACACATGAAAAAATATCTTCTCGCAGCCGCCGCCCTGACGCTGCTTTCGGGATCTGCCGTGGCGCAGACGATCCTCACAGTGAATATCGAGCCGGCGACGACCTGGGTTCGCAACTTCAATCCGTTCAACCAGACCTCGTCGCGCCAGTCCACGCTCGACTTCATCTACGAGCCATTGGTCATCTTCAACCGCTTCGACAGCAACAAGCCGGTCTATCGCCTGGCCGAAAGCTTCAAACTCTCCGACGACCTGAAGAGCATCGATTTCAAGCTGCGCCCGAACCTGAAATGGTCGGACGGCAAGCCGTTGACCGCAGCCGACGTCAAGTTCACCTATGATTACCTGAAGAAGTTCCCGGCGCTCGACTTCGTCAGCATCTGGACCTTCATCACCGATATCCAGGCGGTCGACGCCCAGACGGTGCGCTTCACGCTCGCCAATCCGAGCTCGCTCGCCGCCGAGCAGATCTCGCAACTGCCGATCGTTCCGGAACATGTCTGGAAGGACGTCGCCGATCCGGTCACCTTCGCCAACGAGACCCCTGTTGGCAGCGGCCCGCTGACGGAAGTGCCGCGTTTCACCGGCCAGACCTACGATCAGTGCCGCAACCCGAACTATTGGGATAACGAGCATCTGAAGGTCGATTGCATGCGCTTCCCGCAGCTTGCCGACAACAACCAGATGCTGACCGCAACGGCCGACGGCACGCTCGACTGGGGTGTCTCCTTCATTCCCGATATCGACAATGTCTACGTGTCCAAGGATCCGGCGCATTTCCACTACTGGTATTCGCCAAGCAGCATGGTCGCCTTCCTGTTCAACTTGGAAACGGCGAACGAGAACAACAAGAAGGCCTTCAACGACCTGAAGTTCCGCCGCGCCGTCTCGATGGCGCTCGACCGCAAGACGATGATCGACGTCGCCGGCTACGGCTATCCGACGCTGAACGAAGACCCCGGCCTGATGGGCGAGCTCTACAAGAGCTGGGCGGACCCATCCGTCAAGGCCGACTTCGGCAAGTTCGCAGCCTATGATGCCGACGCCGCCAAGGCCCTGCTCGACGAGGCGGGCTACAAGGACAAGGACGGCGACGGTTTCCGCGACAATCCCGACGGCACCAAGATCTCCTTCTCGATCATCGTCCCCAGCGCCTGGACCGACTGGATCGACACCGTCAACCTCGCCGTCGAAGGCATGCAGGCGGTCGGCATCGACGCCAAGATCGAAACGCCGGAGGAAGCCGTCTGGACCGGCAACCTCATCAACGGCACCTTCGATGCGGCGATCAACAGCCTGCCGGCATCGGCTTCGCCCTATTACCCCTACAAGCGCGCTTTCAGCGCTTCGGATAAGGGCAAGACCCGCTTCACCGCGCAGCGCTGGTTCTACCCGGAGGTCGAGAAACTCGTCACCGAGTTCACCCAGACCGCCGATCTTGCCAAGCAGAAGGACGCGATGAACAAGGCGCAGCGCATCGTCGCCGAAAACATGCCGATGATTCCGGTGTTCAACAATCCGAACTGGTATCAGTACAACACCAAGCGCTTCACCGGCTGGTCGACCAAGGAAAACCCCTTCGTCAATCCGTCGATCTCGCGGACCAATCCGGCACGCCTGCTGAATCTGCTCGCTCTCGAGCCGGTCAAGTAAGCATCACGATCTCCGGAAGCGGCGTAGAAAGCGCCGCTTCCGTCACGACGGAGTCCCCATGGCTTTCCTGCTTCGCCGCCTCGTCTTCTACATGGCAGCCTTCATCGCGGCAGCGACGACCAATTTTTTCCTGCCGCGGCTGATGCCGGGCGATCCGGTGCAGATCATGTTCTCGAGCGCCGGCACCGAATTGCCGCCGGAAAGCCTGCAGGCGTTGAAGCTCACCTTCGGCTTCGTCGACGGTCCGCTCTGGCAACAATATCTCACCTATCTCGGCAGCATCTTCACCGGCGATCTCGGCCGCTCGATCAAGTATTTCCCGCTGCCCGTCACCTCGGTGCTCGGCCATGCGCTCATCTGGACGGTGGGGCTGATGGGCACGGCCACCATCGTGAGCTTCGCGCTCGGCACCTTCCTCGGCATCGTCGCCGCCTGGCGTCGCGGCAGCAAGTTCGATGTCGTCGTCTCCGTCGGCGCGATCTTTGCCACCTCGGTGCCGGCCGTCGTCACCTCGCTGATCGTGCTCTTCATCTTCGGCTTCACGCTCGGCTGGTTTCCGAACGGTTATGCCGCCGACCCATCACTCGATCCGGCCTTCAGCCTGCAATATATCGGCAGCCTCGCCTATCATGGCATCCTGCCGATGGTGACGCTCTGCACCGTGCTGATCGGCGGCTTCACCGTCACCATGCGCAACAACATGATCAACCTGCTCGGCGAGGACTATATCGTCATGGCCCGCGCCAAGGGCCTTTCCGACCGGCATGTGATGCTCTGGTATGCGGCGCGCAACGCCCTGCTGCCGACCGTCTCCAGCCTTGCCATCGCCATCGGCACCATCCTCGGCGGTTCGCTGGTGACGGAGGTCGTCTATAACTATCCCGGCCTCGGCAATATTCTCTATCAGGCGATCCTCGCCCGCGACTATCCCGTCATCCAGGGCCAGCTCCTCATCATGACCGCGACCATGCTGATCGCCAATTTTATCGTCGACGTCAGCTATGTGCTGCTCGACCCGCGGCTGAAGGGAGCATGAGATGAAGAACCTGCTTCAAAACCGCAAGGCGCTGATCGGCCTCGTCATCATCGCTTTCATCGTCTTCGTCGCGATCGCAGCGCCCCTCCTGACGCAATACGACCCGGCCGCCCGCACCGGTCGACCGCACCAGGCGCCGTCACTCGACCATATTCTCGGCACCACGCGCATCGGCCAGGATGTCTTCGCCCGGCTGATCTACGGTGCCCGCACCTCGCTTGCCGTCGGCTTCGGCGCCGGCCTGCTGATCACTCTCGTCGGCACGGCACTCGGCATCATCTCCGGCTATCGCGGCGGCAAGACCGACGAGATCATCAGCTTCTTCACCAATATGGTGCTGGTCGTTCCGAACCTGCCGCTGCTCTTGGTGCTTGCCGCCTTCATCGGCCAGGCAAGCCCCCTCGTCATCGCTCTCATCCTCGGCGCCACCTCCTGGGCCTGGGGCGCACGCGTCACCCGTGCCGAAACGCTCTCCGTCAAGCAGAAGGATTTCGTCAAATCGGCCGAGATGATGGGTGAGCCGCAATGGCGCATCATGACATTCGAGATCTTTCCCAACGTGATTTCTATCGTCGGCATCAATTTCATCGGCAGCGTCATCTTCGCGATCATCACCGAAGCGACGCTGGAATTCCTCGGCCTCGGCGATCCGAGAGCGATCTCCTGGGGCACCATGCTCTACAACGCGCAGAAGGCCTCGGCCCTTTCGGTCGGCGCCTGGTGGGATATTCTCACCCCCTGCTTCGCGCTCGCCTTCCTCGGCATCGGCATGTCATTGCTGAACTTCGCCGTCGACGAGATCGCCAATCCACGGCTGCGCACCGGCAATCATCTGAAGCGCTGGTCCCTGCTCGTCCGTTCCGGGGAGGGCCGCCTGTGACGCAGCCGCTGCTCTCGGTGAGAAATCTGACAATCGATTATATCGGCGAGGAAAAGGATTTCCGCGCCGTCAAGGATGTCAGCTTCGATATCGCACCCGGCGAGGTCTTCGGCCTCGCCGGCGAATCCGGCTGCGGCAAGAGCACCATCGCTTTTGCCATCAGCCGCCTGCACAAGCCACCGGCGCTGATCCGCAAGGAAAGCCGCATCCTGCTCGATGGCCGCGACGTGCTCAGCCTCGACCGGCAGGCGCTCAGTGCGTTCCGCTGGCGCGAGGTCGCCATGGTCTTCCAGAGCGCCATGAACTCGCTGAACCCGGTGCTGCGCATCGAGACGCAATTCTACGACATGCTACGCACTCACAAGAACATGAGCCGCGTGGAAGCCCGCGAGCGCACCGCCGAGATGCTGACGCTCGTCGATATCGCGCCGGATCGCATGCGCGACTATCCGCACCAGTTTTCCGGCGGCATGCGCCAGCGCATCGTCATCGCCATCTGCATGGCGCTCGATCCGAAGCTCGTCGTCATGGATGAGCCGACGACGGCGCTCGACGTCGTCGTCCAGCGCGAAATCCTGCAGCGCATCAACGAACTGCGTCGCAGCTTCGGCTTTTCCGTGCTGTTCATCACCCATGATCTCGGGCTGATGGTGCAGTTCTGCGACCGCATCGGTATCATGCTCGCCGGCAAGCTGGTGGAGCAGAACACGGCCGAGGCGATCTACAGGACGCCCAAGCATGACTACACGAAAAAGCTCTGGGCCTCCTTCCCCTCGCTGCATGGAGGAGTGCTGCTATGACAGACGCCATTCTCGCACTCGACCAGGTGACGAAGACCTTCGGCCATGGTTCCGGAGCCGTGCATGCGGCACGCGCCATCTCGTTTTCGCTGCATGCCGGGCGGGCGCTGGCGCTCGTCGGCGAATCCGGCAGCGGCAAGACCACCTGCGCCCGCATGGCGATGCGCGAATATCTGCCGACATCCGGCCGGATTCTCTACAAGGGCCGGCCTGTCGAGGCGGCGAAATCCGCTGAGATCGCCCGTTACCGCCGGTCGGTGCAGATGATCTTCCAGGACCCCTTCGCCTCGCTGAACCCTGCCCACACCATCGCCCATCATCTTCGGCGGCCACTGAAGCTGCATCGTCCGGAGATCAAGGGGGCCGAGATCGACGTCGCGGTCCGCGAACTGCTGCAGCGCGTCAGGCTCGATCCCGATCTCGTCGCGCCAAAATATCCGCATGAACTCTCCGGCGGCCAGCGCCAGCGCGTCAACATCGCTCGCGCCTTGGCCGTCAAGCCGGAGGTAATCGTCGCCGACGAACCGACCTCGATGCTCGACGTCTCGGTGCGCCTCGGCGTGCTGAACCTATTGAACGAGATGAAGCAGGAGATGAATCTCGGCCTGCTCTACATCACCCATGATATCGCCACCGCCCGTTACGTCGCCGAGGACATCGCCGTGATGTATGCCGGCCAGATCGTCGAATGGGGCAGCGTCGCCAAGGTGATCGACAATCCGCTGCATCCCTATACCCGTCTGCTGCTCTCGGCCGTACCCGATCCGGATGTCCGCTTCGACGACCCGAAGGCCCGGCTGAGGCCCGACGAGGTGGAGGACATCCGCCGCCGCTCGGCCGTGCCGCAGGACAACATCGTCGAATTCGAGCAGGATCATTTCATGCGGATGATCTGAGGCCGGCTTGCTGGCCTCATCTAGTGCCCTATGCTAGGGGACGGTCTCTTTCATATGAGGCAAAACCGTCATGCTGCCCTGGATCCAGCTCGATTCCGCGACCATTCCCGGTGAAGGCGGCGAATTGCGGCTGAAGCAGCGCGGCAGCGAATTTTCGATCATGCTCGGCGCCAATGAGCTGATGAACAGCCGTCTCAGCGGCTCGGAGGAAGCGCTGGCAACACTTTCCTGGGAACGAATCAAGGCGCACCCGAAGCCAAGGATCTTGATCGGCGGGCTCGGCATGGGCTTTACCCTGCGCGCTGCTCTTGCCGTCCTTCCCGAAGATGCCGGCGTCATCGTCGCCGAACTGGTGCCTGCCGTGATCGCCTGGGCACGCGGGCCGATGGCCGAGGTTTTCCAGGGCTGCCTCGACGACCCGCGCGTCGGCATCCATCAGGGCGATGTCGGCGAGGCGATCCGTTCCGGTAAAGGCGCCTATGATGCGATCCTGCTCGATGTCGACAACGGCCCTGATGGCCTGACCCGCAAATCCAACGACCGGCTTTACGATTTCGCCGGCCTTCGCGCCGCCCGCGAGGCGTTGCGCGCCGGCGGCGTGCTCGCCGTCTGGTCGTCCGGTCCGGACCCCGATTTCACGCGGCGTCTCAAGGACAGCGGTTTTTCCGTCGATGCGGTCAACACACGCGCCAACGGCAAACGCGGCGGCGCCCGCCACGTCATCTGGCTGGCGGTCAAGCCGGCGAAATGACGTTCAAGCAGAAGCAATCCTCCGGGCGGCATCGATGGCACGGCGAGCGCCGGAGCGCAGCTGCGCTGTCTCGGCACCGGCAATGACCAGATCGAAGCCGAATTTCAGCAGCTCGCCGGCCCGCTCGCCGTCCCCGGCGAAGGCGCAGGCGAATTTGCCGTGGGCGCGGCAGCGCGAAACCGCATGCTGCATGGCGCTGTCGATCTCGGCGGCGTTCGGTGCCACCTGGTCGCCGTTCGATAGGGCGATCGAAAGATCGGAGGGACCGATGAAGATGCCATCGATGCCGGCAACGCCGAGAATGTCGTCGATCGCCTCGAGTGCTGCCCGGGTCTCGACCATGGCGATGGCGACTGTGAGCGCGTTGGCGTTTTTCAGATAATCATCGGCCGACAGGCCGGTATGGTTCAGCGCCAGCGACGGTCCCCAGCTGCGGTCACCAAGTGGCGGGTATTTCGTGGTCTTGACGAAGGCTTGCGCGTCTTCGGCCGAATTGATCATCGGTGCGATGATGCCGGAGGCTCCGGCATCGAGCAGGCGCGAGGCGGAAGCGAAATCACCGACCGGTATGCGTGCCAGCGCCGGCTTGCCGGCAAGCCGCACCTGGGCGACGGCGTTCGCTGCCGAGGGCATGTCCCACATGCCGTGCTGCATATCCAGCACGATGGTGTCGAAGGCCTCCTGCGCCAGGTGATTGGCGAGCGTGGCGTCGGGAATACCGATCCAGGCGGAGATCATGCCGCCCTGGTGGTTCCTGATCCGTGCCGCGAAACCGTCGATTTCCGCTGCGCTCATGCCATTCTCCTCAGTTCATTGGCTCGATCAGAAGGGTTCACGGCCTCATCCTCTCCGGTGTAGCCGCGAAAGGACGATCATGACCACGACTCCCAGTCCCGCCAGGATGGCTCCCCAAAGGATCCAGATCGTTTGCCTGATCATGAAGCTGGACGACGGATAGGGAAAATAGCCACTTCCCTGGCCGATCCAGATCAGTCCGAAGATGATCATAAGCACTCCGAGAACATATCCGATCGTTCGCCACATGCTTCAGCCGCCTTCCCTATCGATTCGATCCCACAATGGCGACCGGCGTCGTTCATGACAAGGCTTCTCCTGGGCACAAACGTCGGCGTTGAGGCGTGGTGAGCCGCAAGGCTGCTGCTAGCCACCCAGATCGGCGGTGCATCCATGTGGCGCTTTTGAAATCCCGATACAGACCAGGAGAACGAGATACACCCGCCCACTTACCGAATGCCCTCTCTATTACTCATGTTGCATAGATCGCTAGCAAGCCACGATCCAGTACGGGAGGAAGAACTCCATCGAATCTCGCAAATCCGAAGGAATCACAACTCGCTGAAATCACTCAATTCTTTTTGAGGCAGCCTCTCATGCGCTTCAGCAACCCAGCCATGGTCATAGTGATTATTGCTGTACGCCCAATGAATGACTTTAGATTCGTGAAAATATCAATCACTATGAGTCGCGTACGATCCCAACTAACGAGTCCAAGGCCGAACCATATTGCTTGGCTTTTCTTTGGTCTCTGATGATGTTTCACGCGAATTCTGCTGGGTAGAGCACGCCGGACATTGCCGTGCTGGAGTTTGGATGAAAAAGGTGGCGCCATGACCCATATTGCACTTCGCTCCCTAGCCAAGGGACTGGGTTCCTTTGTCCTTCCGCAACTGCGAAATACGCACGTAGAAGGGGGCACTGCTTCTGCGCGCCACTGTTATGACCTTTTCTTTCGCCACTACGGTCACCTAGCGCCTTGGCTGAACGGCAAAAGACCTGAAGTATTGGTCGAGGTCGGCCCCGGAAGTTCGCTTGGCGTTGGGCTTGCCGCACTGCTTGCGGGCGTCGACACGTACATCGGGCTGGATTTGCAAGACCACCGGAGCATCGAGCACGATCTTGAAGTGCTGAACGGTTTGATTGAACTCTTCGGCGAGCGGGCCGCATTTTGGGATAACACCGTATCGGGCGACATCTTTTTTCCGCCGTCACCGACAAACTTCGCCTGGGATCGGATAGATGGGATCGTGCAACAGCGCCTCAGTGGGGAGGCAATCGACGCGCTGAAGGCGGACCTCGTGAATGGCAGCGAACGATTAAAGTTCGTCGCACCATGGACCGATTTCAACGTACTGCAGGCGGGTGTGGCTGACTGGCTGATGACGCATTCAGTCATGGAGCACGTGGACAACCTCGTTGATACCTATATCGCTATTGCCCGGTGGCTGAAGCCAGGAGGGTTTGCGACGCACCTGATCGACTTCCAATCTCACGGTCTGTCAAGCGACTGGAATGGGCACTGGATTTTGAGCGCGCCCACGTGGACGATGATGCGTGGACGACGACCCTACCTGATAAATCGGAAGTGGCGCAGCCATCACATCAATCTGATGCAGGAGAGCGGCTTCGAAATCCTTGCGGAACTCCAGTACATCCGTACGGACGGACTAGGACGGAAGGAATTTCGAACGCCGTTCACATCAATGCCAAATGGTGACGAAAAAGTTGCGATGAGTTTCTTTGTGACGAGAAAAATCGGCTAAGAGTCGGACTCGAAAAGGCTTCAACTATACCCATATCTTGCGAGGCGTCTGGTGAGCATGCGGATGTGGCGATGGTTATCCGGGATAACCGCCGTCAGAGCCCTTCCGCCATGCGGCGCGGCTCGAGCTAGCCGACCTTCCCCGCCTCGTTCACCAGCCAGGCACTGAGCCTTTCGCTGTGTGCGCTTGGAGACCGCGGCGGCACCAGCCAGTAACCGCGGTCCTGCGCTTCCAGCGGCGGGCCAGCTTCGACAAGCATGCCCGCGGAAAGCAGCGTATCGACGAGCCCCATCCAGCCGATCGCCACGCCCTGGGCGCTCAACGCCGCCTGAACGACCAGCGAGTATGTGTTGAAGCTGATATCGCCGCGGCCGGCATTGATGTCGCGGAGGACGGAGAATTCGGTCAAATAGCCGCGCCAGTCGAACCAGGGTGATGGCAGCGGCGTGTCGAGATGGATCAGAACCGCCTTGGCAAGCTGCCGCGGATCGCCGAACGGGCCGTTGCGATCGAGAAATTCCCGCGTGCAGACGGGCACGACCTTTTCCCGCAACAGCAGCGTCCCGATGGCGCCGAATTCCGCCCGCGTGCCGAAAACGACCGCGACATCGGCCTCGTCACGAAAATCGGCCGCAAATCTCTGCGTTGCAACGATCTGTATATCCGTTTCCGGATGAAGAAGACGAAAGCCATCCATGCGCGGGATCAGCCAAAGCGATGAGAAGGCATAGTCGGTTCTGAGCCGGACGACCGGCCTTTGGGCCTCGGCATGGAAACTACGGGCGAGTGCATCGATATCACCGACCGCCTTGGCGGCAACTTCAAGAAGCCGCTCGCCTTCCGCGGTCAGCGCCACGCCGCGATGCTGGCGGCGCAGCAGGCTGACGCCGAACTGCTCCTCCAGCCGGCGGATCTGGTAGCTGACGGCAGGCTGGGTCAGCCCGAGAAGCGTTGCAGCTGCCGAAAAACTCCCGAGTCTCGCGACCTCGACGAAGATGCGCATCCATCCAAGCTCAATCGGGTGGTCTGGCATAAAAATTCCTTTAGGCACCCATCGAAAAAAGCTGTCTTTACAACCACGATAATAGGCGTTTCAATAAAATCTTCAAATAGCATAGGAGAAACCGGATGGCGCGCCCGAATATTCTCATTCTGATGGTGGATCAGTTGAACGGGACCTTCTTTCCCGATGGGCCGGCCGATTTCCTGCATGCGCCGCATCTGAAATCCTTGGCGGAACGTTCCGTGCGTTTTGCCAATACCTATACGGCAAGCCCGCTCTGCGCACCGGCGCGGGCCTCCTTCATGTCCGGACAATTGCCGAGCCGGACGCGCGTCTACGACAATGCGGCGGAATTCGCCTCTGACATTCCGACCTATGCGCATCATCTGCGCGCTGCCGGATACCAGACGGCGCTTTCCGGCAAGATGCATTTCGTCGGCCCCGACCAGTTGCATGGCTTCGAGGAGCGCCTGACGACGGACATCTACCCCGCCGATTTCGGCTGGACGCCCGACTATAGCAAGCCCGGCGAACGCATAGACTGGTGGTATCACAATCTGGGTTCAGTCACCGGTGCCGGGATTGCCGAGATCACCAACCAGATGGAGTATGACGACGAGGTCGCCTACCACGCCGCCCGCAAGCTGTTCGATCTCTCGCGCGGACACGACGAGCGCCCCTGGTGCCTGACCGTCAGCTTCACCCATCCGCATGACCCTTATGTCGCGCGCCGCAAATTCTGGGACCTCTATGAGGATTGCCCGGCACTTGACCCTACGGTTGCTCCGATTGCCTTCGAGCAGCAGGACCCGCACTCGCAGCGTCTGATGAAAGCCTGCGATCACGACGCTTTCGACATCAGCGATGAGCAGATCAGGCGGGCAAGGCGCGGCTATTTCGCCAATATCTCCTATGTCGACGAGAAGATCGGCGACATTCTCGGCGTCTTGGAACGAACCCGCATGGCCGAAAACACCATCATCCTGTTCGCGTCCGACCATGGCGACATGCTCGGCGATCGCGGCCTCTGGTTCAAAATGAACTTCTTCGAAGGATCGGCCCGCGTTCCGCTGATGATCGCGGCACCCGGCTGGAAGCCCAAACGGATCGACCAGCCCGTCTCCACCCTCGACGTGACGCCGACGCTGGCGGGTCTTGCCGGGATCGATATCGCCTCGCTGAAACCATGGACCGAGGGCGAGGATCTCGCAGCGCTTGCCGAAGGCACCGGCAGCCGCAGCCCTGTGCCGATGGAATATGCCGCGGAGGGTTCCGAAGCGCCGCTCGTCTGTATCCGGGACGGACGATACAAGCTCTCGCTCTGCGAGAAGGATCCACCGATGTTGTTCGATCTCGAGACCGATCCTAGGGAATTCGACAATCTGGCGGCAGACCCGGCGCATGCCGAGATCTTGGCAAGGCTTGTCGAACAGGCCGGACGACGCTGGAACCTTTCCGATTTCGACGCAGCCGTGCGCGAAAGCCAGGCGCGCCGCTGGGTGGTCTATGCGGCGCTGCGCAATGGAGCCTATTATCCGTGGGACTATCAGCCGCTGCAGAAGGCCTCGGAGCGCTATATGCGCAACCACATGGATCTGAACGTGCTGGAGGAAAACCAAAGGTTCCCTCGCCAGGAATGAGCAAGAAGCACTTCTGATTTAAACCGTCTTGCGCGCCGGCGCCTTGCGCAGGAAATCCTCGATGAACGCCTTCTGCAGCAGGATGCCATCCCATTCATCCGGGAAGAAGGGCGAGTCGTAGATCAGCGTGAAGGGACCGGCGTAACCGGCCCTCTCGCACATATCCAGGCACGTGCGGTAATCCTCGGCATCGAGGCCGGTAGCGCCGTAATCGGCCTTGGCATGGCAGATTTCTGCCCGGCCCATGATGTCGGCAAGGCCTTCATATTTGACCGGCGCCGGCCAGTTGCCGAGGTCGCCGTTGAGGCCGACCTTGCCGTCCAGCCGGTCCAGCAGCCAGTTCATTTCGATCGGCGACGGCAGCAGATCGAACCAGTTCTCGACGACGACGCGCACGCCGCTGCCTTCCGCCTTTCCGGCCAGCCAGTTCAGATGACGGGCGGCGCGGGTAAGGTTTTCCTCCGTCGGCTTCTGCTTGCCGGCAATGACGCGCATCCTCTGCGCCCCGAGGGCTGCGGCGATGTCAATCCACTCCGCCATCCATTTGACATCGCGTTCGGCCGTCTCCGGATGGCTCGGATCACCGTCCTCGACGAGCAGCGTCTGGAAGAGCACGTTCGAGGCCGCCATTGCGTCACGCAATTCGCCTATATAGGCGGTATCGAGGCTCGTCAGATGAAAGGAACAGATCTCCAACCGGTTGACGCCGCGCGCCGAGAGCGCCGCCGGCACGTCGATCAGTGCCGCGGCGCCGGGGCCATAGGGTTCTTTCGCCGCAGCACTTTTGTCAGGATCTGGGCTATAGGCATAAACGGCGCCGAGCAGCCGATGCAGCGACCATGTCGAAACCGCGAAACGTCCGTTTTGCAAAACCTGCACTTGCTTTCCTCCTGCATCTCCTCATGCCATCAATGGCAACTAAATCCGGCCGGTTCAATTGCCAATTCAGGCAAAATCGTCGCGGATGACCGGCTCGGCGGCAAGAGCAATCCCCAGCAGCGCTTCATCGCGATGGGCGGTGGCCGAAAGCAGCAGGCCGACCGGCATGCCAGCCTCGCCGGTGCCGCAGGGAATGGAAACGCCGCACCAGTCGAGGAAATTGCCGAGCGCAGTGTTGCGCAACGTCTTGTTGTTCGTCGCGAAGAACAGCTCGTCATCCTGCTCCAGCGGTCCGATCGGTGGAGCGACATGGGCAACAGTGGGAAAGGCGAGCAGCCGGTCGCCGACCAGGCGCTCGACATCGGCGATCAGGCGGCGGCGCGCCTCGAGGATCGCCAGGTAATCCGGCAGCGTCGTCTTGCTTCCGAGACGGGTACGCATGACGACACGATGATCCATCTTGTCAGCGTCCGGTCCGGCCAAGCGTTCGCGGTGAAGTGCGAAAGCCTCCGCCGTGACCAGCGGACCATATCTCGTCATCAGATCGAATATCTCGTCAAAGGCGGGAATGACGGTGCGGGCAACATGGGCGCCGGCCTTTTGAAGACGTTCCAAAGCGGCCTCGAACGCGGCGACGACGCCGGGTTCGGCGCCGTCGAAGACGACGTTTTCGGGCACGATGAGTTCCAGCCCTTGCAACGGGCGTTCAATGACCGCGGGCGCCGTCAATCCGCGCATCGCCGCATCGATCCAGACCGCGTCCCTGACGCTGCGGCAGAGCGGCCCCAACGAATCCAGGCTCTTTGCCAGCGGATAGACGCCTGCCATCGCGTGGCGGCCGCGTGTCGCCTTATAGCCGACGATGCCGTTGAAGGCGGCGGGAATACGCACCGAGCCGCCGGTATCGGTGCCCATGGCGACCGGAACCAACCCGGCCGCGACGACGACGCCGGCACCCGAGGACGAGCCGCCGGGAATCCGTGGGAGATCGGTGCCGCACGGATTTACCGGCGTGCCGTAATGCGGATTGATGCCGAGGCCGGAAAAGGCGAATTCGCTCATATTGGTGCGCCCGACGGCGACCATGCCCGCCTGCTTGAGCAAAGCGACAACAGCCGCATCGCGCTTGGCCGGCATGTCCTTTGCCAGAACGACGGAACCCGCCGTCGTCGGCAAGCCTTCGATGTCGAAAAGATCTTTCCAGGCGATCGGAATGCCGTCCAGCAATCCAAGCGAGCGCCCTTCCCGCAGGCGTCGTGAAGAAGCGCGCGCCTCCTCCATCCCCCGGCTTTCGAGCAGAGTGGTGAAAACCGCCTTGTAGGCAGGGTTTGCGATGGAATCGAAAACCGCCTCGGCCACCTCGACCGGGTCGGCCGCGCCACCTTGAATGAGGACCGAAAGTTGCGCGACCGACATCGCGCCGAAGGATTTGCTCATGGGACTATCCAGAAGAAAGATGTTCCTCTCTGGACTACCCCGGATCATTCCGGTGAACCAGAGCTTCACGATATTTTGCGTTTATTGGTACGATTTTTTGAACACTGCGTTTGAATATCGCCCCTTCAATTGCCACGATCGAAGACACACATGCTGCACGCATGCGGAAGCGGTTCGGCACGAGGGTGAGAGTTTGCTCTAGAGAGACCGGCGCCGCATGTGTTGCAGGAGTAATTAAAATGACAGATTGTGAAACTTTAAGCCGTCGCCAGGATATGGTGACCCTTCATGTAAAAGAGGACGAAACCGCCGGTTTAGGCGAGCGCGATTATGTGGAACATGTCCGCGCACAGAAACTTTCGGCCTTCGAACGCATTGTCGTGGTCGGAGCGCTGGTTCTCTTGAGCTTTGCGGGTTTTGCCGCATATTCTTCCGGCAATACAGACCCGATGACGACATCGGCCATTGCCGCCCCGGCCGGCGATAACATGCCGCAGCATCCGGCCTACGGCCATTGCCGCGACAGCAGCCCCTACGCTGAGAGGGTCTGCTAACAGGAAAGCCACCGCATAATTCCTAAAATTATGCGGTAATTTAAAGTGCTACAGCGTCCTTTGCGCGTCTCAAAAGACGCACGGCGCTGTAGATCGCCGGGCATGGAGACCTTGAGCCCAGGCTGCATTGACAGCGGGAAGGGAAAAGAACCATGGCCGGTGATGTCGATTATAATCTCGATCGCTTCATCGATGCTCAGAATGGCGTCTATGAACAGGCGCTTTCAGAGCTGAAAGCCGGGCGCAAGACCTCCCATTGGATGTGGTTCATCTTCCCGCAAATCGCCGGCCTCGGCACGTCGGCGATGGCCGAAAAATATGCGATCCGCTCGGCCGAGGAAGCCGGCGCCTATCTCGCCGATCCCATTCTCTCAAGCCGGCTGCTGCGCTGTGTCGAGGCGATTTTGTCCGTCGGCGGCCGCTCGGCGCATGAAATTCTGGGCTCACCCGACGACCTCAAGCTACGCTCGTCGATGACCTTGTTTGCCGCGATCAGCGACCATGGTTCGCCCTTCCACCGGGCGATCGAGCATTTCTATCAGGGAAAATTCGACGAGCGGACGATAGAGATCCTTGGCGCGGATTAACGGCCCGGCCTGCTCTCCAGCGTAGCAATCTCCTCGGAGATCTCGCTCAACCGCTGACGTAGATCGATGTCGGTGCCATCATCGACCTCTTCCTCGCCGAAGCAATAGCGCGCATCATGAAGCTCCAGCTTGGCTTCGAGCTCGGCGCGTTTGTCATATAGGCGCTTGAGATAGACGTAGTTCATCTCCCTGCCTCCACATCGCCCCGGTGAGGGGAAAACGGCATGGAAGCGGTAAGGTTCCCCCCGCTGATAATTCAGCGATTGAAAGTGCTACAGCGTCCTTTGCGCGTCTGAAAAGACGCGCGGCGCTGTAGAGAGGGCGGTCAGGCGAAAGAAGCGATCGCCGCGTGGCAGGCCTTGGCGAAATGACCGCAGCAGCCGGCAGCGCCCATGGCCTGGCGGCTGACGCGGGCACCCTCGAGCAGCAGCGTCAACGTATCGGCAAGAAGCTGGGGTTCGCGCGCGCCGGCCGCCGAACAGAGCGCGGCCAAGCGATCACGCTGTTCGGCCTTGTGCCGCTCGATCATTTCGTGGGCGGGATGGCCCTCGCCCTTCAGCTCGATGGCGGCATTGGCGAGATCGCAGCCGGCGGGCTCGCCGTTCAGACACTGCGCCCGCAGTTCCACCCAGGCGTCCAGTTGGGCGCGCGGATTGCCGGGATAGGCCGCTTCCAGATCGCGCCAGATGGTACCCGCCTTTTCGGAGGCGCGGCGCAGCGTTTCGCAGACGAGTTCGTCCTTTGAGCCGAAATGCCGATAGAGCGTCATCTTGTTGGTCAGAGCAGCGTCGGCAATGGCGTCGACGCCGATGCCGCGGATGCCGCGCTCGCGGAAAAGCTCCGAGGCGGTCGAGACGATACGCTCCCGCGGCGGGATGCGATCTTCTGGAACGGCTGCGGAGATTTCATTCGAAGTTTCTGATTTTTTTGCGGACCTAGTCCTTGACATCAATGTGACCGATCGGTAACAAATGCATTGTTACTTACCGGTAACACCACTTAACGCGAAAGTCAATGCCGAGGGCATGGCAGCGGAAAGTGCAACACGGGCGACCGCCCACGAAAGGAGGACAACCATGACAAAGACCAGAGATGACCTGACGATATCCGAAGCCCTTCGCGACCCCCTGATTGCCATGGTGTTGCGCGCCGACGGCGTGAAGCTTGAAGACTTCAAGCAACTCCTGGAGACGGCCGCCCGCAAACGCGAACCGCGCTCGACTTCGGTGGGCAATATGATCGGAGCACTCGCAAACCGCGCCAATCTGCCGGCCATGCCCTGCTTCGGCTGACATACCGCCTGAATAGCTTGGGGATCTCTCCCTGCCCCCGTCAAGGGCTGCCGTCATAACCTGACGGCGGCCCTTGACGCTTTAGAGGATCGGCTTGCCGCCGGTGACCGCGATTGTCGTGCCGGAGACGTAGCTCGACAGGGGATCGGCCAGCATCACATAAGCCGTCGCAAGCTCGGCCGGCTGGCCGGGTCGTTTCATCGGCACCTGCTTGCCGAAATTGCTGACGCTTTCTTCAGGCAGTGTCGAAGGGATGAGCGGCGTCCAGATTGGTCCGGGCGCCACCGCATTGGCGCGAATGCCTTTCTCGGCCAGAAGCTGGGCAAGGCCGGCGGTGAAATTCTGGATCGCGCCCTTGGTTGTCGCATAGGCAAGCAGCGTCGGGTTTGGACTGTCCGAATTGATCGAGGCCGTGTTGATGATGGCGCTGCCGGGTTTCATATGGGCGACGGCTGCCTTGGTCAGGTAGAACATCGAATGGATGTTGACCTTGAAGGTCAGCTCCCATTCCTCGTCGCTGATCTCGTCAATGCTCTTGAAGCTTGCCTGATGCGCGGCGTTGTTGACCAGAATGTCGATACCGCCAAGTTCCTTGACCGCCGTCTCGACGATCTGCCGGCAGTGGGCCGGATCCTGGATGTCACCGCTGACGAGGATAGCCTTGCGTCCGGCCTGCTCGACGAGCCGTTTCGTCTCATCGGCATCCTCATCCTCGTCGAGATAGGAGATCACCAGATCGGCACCCTCCCTGGCGTAAGCGATTGCCACCGCCCGACCGATGCCGCTATCGCCGCCGGTGATGATCGCCCGCTTGCCTTTCAACCTGTCGGCGCCGCGATAACTCTCCTCGCCGTGATCGGGAATAGGATCCATCTGCGCGGTAAAACCAGGCATCGGCTGTTTCTGGGATGGAAAAGGGGGTGTCGGGTAATTTGGCATCATGACCTCCTGTGTTCAGGGGGCAAACTCAGGCTAAGACTTGTTGTTCCAGCGGCCTTGCGGCAGTTTTGTTTTCGGACTAAAATGACTAGAAAATTGGTCATCAAGAGGGTGTCATGGCGAGTGTTAATTTAGCGGAAGCCAAGGCCCATCTCAGCGAATTGCTCAATCGCGTCGAAGCCGGCGAAACCGTCGAGATTTTGCGCCATGGCAAGCCGGTGGCGCAGCTCGTGCCCGTCAAGACGCGCAAAAAACCGGTCGATGTCGCGCGGCTGAAGGCATTGACCGCCTCGATGAAGCCGCCGGCCAAGCCGGTCGATTCCGCGGCCTGCATCCGCGACATGCGCGACAATGATCGCTACTGATGCTTTATATCGACACATCGGTCCTCGTCGCCGCCTGGACGATAGAAACCCGCACGGACGACGTGCAGCAATGGCTGGCAGCGCGTCAATCCGAGGAGATCGCGGTCAGCGGCTGGACGATTACCGAATTTTCGAGTGCCATCGCGCTTAAGGCGAGAAACGGACAGCTCGATCCGGACGATCGCAGCAAGGCTTTGGCGCTGTTCAAGGAGCAATGTTCGACGTCCTTCGAGCTCCTGCCCATATCGCGGTCGCACTTCATCGAAGCGGCACGAATGCCCGATCAATTTAATATCGGTCTTCGCGCCGGTGATGCTCTGCATCTCGCTGTCGCGATCGGCAGCGACGCCACGCTCGTCACGCTGGACAAGGGGCTGGCAAAAGCTTGCAGCATCGTCGGTGCGCATTATCGGCTGTTATGAAGTGGACGATATCGTGGGTATCACTCAGCCTCCCATACGATCAACCTGCAAAATGTTGCGATTTGCCACAGCGACAACTATGCCATAGTAATGTAACATGATCGCAGTTTTCATGAGGTGCGTGGAATTGGACGGAAAAACATCATCCGCAGTTTACTCCGAAGATGAGGGCGTTGCCAGCGAGGCCGATCGCAAGGGGGCACGCCGCGCGCGTGTCAGCGGCATCGACCGGGCGCTTCAGGTGATCGATCATCTTTATGAGACCGGATCGCCCGCCGGCGTCTATGCGATCGCCAAGGCTGTGAAGGCGCCGCTTTCGACCGTTTACGTCATCGTCGACGATCTCGTCGAGAAGAACATGCTGACGCGGCAGACGGACGGCTCGATCTGGCTCGGCGCGCGGCTCTACCACTACGGCCTTGCCTACGCACGGTCATTGGATTTCATGAGCATCGCCACCCACGAAATGCACGATCTCTGCCGCCAGGCCGGCGAAACCGTGCAGGTCTGCGGTCGCGACGGCGACTATATGCTGGTGCTCGCCATGGCCGACGGCCCGAGCCACTTCCAGGTGGCCTCCCGTGTGGGCACCCGGGTGCCGCTCAATTGGACGGCCTCCGGCCGCCTGCTCGTCGGCCACCTGCCCGAGCAGGAGCGCATCGAACTGTTCAAGCGCTGCGCCCGCTCTTCACCGACCGGCCGCGCCGAGATCGATCCGGGTACGCTATCGGAAGCCGCCGGCAAAGCCTTCGAGTCGCGCTTGTCGATCCAGGCGGGGGAATCCGATTATGCGGTTGCCTGCATCGCCTCGCCGATCTGCGATCGCGATGGCCAGTGCGTCGCCACCATTTCCATCGTGCTGCCGGAACAGAAGGCCTTTTCCGACGAGAACCACTATACGGCCCATGTGCGTAGTTCAGCGGAACGCATCGAAAAGCTGATGGGCTGGCGCAACCGCTGAGCATTGCACTTTTCAGCGGATCCTACCTGTAGGAATAGCCGTGGCTGTGGCGCACCAGCTTGCGCGCCCGCGGCACATAGCGGCTGGCGGCAAAGGCATCGGCGCCCATCACGGCATAGCGCGGCTCGAACAGCTTGTTGAGGACCGAGACGTCGCCGTTGGAATCCGTCGCCTCGAGATCGGAATCGACCAGATCGAAAACGGTGAATTCCGCTTGCGAGCCGACCGAAAGCCGGTTCTCCATCGACAGCTTGATGACGGATGCCGGCGCATGGGTGACGGCTTCCACCACCTTGTCGAAAGGCATGCCGACGCTGAGCAGCTTCGACATCGTCGTCGCCAGGTCCCAGACCGGGAAGTTCATCGAATGGCCGTGCAGGTCGGTCGAGATCGAGAACGGCAGAAGCCCGCGCGCAATCGCCGCTTCGGCGACCTTGAAGGAGAAGGAGGCGCCGCCATGGCCGATGTCGAGACGGATGCCCTCGGAGGCGCAGCGCTCGGCGAGATTGAAGAGGTCCTCGTCTTCCATGATGCTCGACCCGGCCTTGCCGTTGAAGCAGTGCGTGACGACGTCGCCGGGGCCGAGGATCTCGAGCACTTCGTCATAAAGCGCCGGCGGCTCGCCGACATGCACCATCATCGGCACTTTCAAAATCTTGGCGATCTTCTTGCCAAGCTTGACCGGCGTGACGCCCCAGGATCCGGTGATGACATGGCTGGCGCGCACCTTGATGCCGACGATGTGCTCGCTGTTTTCGGCATAAACTTCGAGGATGCGGTCGAGATCGATATCGCGGATATCCCGCAATTCCGCAACGCGGTTGCAGGCCACAAGACCGATCGAGCCGAGATTGAGGAAGGCCTTGATGCGCTCGCGCGAGGGCTCGATGATATATTCGCGGAAGCCATGAAAATTTGCCTCACCGGCCGAACCGGCATCGACCAGCGTGGTGACGCCGCGCTCGACGCCGCATTCGGACGGACGGATGGAAATATCAGTGCCGCCATGCCAGATATGCACGTGCAGGTCGACCCAGCCGGGCGAAATGAAGGCGCCCTTGCCGTCGATGCGCGTCACATCCTGCGAGACTGAAAGGGACGAACCGATCTCGGCGATCCTGCCGCCGGCATTGACGAGAATGTCGATTGCCCCCTCGGATGTGCCCGCACCGAAAGCGATCGGTTTGACATTGGTGAGGAGAAGCGGCTTCTTCGCCTGGTCGCCGGGCATGACATGCATTCCTTTCGAAGTCTCGGACCGGGATCGCTCCTCGGTCATCCGTCTGCGGGTTGCTCTGGAAGAGTAATGAGGAAGCTAGAGATGGCGCCTCAGGGCACCGCATTGCCATAATTCCATAATTATGCTATATAAGTCTTTATAATAGAATAAAGCTGAGGACGCCGCTGTCAAGAAAAATGACGTGGCCGTCACCACTGAGGAACGTAAGCGGTGCGCTCCTTCCGAAGCGCGCCCGTTTCGAAGATCCGATAAATTCGCGTTTGTTTTCAATCTCGAAGGATCGAATAGTCAAGCCGTTCCAGGTGATCCGGATCGGCGATGGCGTCGATCGCGGCGATCCTGCCATCGGCGATCGTCAGCGCCACCACCACGCGGAGCTGGCCCTGGATCTCCACGACGAATCCGAGCTCACCGTCGACGACGGCGATTTCTGCCGCCTGCGCCCGACCCTTGAAGGCTTCGGCCACGTGAGCTGCGCCGCGCATTTCGCCAATGGTGCCGAAGCGGGCCGCCGTCGCATCGGGCCGGAAGACGACGTCAGGGGCAAGCACCGCGATTAACGCCTCCAGATCGCCGTTGCGCGACGCCGTCAGAAAGGCCTCGGCGATCGTCCGCTTGCGGCCGAGATCGACATCAGGTGCCTCGTCCAAACCCTGCACCCGGCGGCGGGCGCGGCTCGCGAGCTGGCGGGCGGCCGCGGACGAGCGGCCGATGATCGGCGCGATCTCGTCGAAGGGCAGGTCGAACATGTCGTGCAGCACGAAGGCGACGCGTTCGGCGGGCGCCAGCGTCTGCAGCACGACGAGCAGTGCCAGACCGACCGAATCGGCAAAGGCGGCTTCGCGCTCGGGATCGTCCGTCGGATCGGCGATCCCACCATGGACGGGCACCTCCAGCGGTTCCTCGCGCCGGGTCTTGCGGGCGCGCAGCATGTCGAGGCAGATGCGCGCCACCACCGTCGTCAGCCAGCCGCCGAGATTGCCGACCCCTGTCGTATCCGTGCGGCTGAGCCGCAGCCAGGCCTCCTGAACGGCATCATCAGCCTCGCTGCGTGAGCCGAGCATGCGATAGGCTGCGGCCCTCAGATGCGCTCTGTTCGCCTCAAACTCATCGGCCAGCCATTTTTTCTCGTCCATTTGTCACATTCCTCCGCTGCGTTCCGTCAAAGCCATGACGAATGAAACCCGGCCGATGTGACAGCGCCGGCGGATCGTCGAACAACAGTAAACGCATCAAGGAGACATACCATGCAGGAGAGAATGGGAAACCCCGCCCTCGTCCTTCCCGCGGCCATGCAGGCGCTCAATGCGCTCAGCAAGGTGCCGGTCGAAACCGGCCTTTCGCCGAAGCTGCTCGAACTCGTCAACCTGCGCGCCAGCCAGATCAACGGCTGCAGCGTCTGTGTCGACGGTCATCCTCGTATTGCAAAGAAGCTCGGCGAAACCGACGAAAGGCTATTCGCCATCGGCGCCTGGCGCGACTCGCCCTATTTCAGCGACGCCGAACGCGCAGCCCTTGCGCTGACCGAGGCAGTCACCCGTGTCAGCGACCGCGCCGATCCGGTGCCTGATGATATTTGGGACGAAGCGACCCGGCATTATGACGGCAGGAGCCTTGCGGCACTCGTCATCGCCATCGCCAACATCAATGTCTGGAACCGGCTGAACATCGCCACCCGCCAGATCGCCGGGGCCTGGAAGCCGTAAACGGCGGGACGCCGGCAGCGCGTCACCCCTGCGCTGCCGGCAACCATTCATCCCTAATCAGCATGACTTCAGACCATGCGAAACAATCGGTCGTTCAGATGATGCCGCCGCCGCCGGCAGCGGATGCCGGGCGCTCGGCCGCCACTTGTCTGCGATAGCCGCTGGCGCGATAGACGACGATCGGGTCGATCGCGCCGCCGGCCCTGCGTCGGGCTTCGGCGAGGATCGGCTCGACATCGGCGCGATAGGCGCGCTTCAACGTTTCCGATGCCATCAGCGCGTCGTTGTCGTCCTGGTAACCGGAGAGCGCCTTGCGGTCGACGAGCAGCGCCTGTGCATAAGCACGGCGGATTTCGTTGGCGCTGTTGATCAGGCTTTCGATCGGGTCGGTGACATTGTGCGACTGGTCGATCATATGGGCCGGGTTGAAGTCATTGACGCCGCGCTGCTCGGCATCGACCAGTTCGTTGAAGACGAGGAACAGCCGGTAGGGATCGATCGCGCCGGCGTCGAGATCGTCGTCGCCATATTTCGAATCATTGAAGTGGAAACCGCCGAGCTTGCCGAACTGGATCAGGCGGGCGACGATCATCTCGATATTGGTGTTCGGCGCATGGTGACCGAGATCGACGAGGCAATAGGCCTTGGGGCCGAGCGTCTGAGCGATCAGGTAGTTGGTGCCCCAATCCTGCACGATGGTGGAATAGAAGGCCGGCTCGTACATCTTGTGCTCGGAGAACAGCTTCCAATCATCAGGCAGTGCCTTGTAGATGTCCGCCATCGAGGCGAGGTAACGCTCGAAAGCCTTGGTGAAATGGCTCTGGCCGGGGAAGTTCGAACCGTCGCCGATCCAGACCGTCAGTGCCTTGGAGCCGAGCGCCTTGCCGATTTCGATGCATTCGAGATTGTGCTCGACCGCTTGCGCCCGTGTTGCCGCATCGGTGTGGCTGAGCGAGCCGTATTTATAGGAATGGGCCTGGCCGGGCGCATCGGAAAAGGTGTTGGAATTCATCGCATCGAAGCCGAGGCCGAGCGCATCACCCTTGGCCTTCAACTCCCTGGCATCCGCCTTGTCCCAGGGAATATGCAGCGAGACATTCGGCGTCGCCTGCGTCAGTTGATTGATGACGGCGCAATCGTCGAGCTTGTCGAAGATGCCGCGCGGCTCGCCGGTGCCGGGGAAACGGGCAAAACGCGTGCCGCCGGTGCCGACGCCCCAAGAGGGAACGGCGACGAAGAATTCCGCAACCTTCCGGGTGACTGCTTCGATATCGACGCCGCGGCGGGCAAGCGTCGCGCCCAGTGCCTCGTAGTCGGCTTTCAGCGCTGTTGCCCGCTTGTCGTTATCCGTCGCAACCAGATCCTGCGCGATCCTGAATTCGGCCATTTCTTCCTCCCGATTGTTTCTTTCTCCCCTTCTCCCCAGTGGGGAGAAGGGGCCCGAAGGGTCGGATGAGGGGGCGGCCGGGTAGGACACTATCGTCCTTCGCTTCCCGCCCAGAACACGCATCGCTTCGCTCTGCGTCCCCCTCGTCTGCCTGCCGGCATCTTCTCCCCGCCGGGGAGAAGAGCGTCCCTCTTACCGCGTAAAGCTCTGCACGTTGCCGGCATCGACGTTGATAATGTTGCCGGTCGATTTTGCCGAAAGGTCCGATGCGAGGAAATAGATCGCCTCGGCGATATCTTCCGGAAACACGTTGAGTTTCAGCATCGACCGCTTGCGGTAATGTTCCTCGAGATCGTCCACCTCGATCTTGGACGAGGCGGCGCGCTGCTCGCGCCATTCGCCGCTCCAGATCTTCGAGCCGCGCAGGACGGCGTCCGGGTTGACGGTGTTGACGCGGATGCCGGCATCCGCGCCTTCCAGCGCCAGGCAGCGGGCGAGATGGATTTCGGCAGCCTTTGCGGTGCAATAGGCAGATGCATTCGGCGAGGCGGCAAGACCGTTCTTCGAAGCGACGAAGATGACGTTGCCGCCGAGCGCCTGACGGCGGTACAGGCGGAAGGCTTCGCGCGAGACGAGGAAATAGCCGGTCGCCAGAATATCGATATTGCGGTTCCACGTAGACAGCTCAGTGGCTTCGATCGGCGCGGACGAGGCAATGCCGGCGTTCGAGACGAGGATATCGATGCCGCCGAATTCAACGCAGGCTTCCGCGAAGGAGGCGATCACGGCATCTTCCTTGGTGACGTCAAGCCGGACGCTGCGTACGGCGTCAGCGCCATATCTCTTGACGAAATCGGCTTCGGTGCCCTCGAGTGCTGCCTGGTCAATATCGGCAAGCACCACGCAGGCGCCTTCGCCGACGAGGCGCGCGGCCGTCGCCCGGCCGATGCCGCCGGCGCCGCCGGTGACGAAGGCGACGCGGCCGGCAAGGCTCTTCGGCTTCGGCATGCGCTGCAGCTTGGCCTCTTCGAGCAGCCAGTATTCGATGTCGAAGGCTTCCTGCTCGGGCAGGCCCTGATATTCCGAGACCGTCGAGGCGCCGCGCATGACGTTGATGGCGTTGACGTAGAATTCGCTGGCAATACGAGCCGTCGCCTTGTCGCGGGCAAAGGACAGCATGCCGACGCCAGGAACGAGGAAGATGACGGGATTGGCATCGCGGATGGCGGGCGAATTGTCATGCTTGCAGTCGTTGTAATAGCGGGCGTAATCGGCGCGGTAATCCTCCAGCGCCTTGTCGAGACCGGCAACGATCGCGTCGACATCCGGCTTGGCCGGGTCGAAATCGACGATCAGCGGGCGGATCTTGGTGCGCAGGAAATGATCAGGGCAGCTGGTGCCGAGCGCGCCGAGCGGGCGCAAATCCCGGGAATTGACGAATTCGAGCACCGCGCCCTGATCGTCGAAATGTCCGAGCTTGCGCTCCTGCTTGCCGATGCGGCCACGGATCTCCGGCATCAGCCGGGCGGCGATGGCGCGGCGTTCGGCGGCGGCCAGGCTCTCAGTGAGCGCACCGCCGAAAATCGTCTTGCCCTCGGTCTTTTCGGCAAACCAGACGATCGCCTTATTGATGATGTCGAGCGTCAGCTCGTAGCAGGCCTTGGCATCATCAGCCCAGGTAAAGAGGCCGTGACTTTCGAGCACGACACCCTTGGCATTCGGATTGGCGGCGACGAATGCGCCAAGGTCGAGCCCGAGCTGGAAGCCCGGACGACGCCAGGGCAGCCAGCCGATCTCGTCGCCGAAGATCTGCTGCGTCAATTCCTTCGAATTCTTCGACGCGGCGATCGCGATGATCGCATCAGGATGCATGTGGTCGACATGGGTGAAAGGCACGAAGCCATGCAGCGGCGTGTCGATCGAGGCGGCACGGGCGTTCAGGTTGAAGGTGCAGTGCGGCAGGAAGCCGACCATGCGGTCCTCGTCCTCGACGCCCTTGTAGATGCTCTTCAGCGATTCCAGCTTGTCCTGGTAGAGCGTCGCGAAACCGTCGAGCTTGATCGTGCCGACATCGCCGCCCGATCCCTTGACCCAAAGTACCTTGACCTTGCCGCCGGTCAGCGGATCGGTTTCCAGCACCTTCGCCGAGGTGTTGCCGCCGCCGTAATTGGTGATGCGCTTGTCGGCGCCGAGCAGGTTGGAGCGATAGAGCAGCTTGCCAGGCTCATCGAGGCCTGCCGCGTAAGCATCATCCCACCGGTTTTCCAGAAGCCGGACGTTCGCCGCCATGTCATCCTCCCATATGAAATCTTCATCGGGACGCAAAGTTCGCGCCCTTTTCGCTGACGGTATCGCTCATCAAAACGCAGCTTGTCAATCGAAAACGATCAAATTCGATTATTGTGCAGCGCAATATGAAAATTTATGATCGTTTTTGATTGACACATTGTCATATGTGCGAAATAAACGATTAAAGGAGGAGCCCCATGCACGAACGCGAACGCCATCGCATTATTCTGAGCGCCGTTCAGGAAAAGTCCGTCGTGACGGTTCAGGATATTTCCGAACTGACCGAGGCTTC